>Ga0256406_1002563_pt1 | contig 25214 bp, 15 predicted proteins | sample RumenRJG_03DNA_FD_185986 | JGI IMG/M metagenome (GOLD analysis project Ga0256406, IMG submission 185986) | Bovine rumen microbial communities from Lethbridge, Alberta, Canada - RJG_03 | ecosystem: Host-associated > Mammals > Digestive system > Stomach > Rumen | place: Canada: Alberta | collected...
CGACTCCTTGCTCTATCGAAACGAGAAGGAGATGAGCGAGGCGTCGAAGAAACTCGAGGAAGAGGCGGAGGAGGACGATTACCTTAACGCCCTAGAAAGCGTCGACCTCCTCGAGGAAGAAAAAGAAAAGAAGAAGCCCTGAGCCTCTTCTTTTCTTCGCTTCTTACTTCAGCCTCGGGCAGCGCGAATACACGCTTTCCTCGTAGGAGTTGCCGATGTCCTTGGCATCAAAGTGCTTCGCGTACCAATCCGAGACGGCGGCCGATCCCACCACCGCGTAGCCATAACCCTCTTCCTTCATCGCGAGGAAGCAGGCCTTCGTGAGGGCTTCCCCGATCCCCTTCTTCCGGGCGCTTTCTTTGACTCCCAAGGGGCCGAAGAAGCCCTTGGCCGTGCAGTCGTAGACGGCAAAGCCCACGATATTGCCCACCTCGTCGTAGGCCAAAAAGACGGTGGGATTGCTTTTTGCCATGCCAGGCAGCACCTCCGCGGCCCACTGGGTCGAGAAGTTCTCCTTGAGGAAGTCATAAAGACGATTCGCCTCCAAGGACATCGCCCGGCGGATGACATAGCCCGTCAAGGCGGGGATGACTCCCTCGAGTTTCTTCGCGTAGAGATTGACCAACATATCGGGATGCATCTTTTTCTCCTCCTTAAAGGTCCAAGGAAAACTCCATCCGCGCGGGGTTATGGTCGGAATAGAGGAAGTCGAGGTCGATGTTGTAGTTCGATAAGACGTTCACGTTGTCGGAGACGAGGAAGCCGTCGATCACGACCGTGTAGTTCGATAGATAACTCGTGCCGTCTTCCTTCGTAATCCTCGTGTAGGGGAGCTCGGCCGCCCGGCAGGTGGGGACCATGGTTTTCCCATCAGAACCGTACCAGTTCGAGACGATGGAGTATCCTTCGGGGAGGTCGTCTTGGCTTAAACTGGCCACCCAGTCGGGACGGACCTCGTCCGATTCGAACTTTCCGGCGGAGCCGCATAAATCGTGGTTGAAGTCGCCCCCGACGATCACGTAGTTTCCCTTGTCTTTCTCTTCCTGCATGAAGCTCGTGAGGAGAGTGAGCTGCTTCTTCCGGATCTTGCCCCCTTTGTCGTAGGCCGACATGTGGGAGTTGGCTAGAACCAGCTCTTTGCCGTTCGATAAGGGAAGACGGGAGATGGAGAAGCAACGGTCCAAGTCGAAGAACTTCGTCGGGAAGGAGGGATCGACGGGGTAAGAACGCCTCGTCGCCGCCGCAATCTCGTATTTTGAGAAGGTGACGAGCCCCGATTGGATGGAGCCGATGGGGTCGTTGAGGGGATAGGCCAGATAGGCCGAGTGGAAGTTGGAGGCGTAGACCGCCTCCGAAGAGGGTAGCCCCTTCCGGAAGGCCGCGTATTGGTCGATGTGGTAGGAACGCTCGCCCCACCGATCGATCTCTTGGAGGAAGACGAAGTCGGCGTCTTCCTTCTTCACGGCCGTTAAAGCCCCTTCCGTGTTCTTTTGGGTGTGCTCCTTGGAGATGGCTTTCGCGTATTTGCCCGTGATCTCCTTGCCGGATTTGGTCTTTCCGGTGTCCATGAAGAAAGAGTATTCGTGGTCGTAGGCGCCGAAGCCGATGTTGTAGGTGAGCAAGGAGAGTTTGGTATCTTTCGTGATGGCGGTCGAATCCTTCGCCCCTTTCGCCCGGTAGATGGAGGAGGTCAGGTCGTAGTTATCGCCGATCCGGTAATACTGATGGGAGACGTAGATCACGTATCCCCCGACGGTGCCCAAAGAGAGGAGGACCACCCCTAGGAGGGACCACCCCACGACGATCAAAGCCCTTTGCCAAGGTTTGCGGCCACGAAAGCGCTTCTTGGCCTTTTTGCTCGTTTCTTGTTCTGGTTCCATGCTGCAAACCATTATGAAGCAAGGCGCCCCTTTGGGCTAGGCCAAGCGAGGGGTTCCGCCATCAAAGCTGGTCTAAGTCGTCTTCGATGGCGCTGCTTTTGGCGTAGGCGGAGCTGCGGGCCTCGAAGAAGTCCGTCTTGACCATGTTGGCGTTCGAATATTGGGCCACCCACTTCATCGAGGGAGGCTCTTCCTCCAAGCCAGGGTAAAGCGCGGGGAAGCCGATGGACTTCAAGCGGAGGTTGCCCAGGTAATGGATGTAGTCCTCCACCATCGACTCATTGAGGCCAGGGATGTCGTTGCCGATCACGTAACGGCCCCAGTCGATCTCCTGCCTCACCCCCTCATCGATCATGTCGGACACCATCTTGCGGTTTTCCTCGCCGAAGAGCTGGGGCTCCTCCTGCTGGAGGATGCGGAGGATTTCCCGGAAGAGCCAAAGGTGGGTGTTCTCGTCCCGGTTGATGTAGCGGATCTCCTGGACGGAGCCCGGCATCTTGCCGTTCCTCCCCAGGTTATAGAAGAACATGAAGCCCGAGTAGAAGTAGATGCCCTCCAAGATGAAGTTGGCGGTGCACACCCTCAAAAAGGAACGCTTATCCTGCTTTTCCACGAATTCGTTGTAGAGGTTCCCGATGAAGGTGTTCCTCTTCAACAGGTGGGGGTCTTCCTTCCATTGGTAGAGGATCTTCTCCCTTTCTAAGGGCGAGCAGATCGTGTCGAGCATGTAGCTGTAGGACTGGCTGTGGATGCATTCCTGGAAGGTTTGGATGGACAGGCAGAGGTTGATCTCGTTGGCCGTCACGTACTGGCCGATGTTGGGCAAATTGGCCGATTGGAGGGAGTCCAGATACACCAAGAAGCTGAGGATCTTGTCGTAGGCGGTCCGCTCGGCGGGGAGGAGGTTCGGGTAATCCGACTTGTCCTGGCTCATGCTGATCTCCTCCGGGATCCAGAAGTTGTTCATCGCGTTGCGGTACCAATCGGACACCCAGGAGTACTTTAAGCGGTTGAAGTCATTGATGTTGGTCGTGTCGTAGTTTAAGAGGGTGCGCTTACGCACATCCGTGTCCCCATCGGGGTTGAATAGAGGCTTGCGGCGAATCTTCTCTTCCATTTTTCCTTCCTCCTTCTCAGGATGAGCAGCTCTCGCATTCCTCGGGGTCCAAGGAGCGGGAACGCACGTAATAGATCGTCTTGACCCCCAGCTCCGCGGAAAGTAGATACAGCTCCAGTAGCTGGCTCATCTTGTAGTCGTTGGTGATCCAAAGGTTGAAACTTTGGGCTTGGTCGATGTGCCTCTGCCTGATCGCGGCGGCCTTCACCGACCACCTTTGGTCGATCGCGTGGGCGTTTTTGTAGTACCACCAGGTGGAAGGGGATAGCTCCGGCGCCACCCGGGGCAGGATCGCCCCCTTCTTCTCCTCCAAGTAGAAGCGGTGCATCACGGGGTCCAATCCGGCCGAGGTGCCCACCAAAATCGAGGTGGAGCTGGTCGGGGCGACGGCGAGGAGGTAGGCGTTACGCATGCCGTATTTCTTCACTTCTTTCTCTAACTTCTCCCAGCGTTCCCCTTCATAGCCCCTTCGGCGGAAGTATTCCCCGCTTTCCCATTCCGAGCCGTGGAAGAGGGGGTAGCTGCCCCTTTCCTTCGCGAGCTGGCACGAAGCCTCGATCGCCGCGTAGGCGATGCTCTCGAAGAGGCGATCGACCATCTTGAGGTGCTCCTCCGACTCCCATTTGACGTGGTGCTTGGCCAGCATATGGTGGTATCCGGACACGCCGAGGCCGATCGAGCAGTACCGATGGTTGGTGAGCTCGGCCGCCGGCACGGGGTAGAAGTTGAGGTCGATGACGTTGTCGAGTGCCCGCACGGCGTCCCCAACGACGGCGCGAAGCTCCTCCTCGTCGTCCACATCGATGTTGCCTAAGCAAAGCGAGGCGAGGTTGCACACCACGTAATCCCCCGGCTTCCTCGTGGTGAGGATGACGGGGTCGCCTTCCTTATTGGTTACGACCGTTTGGGAGAGGGTTTCGGACTCGCTCATGTTCTGGGCGATCTCGGTGCAGAGGTTCGAGCAGTAGATGACGCCGGAATGCTTGTTCGGGTTGGCCTCGTTGACCGCGTCGCGGAAGAAGGCAAAGGGGGTGCCGGTCTCCACCGCCGAGCGGAGGATGAGGCGCACGATCTCCTTCAGGGGGACGACGCGCTTATGGATTTTGGGGTCATGGACGCAGTCGCGGTACCTCTTCTCCCACTCCTCGCCCCAAGAGTCCTCGAGGGCGTAGCCTTTCTTCGCCAAAACTTCGTGGGGGTCGAGGAGGTGCCAGTTCTGATTGAGGTTCTCCCGCGCCATCCTCCAGAAGAGGTTGGGGTAGCAAACCGCCGGGAAGAGGTCGTGGGCCTTCATGCGGTCGTCGCCGTTGTTGGTCCGTAGCTGCAAAAACTCCGGGAGGTCCATATGCCACGCGTCGAGGTAGACGGCCGCCGCGCCTTGCCTCATGCCCAGCTGATCGACCGCGACCGCCGTGTCGTTGATGACGCGGATCCAGCGGATCACCCCGCCGGCGACGCCCTCAAAGCCGCGGATGCTCCCCCCGCGGGCCCTGACTTTGCCTAAGTACATGCCCATGCCGCCGCCGAACTTCGACACCTCCGCGAAGTTCGAGATGGAGGCGTAGATCCCCTCCAGGGAATCGGGGACGGTGTCGATGAAGCAGCTGCTCAATTGATGGTATGGCTTGCGGGCGTTGGAAAGGGTGGGGGTGGCCATGGTGACCTTATGGAGGCTCATCATGTCGTAGAAGCGCCTCACGGTGGCTAGCCGCCCCTCCTTTTCCTTCATCCCCAAGTGCATCGCGACGCCCATATAAAGCTCTTGGGGGGATTCTAGGGGCGTGCGCTCATGGCTATGGATGACGTAACGGGAGACGAGGAGGTCCAAGCCGGGCCAGGAGAAGAGCTTGTCGCGCTTATCGTCGATGTAGGTGGCTAAGGCATCGATCTCCTCTTTGGAGTAATACTCCAAAATGTAAGGGCCGTAATAGCCTTCCTGAGTGAGGTAGAGGAGCTTCTCGTAGAAGGAATGGATGCCCCGCTTCCCCTCCTCTTCCTTCAGCTTTTGGTGGAACGAATAGGCGAAGAGGCGGCCCGCCACCTTCTCCCAGGCGGGCTCTTCCTTGCTCGTCAGCTCTTCGGCGCCTTGGACTAAGATGCCCATCCGTTCCGAAGGGGTGAGCTCCTCCTTGTCCATCGATTGGAACTTCGCCGCCAGGCGGCTTAAGGGGCAGGAGGGGATCTCCTCCTCGATTTCCTTAAACAAAGAGAAAAGGGCAGGGTCCCCCACGCGGGAGGCGATCTCCTCCCTAATCTTGCGGGAGGCGGCGTGCTTCTCCCGGTAGAGGATATAGGAACGGGCCACTTCGTAATAGCCCTCCTTCATGAGGCTCTCCTCCACCGCGTTTTGGATGTCCTCCACGCTTACCACGGGGCAGGAGGAGAAGCGGCTTTCCACCGCCTCCACGACCCCTTCCCCGAGGGCGTCCGTGTACGCTTGCCCCGCCTCGAGGAATGCCTTTTCGACCGCGTTTTCAATCTTCTTGGGGTCAAAGGGGACTTCATCCCCGCCCCGCTTCTTCACTCGTTCCATGTTGATAGCCCTTTTTATTGGGGCATGCTACCAACGCGGGGAAGGGGGCTTCAATGAATATGCTCAGCCAATTTTCTTTTGGGCGAAGAAGGAGTCCCAGAGGGAGGCGCCATCTTCCAGGCTTACGATCTCCATCAGGGTCGCCCCGTGGTTGGGGTTGGCCGCGTTGATGGATAATTTCGCCGCCCCGCCGGAATCTTTGATGAGCTTCCGTTCGAGGGCTTGGCAGGAATAGGATTCGTCCGTGTTGTCGGAGTCGGTGACGTAGACGGCGACGAGCTTCCCCTTCTCGTCTACCTCCGCCCCCCAGAGGGTGACGATGTGGGTCGCTAGCGTCCCCGTCGAATGGACCAAGGCGGCGCTTTTGCCTTCCTTTAAAAGGGATAGGAGCCTCGAGGAGAAGGTGCCGTAGTCGCCCGCGCCGATCCGGGAGGTGAGCTTCTTGCCCCCGAAGACGGGGTAGAAAAGCCCCGCGTATTGGCCCTTATCCGGCGTGAGGAGGGAGTTATCCTCGTTTTTGTATCCCTCGGCCTGGCTTTGGGAGGGGAGGGGGTAGCCGTTAAGCACGTAATCGTTCACCACGTCCGTGTGGTAGGCGTAGGAAAGGGAGGAGAACAAACTCCGAAACACCGTGTGGTAGATGAAGCTATCTTGCTGACCATGGTAGGAATCGACGAAGGAGGAGATGGCGTCCTTCTTCCCCGCTTCCAAGGGGTGATCGCCTAGCCAAGTTAGATAAGAGGAGATCCTCTTTTGGTTCACGTGGAAGAACCAGTGAAGCTGGTTGGCGCTTACGGCCGCGTAGCATAGGAGGCGTTCCGCGCCCGCTTGGTCGATCTTGTTGACGTCGCTCCAGCCTTCGCCTTGGCCTTCTTCGGCGTATTCGTAGACGTAGTCGCCCCACTTCTTCTTTTTAAAGACGTCCCCGTCGCCCCGCTTCGGGGGAAGGATGCCGTTCACCCATAAGATCGCGTGGCTTTGGCCCTCCCGGACGTAAGAGGCGACGTTTTTGTTTGATCCGGAACTTAACTCCTCCAAAACGTCTTGGAAGGTCTTCTCCCTCGCTTTCTTCCCTTTCGCGGGGGCGAAGCCATTTAACGCGGATTCTAGGGCGTTGAACGCCGCAAGGAACTCCTCCTCCGTTGAGGAGAGGGTAACGCCTTCCCCTTGGGAGATGGCTCTTTCCAAGTCGCTTAGCATCGCCGGGGTGACGAAGGAGTTGGTTTCCTCGACGTCCTCGCCCTCTTGGCTTAGGAGGAGTTCTCCCTGATCCACGCGTTCCTTTTGCCCTTTGGCTTCCTCCAAAAGGGAGGTGAGCCTCCCCCAATCCCGCGTATCGGGGGAAGAGGAAGGCTCTTCCGAGGAGGAGGTGGAAACGCTACTCGAAAAGGGCTCCGTGGAGGAAGAGATGGGATTGCTGCTAGAAGGGGCCTCCCCCGAAGAGACCAGCGCGGAGGAAGAGGCACCGCTAGAAGAGGCGCTCGACGCGGAGGAAGGGATGGGCTGTTCCTTCTTAGAAGAAGGGGAAGACGCCGAAGAATGCGGTTCTTCGCTGAAAAAAGAGGAAGAAACGGGGGATTTCGGCGCGCAGGAGGAAAGCAAAAGCAAGGCGCTGATCCAGAGGACGGCCTTTTGCTTCCTTAAGGCGGGGGTGACGCTTTTCTTTTTTGCCCATGGAGGATCCTGCTCCTTCTGGTCGTATCATAGCAAAAAAGCGGAAGGAAAAGGCGGAAGGAGCATCGCCTGCTTAGGGGAAAACGGCTAACGTCCCCCTTCTTTTCGCCGAAAAACCCGATAATGAAAAAAGGATCGGCAGGAGGCGCTGACCGATCCTTTGCGATGGAAGAGAAGCGCTTAGTCCTTTTTCTCCCCCGCTTCCTTCGGGGCCCTGCGTAAGAAATAGAGGGCGAGGACCGCGAGGAAGGAAAGGCCCAGCAAGAAGAGAAGCGCCGCGTAGTTCAAGGGATAAAGCAAGAGAGCCGCCCCATAGAAGGCGCTTAAGGAGAAGGCATAGGCGTAATAAAGGCCGATGGACAAGAGGAAGGAAAGCCCCGCCTCGAAGAAGAGGGAGCAGATGGGCTTAGCCAGGAAATGGACCCCTAACGCCTGCAGGGGGCTAGAGAGGGAAAGGAAGAGGAAGCCAAGGAGGAAGAGGATGGCCCCTAAGATGCAGGAGAAGCTGAGGCTCCCCTGAACGAGGAGGCGGTACTCTTGGGATTCGGAGATCGAAGAGGGCAACTTCTCGATGATCAGGCTGCGCGGGGCATCGCCTTGTTCTGCTTCGTAATGGAGCTTGGCGATCTTCTTCCTCGCCATGGCCGCCTTGGGCATCCGGGAGGCCCCATAGGCGTAATAAAGGCCCGTGTCGTCGCTGCAGCGCTTGGCCAAAGAAGGGCTTAAGGAGGAGCCATACTCCCCCACCTGCCAGTCAATGCCCGCCAAATACACCTTATGCGTCTTCTGGAAGAGGAGCTCCCGCAGGTCGAAGAGGGAGGCTTCGCACTGCCCCACGAGGTCCTTTAGGAGGGATTGGGCCAAAAGGGAGATCTCGCGGCCTAACTTCCTTTCGTAAGGGAGGGAATAGGGGGTGTCCGCGCATTTCTCCTTCAGGAAGAGGGAGAAGATGGGCAAACGGTCTTCCTCTTCTATCGTGGAGGGGACAGCTTTGCCCTGCTTGGCGTAATAGGCATCCACCGTCTCCTTCAAGGAAACTTGGTGGCTTTGGAAGGCATCGTCCAGACGGGAATGGGAGACGTATTCCCGGGCGATCGCAGTCAAATTCGAGTAAGTGAAGAAAGAGAGGGGGCTCACCGTCTTCTTCTCATCGCTTTCGGCGCCGAAAAGGTATTGCCGGGGGATCGTCACCTCTAGGCTATCCGGCAAAGAGCCCATATCTTTCTTGGCTTGGAGGTAGTTATCGAGGGAGCAGGAGACGGCGTCTTCCCGCCAAATCGAGGAATCGCCGAAGGGGATTAGGTTATCGACCTCTTCGGGGGAGCGGACGTAGAAGCCCGCGCTCGACATCGGCATCTCTAAGCCATTCGGCAAAGCGAAGTCTTGCCGCGTGGTCGGGGACGCCCAGGGGGAGGCGAAGAAGAGGTCGGCGGAGCGCTTCGCGGCCCGAACCGCCTCGGAGCCCGCGAAAAGAAGGGTCTTATAGGGGTCTTTGTTCGGCGAAGAATAAACGCCGGATATGTTGAGGTCCACCCCGGCGTAATCCCAAAGGCTCTTGCCCAAGAGGTCCGAAGGGGAAGAGATTTTCTCCGACGCCCCTTCCTTTCCCTCGGGGGCGAAGCCCTTCTCGGCGAACTCCTCATACAGGCTTTGGGGGATGGCGACGTCGTTCCCCTTTTGGGGGTAAGTGCCTGCCAAAAGGGAGAAGGAAGACAGGGAAGAACGATCTTCTTCGGACACGAAATAGAAGCTCCGCGCCTCCTCCCCTTCCAAGGCGGATATCGCCGGGATCTCGGAGAATAAGATAGCCCGCTGGACAGGGACAAGGTCTAAGCCTGATTTTTCCGATAAGGAGGAGAGATCCTCCTCGTCCAAGGAAAGGCGGTAGCCAAAGCGGGAAGGCGACTCCTTCTTCAGCAAAAGGATAGAGGGGTCTTCCTTCTTCATCGCCCTCGCGGCCATGCTGGGCAAAGAGGCGCTTGCTCCGGCGACGGGAACGGCGAAGCAAGAAGCGCCTAAGGCGGCTAACGCCAAGCCGACGAACCAGAAAGCCTTTTTGCCTCCGCGTCTTTTTTGATCTTTTTCTTCCATAGCGACCCTCGATTTGAAAACATTATAAAAAATAACAAAAAAATCAATAAATTACGGTAATTCGCTCTTAGTTTTATGCGATGAAATCCGCGAAATATCGCTTTTATTGATTCTTGCGGCGAAAAGCGTTTTATCGTCAGCAAAAATAGTTATTTCTTCGCTTCGCTTACGGGAGCCTTCTTCTCCTTGTCATTCCCCTTGTCGGCACTATCTGGCCGGGGGGATAAGAAGTTGAGCAGGGAGTTCCCCACCGAGAGGTAGATGATGAGCAGGAGCCACATCGTCTTGTTGAGGTAACGGAAGTCGATGCCGACGAACTGCTCGCATAAGCTTCGATAATTGCCATTCGTCGAGGGGACGAAGGCGAAGAGGAAGACCATGACGCACACCAAGACGACGGTCAAGGAATACATGATCGCGCGGTAACGGCTATGGGAGTTGGATAAGGGCCGAAGGGGCTTGCAGCAAGAATGCGCCATCCCTAATCCGATGACAGTCATCGAGAGGGAGTTCAGCGTGCGGAAGGCCATCTCGTCCTCCATGGTAAGCGCATCGGGGTTCGTGCTGGCGAAGTCGAGGAGGTTCCCCCCGGCGTAACGGAGGATGTAGTTGATGCCGATCACCAAAACGAGGATCAAAGCCGCGGGAAGGGCGAGGAGGATCGTGTTCCGCAAGAAGTGGCCCTTGATGGGGTCGTCGTTCCGCTGCACGGCCAAGAAGACGGAGACGAAGCCGATGCAGAGCATCTCCGTGATGAGGAGGTTGTTCGGGTCGAAGGGGTATTTGATGCCCCTGCCGTGGTTGAGGTAAGTGAGGAGGACGATGATGGTGAAGAGGATCGTGAAGATCGTCTTCATGAGGTAGAGCGAGGAGGAGCGCTGAATGTTGTTGATCGCCCGCCTGCCCTGCTGAACCGCGAGGGGCATGGAGGAGAAGTTGGAATCGAGGAGGACCAAGTTCGCGGCGTTCCTGGCCGCGCTGGAGCCGTTGGCCATCGCCACCGAGCAGTCGGCGTTTTTCATCGCCAAGATGTCGTTGACGCCGTCGCCGGTCATCCCCACCGTCCGATCCGCCTTCTTTAATTCCCTCACGATGAGGGCCTTCTGCTCGGGCGTCACCCTTCCGAACACCGTGTATTTGGGGATGATGTCGGCGATCTCGCTTTCGGATAAGCCCTCGAGGGAGATGCACTTCTCCGCGTGGGGGACGTGGCACTTCTTGGCGATCTCGGATGCCGTCAGGGGGTTATCGCCGGAGATGATCTTGATGTCCACCCCGTTTTTGACGAACCAATCGATCGTCGCGGGGGCCTCTTCGCGGATATGATCCTCCAAGGTGAAGACGGCCACGGGCTGTAGACGCCCCCGAAGCTGGCCGTTTTGGATCGGGGAATCGACGTGGCAGAGCATCACCACGCGGTAGCCGTCCTCCTGCTTTTTGGAGACGTAGTCGGTTAACGCCTTGTTCTTGCCTTTATAAAGGTATTCGGGCGCCCCCAAAGCGAAGGTGCCGATCCCCTGGAACTCCACCGCCGAATACTTCCTCGCGGAGGAGAAGGGGATGGAATCGAGGACGGCGTACTCCTTCTGGAGGGGGTAACGCTGGGAGAGGGCGATCGAGGTCTGATTCGTGTCGGGGAAGGCGTTGAGGTAGCTCCCCATGAGCTTGGGCATGTCGTATTGGGGGTCAAAGACCAAGGTCTCGTCCACCTTCATCGTGCCATCGGTCAAGGTGCCCGTCTTATCGAGGCAGAGGACGTTGACCCGGGCCAGCATCTCCACGGAGTAAAGATCCTGCACCAAGGCGTGGTGGCGGGATAACGTAAGAATCGAGCTGGCCAAGGCGATGGAGGTGAGAAGATACATCCCCGAGGGGATCATGCCGACCATGGAGCCGGCCATCGCCTTCACCGCGTCGACCGCGATATTCCAGTTGCTGGCGTGACTCGCGGATTGCTTGGCCGCGTTGGCGTAATAGATCCACTGAGTGGCGAAGGTGCAGGCCCCCAACGGGATGATGATGATGCCGATGACCTTGATCAGGGTATTCAAAGAACGGACGATCTCCGATTTGGGCTTGGTGAGTTCCTTGGCCTTGGCCTGGATGCTTGAGGCGTAGTTGTAATCCCCCACCAGGATCGCTTGGGCCGTCGCCGAGCCGGAGACGACGAAGGAGCCGGCGAAGATCTTATCGCCCGCCTTTTTGGCGATGGGGCGCGATTCGCCCGTTAAGAGGGATTCGTTGACCTCCACCTTGCCCGAAAGGAGGACGGAGTCGGTGGGGATTTGATCGCCCCCATGGAGGCGGTAGACGTCATCGAGCACCAACTCCTCGCTGGAATGGACCTCTTCTTTGCCGTTACGGAGGATCAAGACTTTCTCCGCCGTGACGAGCTTTAGCTTATCGATGGTCCGCTTGGCCTTGACCTCCTGGACAATGCCGATGATGGTGTTGACGACGGCGATGACCAAGAAGGAGAGCTGGGTGAACTGACGGAAGACCATTAAGAGGATGGCGATCGTCAAAAGCAGCATGTTGAAGTAGGTGAAGACGTTGTCCGAGATGATCTTGCCGATCGATTTGGAGCCGCCCGCCTTGGTGGCGTTGTTCATCCCCTGAGCCAGTCTCTCCTCGACTTGGGCGGAGGTTAAGCCGGCGTTGGGGTTCGGAAAGAAGCGTTCGATCTCCGGCGGGATTTGCCGGAGGTCGTTCTTCTCTTCCTTGGCTTCGACCAAAGGGGCGCCTTTGGCTTTCTTTTTCTCCGAAGAGGGGGAAACGCTTTCCTCCTCCTTCTTCTCTTCTTCCGAAGGAGAGAGGGCTTCGCTCTCGTCGATTCTTTTTTCTTTCTGTTCCATTTCCCGCATGGTGGTATGAAGTGTGTGACGCGTATTCTGTTTTTTATTCTAGCAAGAAAGGGGCGCTTCCTCCCTAGGGAAAATGCAAAAGATAAGCGAAACCGCCGCCTTGGGGAAAAGCCCCCGCCGAAACGGCTTTTCTTTGCCCCCTCCCCCTCTCGGCGCGTTAAAATAGAGCCTTATCGCATCTAGGAGAATGATTCATCCATGAAATATCCCTTCCCCTTCGAAGAAAAGCCAACAAACTGCCAAGGGCCGATTTGGCGTTATTCGAAAAACCCGATCATCCCGAGGGAGTCACAGCCTGGCTTCGCCCGCGTCTTCAACTCCGCCATTCTGCGGATGGAGGATGGCAACTATGAAGGAATCTTCCGCGTGGAGGATCTCTCTTTGATCCCTAACCTCCACCTTGGAAGAAGCGAGGACGGCATCCACTTCCAGTTGGAGCGAGAGCCGTTACGCTTCCTCGACGAGACGGGCCATCCGGCCGAGCCAACCAAGTGGTCGTATGACCCCCGCCTCACCAAAATCGGGGACACGTATTGGCTCATCTTCTGCGACGAATTCGACGACTTCCCCTCCATCGGGATGGCGTACTCCAAAGACTTGAAGACGTTCGTGAAGCTGAACCGCCCCTTCCCCCCGCTTAGCCGGAACGGCGCGCTTTTCCCCGAGAAGATCGGCGGCAAGTATTGGATGCTCTACCGTCCTACCGTGGACGCGGGGAGGAACCTCGACATGTTCATCGCCTCCAGCGACGACCTCCACCATTGGGGCGATTATTCCCTCTTCTACCACCGCCCCCCGTTAGGATGGTCTTGCCTTAAGGTCGGCGCGGGAGCCACGCCCATCAAGACGAAGAGGGGCTGGCTCGTCCTCTACCACGGCGTCATCGGCACCTGCAACGGCTACGTCTATTCCATGGGGGCGATGCTGACTGATTTAGAGGATCCCCGCAAGGTGATCGCGGTGGGCAAGAATTACCTCCTCCACCCGGTGGAGCCCTACGAGACTTCGGGCTTCGTGCCCAACGTCTGCTTCCCCTGCTCGGCCATCGTGGACGAAGAGACGGGACGTATCGCCATCTATTACGGCGCGGCCGACACGATACTCGCCTTAGCCTTCTCCACGGTCGATGGCTTGGTCGACTGGGTGCTGGAGAATAAGGCAGACTAAGCGTTGTTCCTTGAAGCAGGCCGGGATTCCCCGCCTGCTTTTTTCGTGAAGAAAAAGGCGCAGGTTCATGCCTACGCCTTGCTTTGAGATTTACTTTCGATCCTTCACGACGCGGACGATCCAAGAGCTTCCGTAATAGAAGGGCTTGGGGATGAAGGAAGAACGATCGGTCAGCACCACTTTCTCGCCGTTATCGAGATAGACGGGCGAGTGGAAGCGCGCCCCGTCTTCTAGTCTCACCTTCTTCGTCTCCTGGAAGCGGGCGACGTTGGCATCGCTTGCCATCGGGACGTCTTCCAGCAAGAAGTAACGGTGCTTCCCATCCTCCATGACGAGGGCGTTCTCCGCCTTCAGGGGGGAGGCTTCGGCGTTTAGCACCGCGTACTTATTCTTCTTGAGCCAGCGGCCCACCGCGTAGAGGATCTCCTTCTCGATGGGCGAGACGGAGCCATCCGCGTGGGGGCCGACGTTTAGCAAAAGATTGCAGCCATTGGCCCTGGCCTCCACGAGTTCCTTGAGGACGTAGGAGACGCTTTTGAAGTGGATGTCGTCCTTCGCGTAGCCCCAGTGATCGGTGAGGGAGTCGCACACTTCCCCCGCGAGGGGGCGGTTTGGATTAACCACGGGGAAGGATTTGCCCCGTTCGAAGGTGACGCAGTCGAGGAGGTCGCTCCCCCGTTCCCCCAAGGCGCCCAATCCCGTGTTGTTGGTCACGATGGCTTTTGGCTGAAGCTCATGGATGAGGGCGTAGATCTCCGTGGGGAAACTAATGCCTTTGGGGAGTCCCCAGGTGCCGTCGAACCAGACGCCCCCGATGGGGCCGTAGTTGGTGCATAAGATACGGATGGAGTCTTTGAGGTAGGCGAAGTACTTCGGGAAGTCGTGGTTTAGGTAACTGGGCTCCCACCAATCGATCACCGAGCAGTAAAAGAAGGGGACGAGGTTATATTCGCGGCAGGCGTCCACGAATTCTTGGACGAGGTCGCGCCCCAAGACGTGCGGGGCGTCGAAATCATTAAGCCCATGGTTGTCGAATAAGGAGAAGCCTTCGTGGTGCCTCGTGGTGAGGCAGACGTAACGCATCCCCGCCTTCTTGGCCATCCGGCAGAGGTCTTTGGCCCAGTTTGCTTTTGGGTGGAAGCGGGCTTTCCCTTCTTTCAGGTAATGGTCCAGCTTGATGGGATCCCAAGGATCGGTTTTCCAAGTCTTGGAATGCTCGTTGTAGTACCATTCCCCGCCTCCGAAGGAGCTATAGAGGCCGAAGTGGACGAAGAGGCCGTAGCCTAGCTTTTTGAAGTCCGAAACGTAGGTGTAATCCATATGGGGGTAGTATAGGCGCTTCCTCCGAGGGAGAAAACGATGCAGGGGAAAATGTCGAAACGTTCATCGGCAACAAGACAAGAAGACGGCTTGTAGAGCAAAGCAAACAGCCCGAGGTGGCATCCGTGGCTTCACCTGATACTTATTTTGTTTTGAATTTCTGCGGCCTTTTGCTTAGCCTCGTTTACCAGAGGCCAAGAAAGATTCCAAGGAAGTGGCTATTGCCTTGGACAAGAGGGGCGGAACCGCGTTACCAATTTGCAAAAATGCGGAGGTGCGGGATCCTTCAAAAAAGTAATTGTCGGGAAAAGATTGAATCCTTGCCGCTTCCCTGACCGATATCGAACGGGCCTGTTGCCGATCTGGATAAATGAAATAATGGCCATCTTTTGCGATATGAGCCACCATCGTCTGTGCCGCATGGGAGTGAGGGGAGACTATCTTGAAACGGTCCAAAAAGCTTTTGTGATTCTTATGGCTTTGTAGTCTCGCTGGTATTTCGGTATATAAAGGATTGCGACCAAATTTCTCATTAAACTCAATCACAAAGCGGTAAATCTCCCTATCGTGATCGTTGATTGGCCTCGTCGTATGCCAAGTGAGGACGTTATCATCATTGCCCCTAATCCCAGAAAGCAAAAGATAATCAGAAGGTTTCCCCACATAAGTATTATTCGTCTCTCCAGGAACCAAGGGGGGCAAATCTAAAAACAGATCCTTTACTTCAAAGTCTTTGAAGAGTTGATTTTGGGTCTTCGGAAAGGGGAACGAAATTCCATCATGATAAAGGTCCTGCCGAATCCCGATGATGATTTCCCTTCTCCTTCTTTGGAGAACGCCATAGTCTTCAGCCTTCAAAAGACGGTCTTTAACCACATAGCCAATTTCATGACATTTCTTTTTAAGATCCGCAAAATACTGGCCGTCGCCTGCAGATAAAATACCGCGCACGTTTTCGAAAACGAGAAGTTTTGGTTTGTAATGTGCTAAGAACTGCAAATAAAGCAAATAGAGGTGATTTCTGGGGTCTTTGCTCATATTCGTTCGAGCCCTTCCCACCAGCGAATAGGCTTGGCAAGGCGGCCCGCCAAGAAGAACATCAACGGGCTTGTCTTTCCTATTTTTATCGATGATTCGGTACAGGTCATTCATGTTGTCGTCTTTCATTTCGCAGCAGATGACTTTGTCTTTTATTGATTGGGGTATCTCCTCCAGCAAGGCAGTCCTAGATATCTTTCCAGCCAAGTAATCATCATAAATCGCTCTTTTTTTGTGCTGACGCAGGTAATAAAAAGCTTCGCGAGTCAATAGAGTCGCGCAGGCTTCTGGCATCATTTCAACGTGGGCTAAGCATTTGCCTCCGACGCTTTGAAAGCCTTCGGAAAACCCGCCAGCGCCAGCAAACAAGTCAATGAAGTTCATTCTTCGTTTCTTAAAATGCCATCGAAAAATCCGAAGTTATCATGCTTGGTTTGGTTCCCGACAAGCATTCCTCTGTCCAAAAAACGGTTCCCGGTTTCACAACAAGTCTCGGGAAGCAAGGCACAACTAAAGCACGCGGCCAAATTACAGGAATCTGGCCCCTGCCCTTGAGAATTGATGCATATGGGGTCAGACGAACACCACCCCGCTTCTCGAATGGCGTTTTCAAGCACATATTGGAGACGGCCTTTCTCGGCCTGCCTAACCAGCCCTCCAAGCGATCCTTCCGAATCTCCGGAGGAGGTATAAATCAGAACTCCGTGCATCGGCGTTTCTCTATCGTCCGAAACATAAAGTCTTTCGCGAAGAGAAGAAGAGCCATAACCGCATTCTTTGCTCAGTTCGTTGATAAAAATGTGGGCGAAAGTATGAATCAAGACAAAAATAGAAGTAACGTGATCAAAATACTGATTGTGGAAATCGCACCTCTGGTAGTTTTGGTCCAAAGCGGCCTCTCGTTCCGCCACTTGTTTTTGCTTGGACCATTCATCTATCTTTGCTTGATTAAATTCAAAGAAAATTCCTTCCCCAGTTGATTGAACTGCTGGTGCCCAATCCAATGGTTTTTCCGACAATTGCCTCCTCGCTACATCGATGTTTTTAAAATCGGGATTCAGTCGGGAAAAGCCGACTAAAGCTCTCGTTTCTTTTAGTCTTTTAACCTTGGCTATCCTTGTAAAAAAGGTTTGCAAAATCGGCGGAAAATCAGATAACGCGACTTGCGAGACAAACAAATCCTCATTGTCTTTCCCATAATTTTGGAGAAGGCACTTATATTCCTGATATCGATATTGAGATTCCGAAAGTTCGATAGGATCTCCCTTTTTCAAGTCTTGAAAGGCCATTTTAACACGTTGGAATTCAAAGGGGGAATCGTGGAAAGCGAATTCGAACATTTCTTTTTGCGTGTTTTCACTCTCCACAGTGGAAAAGAGTTTTTCTAATTGCTGCAGGTGTTTTTGGACAAAAGCCACACAGGCGTCGCTACTTTTCGGAATAAACAATGAACTTATGGTAAATGGATACCAAACGTTCGTGCCGCCGCGTTGTATGACTTTAAGTTCCTCGGTTCTTCTCGAGCAGCCTTCCTTGTTCTTCCCCAGCCAAGGCCTTGTTCCAGGGCAATGTGATCCATAAGCTTTTACGAGTTTTTCTTTGTCTGGGCCAATGACATCTGCCATGGAAAAAGAGGCACCACAAGTGCAACGGTAACTAATCCCAGCCACGGAAGACGTCTTACTGCTTGCATATCTAGTAATGACGTGATCGTGATGGCACTGCGTTCTGGTGTCTTCCCATGCCTCGCAATCAAAATCATGGCCATGAAGAAGCTGTAAAACAGGCAAATCATCAACGTGGCCATCCGGGCAAACCACAATAAAACGTTCAGGAATCATCTTCACATTTGATTTTGGATTTTTGCTTTTGCAGTAAGAACAAATTGGGGGAACGTTCTTGCTGCCCATGGGAATTTTTTCAACATGGTGGCATATTGGGCAGTAATACCAGGTTGGGAAGACGAAGACGGGGATTGTTTTTTTAGAATCGTTTTGGCCCTTGCCCTTTTCGGTGTAATAAGATGGCATCCTAAATCCTTTCTTCAGATGCAATCGCTTGGCCAATCGATCATCTAAAATCTGGAAGTGAGGATCCTCGTTTTCCCATTTGTCTAGGCCGGCAACGATAGCAGACACCCCATTTGGCAAAGGAACGATGCTCCCCACGCCCCACGTGTAGATGAGCTGAGACATTCGTACATCAATTTTCTCCATTGCTCTGGCCTCCGTTGTAGTTGTCGTTGATTTCCAATTTGCATCCCAAATCCACGCTTCTCATGGACGTGGGCGCAGCTTTGGTGCCTCCTCGCCAACCATCTGGTATAAAAGGATACTCACTGTCGGGGCAAATGGCCGGTATAGAATCGTTTGCTTTCTTCGACAAATCCATTCCGAGGGTCAAAGGATAATTGTATAAATCGATGTTTTGCCTTTTCCCCCACGTGTCCAGAAGAGAATCGATTTGCGTCTTCGTGTCTGTTTCTTCTGCCGGATCAATATCTCTTACCCTATCCATGATTGTGTTTTCGGCAACATCCGCAAAGCCATCAGCATAGGCCTTTTTAAAGCCGAACCCGCCTGAAGAATCGTCGCTTGCCATGTATCTCGTCATGCCCACCACAAGAGCCGGAATGACTCGGGAACGTAACTCGGAGCAAAACGGAGAAATACTAGTCGGCTCCACGTAAGAATAAAACTTAGAATGAAAATCCTCGAAACTTTCGAAAATCGATTTGTCACGAGGCTTCCCAGGGTAATAAAAAGTAAAGATAAGGCCTGGCCTTTTTGTGCTTCTGCCCACGCGGCTAGTCGCCTGAATGTATTCGGAAGTGGTTTTAGGTTGTCCCCATACCGTCATAAGGCCAAGGCGAGGGATATCAATCCCTACCGAAATCATGTTGGTTGCGAAGCAAAAGTCCAAAGCTCGTTCTTTTGCGCTTTCTTCGCCCACCTTCTGACTCAGCGCGTCAAACCCCGTTCCTATGTCGATGTCTTGATTTCGGCTATTCATTTCGAGATATGTCGGCCTAGGAAGCCAATTTAAGACGTGCTCATGATCAGGATTGCGGTGCAAGATAACGCGCGCATGTTCGTAGATGTCGGCATCAACCCAGTTAACGGCTTGGGCAAGTTCACGAATGGCGTTGTAATAGCAAACGTTCGTCCAATAAACATCCTTGAGGTCTTCGTTGCCTCCGTAGTCAATAAATCTTTTTCCTTCAAAAAGGGCGGCCAAAATATGGATTGCTGCAGTTGAGGTAGATTGAGCGCCTGGGGCATAAATGCCAACATATTCCCTGCCTGGTGAATCCATCGAGATTTTTGAAAAGAATGTCTCACCATTATCAATGCATGACGGCGGAAAAATTTTAACTTGGCTTTGCGCAACGTCAAAAAGTTCATGACACTGCCGCTTTGCTTGAGAAATCGTGGCGGTCGAGGCAATGATCTTCGGACGCACCATGGCTCCGTCTTCTTCATAGGAACAAAAGAAATCAATCATGATTTCGTAAGCGGCCACGGTCGACCCAAGCGGTCCGGAAATAAGATGGAGCTCGTCTTGAATAATCAACTCAGGGTGATTTCTCCCCTTTTTCGGTCCTTCTCTTAAGCCAAAAAGATTTTTGGCAGCAGGCTTATATGGAAGAATGGCAAATTTATCGACCGTGCCAATAAGGAAGGTAGGCGGATTTTGATAAATCTGTTCATCTACGACATGTAATGGCAATCCTTTTTCCATATCGTTATCACTATGGAATTCGCAATTAGGATCTGGGCAGTTGAAATAAAGGACTCGTTTTCGAGATCTGCCCACCATGACATCTTTTTTCTTAATGCCAAAAATCCTTCTTTGAGACGGGCCGATTTCCGAGCCGCACCAAGGGCATTTTGTAATGGCAAAAGGGTATTTTCCGCCATGCCCACTATTAAGGGCATCATAAGTTTTGATGGCATCGCTCATCGTGTTGGGGGTAGTCGCACTTCCCACCCATAAGCCGATAGTGATGGGTTTCTCACCCAGAGCCTTCGAATCTCTCCTTCTTAGATACTCAAGAGCACAGACCAATGCCGCCGCTCTCTCATATTGCTGAGACGTGAGAAGACGGAGAGTGTATCTCATGAAGATTTGCACGCAATCACCATCATCTTTTTGCAAAAGACGTTTATAGAGGATGACAAATGCGCTTAGACCAAGATAAGCCTCCGTTTTTCCGCCGCCCGTCGGAAACCAAATCAAATCTACAAAGCTATGCTCTGGATTGTCCCGATCAACAATCCCGGGAATAGAAATTAAGATAAAAGCAATCTGGAAAAGGCGCCAATAGCCAAATTTCTCCCCTTGTTTCCAAGTCGATTTGTCTTCTAAAACGGGGATGACTCCTTCGCTAGGTCCGTAAGTCTTATCTGGTTTCTTTATGATTGGCCGCTTGTCTACCTTGCTGTGAATTTGTTGAAGAAGCATTGCTTCGTTCATCAGGCGGAAAGCTTGAAAGGCCAAATTGTCGTTTTCCAGAACCCGAACTCCTTCTTCGATCCTAGCTAAGCACTCACGACAATGGGATAAATTATGTCTGGCCGCTTCTTTATATTTCTCTTCGAATCCACTTTCTAATGTTTTCTTTTCTTGAGCATCAATCCACGTCTTGTATTCGCCTGCGATTCGATGAAGAGCGGTAAAGGTTAGGCCCCCATCTTCGTCTTTATACATATCCTCCATAGATAAGGAGGAATTTAGGGGCACAATGGTTTTTAATTCATATTGCGGTAAGAATTCGGATTGAACCATACGCACGATTTCATCGCGATCGTTCCAAACGGGAGAGCATCCGTGCCCAATAGCATATTTTTTGGATTGTCGGTAAAGAAGGGCGTTGCTTTCGTTGTCTTCAGAAGGATTTTTGAATAACTCCCTTTTCGGCATTGGGGAGAGTCCTTCTTCGCATTCTAAGGTTAACTGAACTTGGAAAAAGCAATTAGAGGAATCCACATGGCGACCGTCACCATCTTTTGCCTTTGTTTCGTTAACAACCGAGAAGGTAAAAACATAGGTGTCGCCGTCTTTCCAACGATAGAAAATGTTTAGAGAAAGTTTCCCAGTTTGATCCGCAAACAAAGGGCGAGTTTCGGTTTTCCGCATTATACCAGGGTAGTCTGCAGGGCCGAACTCAAACTCTTTTTCCATCGGTTTCCTTTTCCAAGAGTAAGAGGACTCATTCTTGTCATATCTCGCAAAGGTGACTTTTACCTTCAAATGTTCCTTCATTTTCAGCGCGATAGACAGGCTTAAAGCGGATTGCTTATAAGCGTTGGAAAGGTTCAAGCACTCTTCTTCGTCTTCCGTGAGGTCGTTAAAAAGAACTTCACCAGGAGCTGTGGTCGGTTCGACCGGGCCATCATCTACAGAAGTGGCGACACTATCGGGGGTTCCGTCGTCTCCTTCTTCAATAGGGGCTTTAGCCCTTTGCGGATACAGAACTCCGCAAAAATAACGAGTAAGGGGATTATCGGAAAGAATCTCCTCTGAATTTATGTCGGATGGGCCATATATTTCTTTACGCACCAAAGAAATAACTTCTGGCCGCTTGTCTGGAAATTCTGGAGTCATGATTGCCCTCCCAAACCGCATATTCTTTCTTTGACGGCGTTCTTGCTCTCAAAAATATAAAGCTTCGCTTGAGCCCTAGAAACCCCCACATAAATCAATGACTCGTTGTTTTGCGTCGATACATTCTGATACGAGTCAACGTCCACCAAAATGACGACGGGGCTTTCCAATCCTTTGAAGGCGTGTATAGTGGAAAAACTCACCCCTTCCCCTTTGGGAATTGAGAAATTCTCAATCTGAGCATCGCTATATTCCCTCACAATCGAATTTTTTCGTGAACGTGGGGAGAGGATGATGACGTCGTTTGGCTTTATTTTTTCTTTGCCTGTGGAAAAATTTTCCAATAGTTGGTCTAATTTTTTCTTCTCTTCTTCTTCATTGCCATATTGGATAAACTTCGTTTCCAAATGGGAAGGCTTTAAACGAATCGCTTTGTACTTCACACCAGTTAGGTCTGAAATCGTCGAACATATCTCAGGAGTATTCCGGCAATTCGTAGTCAATTTGCAAACAGTGAAGAAAGTATATTTCTGAAGTCTTACTAACGCCTCGTCTTGCGAAATAAAGGGATGGTAAATGGATTGATTATCGAAGTCGCCGAAGAAGGAAAATTTCCCCCGTTCCAACCCGCCTGACAAAACGGAATCGAGAGCCAAGAAGAAATTGTCTTGGTCATCTAATAAATCTTGAAGTTCATCGACAATAAGAGAGTCAAATGAAATGGGACAAAGCGCCAATGAGTCGAAGAAAACCTCAAACAATTCTGGCGAAAAAGGATCATCGTTTTCCCAATTAACACGGTTTTCTAACCCAGCCTTTTTGATGTTTTTGCTCATCAGGGAATGAAAGTCGCCGACGAAAGCGCACTTTCCCTTGATCCCTTCGATTTCGAAATCCCTTTGCACCCATTCAGCCAACTTTTTGTTAAAGCAGACGAAGCCGATGTTCCTACCTTGGCTTCGACGAACGATTTCTTTGGCGAGTAGTGTTTTGCCCGTACCAGCGCCACCCACGAAAAGGCATCTTGGGTTATATTCATTGGCATCCAAAGCGATAAATTGTTCTTTGGTGAATTGAATTTGCTCCGTCATAGCTTCCCCAATCAGAGAAGCCATCGAAGGCACCAAATCGAAGCTTGGACGGAGGAGTTCTTTTATTCTTTTGCATTGCTGAAGGTCAGGCAGGCGGTGTTCCCTGCCATACACTTCTTCAAATTTACCGGCATTGTACCTTGACAAAGTGGCAATGTAAGTGTCTACCCGATTGCCCAAATTTTTTGTAAAAACCATACTAGGGGAGAACTCGGTTGTTGCTACATTGAGCCGCTCCATGTCGGGAACCATAACCCCATAGCCCCAAAGAAGCCCGCGTAGGGAAGGATCCTTGTCCTCCACGAATCTTTTTAAGGAATACATCCCTTCTTGCGCCTGTTCAAAGGGCCCTCTAGCCTTTATGTTTTCCTGGCCGTTTTTGTTCACGAAATGCCACATTCCTTCGTCGTCTCGGCCAACTCGGCCCCCCTTCACCTCCAAAACGAATATTCCCTTTCTGGGAGCCAAAACAATAAAATCGCTTTCCCCAACAATCAATCTGGGGTGATTCACCTCAGTTTGGCTATATAAAACAGTCCAATCCTTTGTCGCCGGGTTGTCACGAAACCATTTGAAGATTCTTTCTTCCGCGCTGCTCTTCACCTTATAGTCGATGAAGTTTGGTATCATTTGCGACACGCTTATGACCTCCTGTTGGTCTCTCTTTGGGGAACCTTCCTCATCGTATCTACATCAGTAATCTTTATTATGCTGACTTGCCCTACGTTTGGAATTTCCATTTGAATGGGCTTCAAAAACAAATCGTTGTCATCAAGCGCTCTTAGCCGTTGAATTACGTTTTCGTTCTTCCCAACGGATTCGCTAAGTTCTCTACCGATTTGAACGTGGATGCCTCGAACTTGGGAAGCATAAGCCCATATTTTTTCTAGGTCCCCCCGCAAAGATTCGTCATGGAAAACATCACCGATGATTTTTAAGGATTCCTTTCGGCCAGGACAGATAAGACCGTTGCAAGGATCAAGCCAAACGCGAAACTCTTGGTCTGATATCCCAACGCCGCCTCGTTTCAATGCATCAATCACTTCCTCTTCGCTCCGTCCACGCGAGAGTTGATTTTGGATCGTTTCTTTCCAACGATTTAATTTTTCGAAAACTTCTTCCGATTGGCTTCCCAACCGTTCTTTGGTCAAATCGTCCAGCAAATCTCTGGAAGAATCTCGGAAGAGAACGAAGGAATTAGATTTTATGCTGTTCGCGGCAATCGGTTTGCAGGTAATATCTCCACCGTTTCTTTCCAAAACGAGCAAATCGTAGCCAACCGTATAATAGCCAACGGTTCCATCATTGAAGGCAATGGGAATTGCATTGACCATTTTGTCGCTATCCGATTTGCTGAAACTGCGAACAAAAAGCTTTGAACTGTAGTCTTTCTGGATCGCCTCCTCTTCTGGAAGATGAGGCGCTTGAATTTGCTTAGCCCATCTTTTGTCCACCGCGATTTGGCGCGGCTTGGCACTAGAATCCTCTAATCCCATGAAGGCCGCGCTATGGAAAAGTTTTTCTTGAGAATCCCAAGTTCTAACCGCTTGAGAAAACCATTGATATTCGCACTGGTAAAGGACTGGAAGATATTTACCGCTTCTATTGGAAAAGAGGATTCTCTTCATCTCATTTCGATTGAACCACCCCGCAATCACAATGGAATCGTAGCAAGAGGACGAGGCGTAAAATTCTTCAAGAGTTTGAACATCCATAGAACCGATCGAAAGCTTTTGCTTATGGATTTGAAAATTTAATTTTTGTTTAATATGTAAAGTATCGTTGTCGCTGGGCACGAGAAAACAGATGTTCTTTCCCGCCAACTGAGGTAGGCGAATAATCTCTTTATCAAGCGATGTTTGTTTGGGGCTCTTTTCGCCCGTCAAATCGCAAAGTGCCTTATATATAGAGTCCAATTCCTCGGCTAAATCTCTCCTCGGCAGGAAGTTCCAAACATTTTCGGCATGCAATGTTTGCTGCCAATTGTTGCAATCATCAAGCAGAGAATTCTCGGCATCTTGGTTGGCGTTCGAACAGTTCCTCATTTCGAAGAACAGCAGTTTTATAATGGAGCGATAAAAGGACTTAAGTTCGTCTCTCTGTTCGTCAACTGACAAACTCATATTGTGAAGAGAGGAAAGAAGGGCACTAAAAGGGTCTTCGGCGCCGGCGATTAGGAAGGGCTGAATTTGGTTTTGCCGATAATTTTGAAGTAGGTATGATCCGTGCTCGCGGTTGGTTTCGATCATCTGATCCGAAACCATACTGGGCCTCCAAGCAAATTCCTCGAAATCTCTGCTTTTTAGGCTTAGCAAATCAGCCTCTTTATTTTCGGGATAGAAGAAATAAAGAGATATTCCTCGGCAAATCAAATCATCGATGACTTCCAAATCCTCATCAAAATCAGAGCAGAAATTGAGATCAACATAAATGTATTTGTAGCTCAAATCGTTGACTTCTTGATCGGAAATGACTGAATAAGCGTCATCGATGCTATTGGCCAATACAATTTGTGGATAGGTGTGTTCCCCGCCGTTTAAGGAAATCAGTTTTCCATTCCGATTGACGTAAGAAACGTTGGCGAGGCTCAAAAATGGGACGCCGTTTATCGTAAAAGTGGAGATTAAATCTTTATATCGATTAACATCAGTGACGAGAAATGCCGTTTCGCAGCGCGATGCTTTCTTAAAGCGAAGTGTATCAACGGGATCAGTCGATTCTTTAAAAATATAGAAGTATTTACCAAAGTGTGGGTGGGGAACCTGGAATCCCGCATGCTATAATTTGGGCGCTAGATAAACGGCAAAGGCGATCGTCGGATCGGTTTATCTA
>Ga0256406_1002565_pt1 | contig 25201 bp, 20 predicted proteins | sample RumenRJG_03DNA_FD_185986 | JGI IMG/M metagenome (GOLD analysis project Ga0256406, IMG submission 185986) | Bovine rumen microbial communities from Lethbridge, Alberta, Canada - RJG_03 | ecosystem: Host-associated > Mammals > Digestive system > Stomach > Rumen | place: Canada: Alberta | collected...
ATTACCAGCCACAACGTTGGCAGATGGTTGTTATCATTATATGTTCAAAGGTTGCACCAGTCTGACGCAAGCCCCAGAATTACCAGCCACAACGTTGGCAGATGTTTGTTATCAATCTATGTTCAAAGGTTGCATCAGTCTGACGCAAGCCCCAGAATTGCCAGCCACAACGTTGGCAGAACGTTGTTATAACGGAATGTTCTCAAGTTGCACCAGCCTGACACAAGCCCCTAAACTTCCTGCCACAACGTTGGCAGATTATTGTTATGTCGAAATGTTCTCAGGTTGCACAAGCTTGACGCAAGCTCCAGAATTGCCAGCCACAACGTTGGCATATGGTTGTTATGCAGATATGTTCTCAGTTTGCACAAGTCTGACACATGCCCCAGAATTACCAGCCACAACGTTGGCAGAACGTTGTTATAACGGAATGTTCTCAAGTTGCACCAGCCTGACACAAGCCCCTAAACTTCCTGCCACAACGTTGGCAGATTATTGTTATGACGAAATGTTCTCAGGTTGCACAAGCTTGACGCAAGCCCCAGAATTGCCAGCCACAACGTTGGCATATGGTTGTTATGATGGGATGTTCTCGGGTTGTACCAGTCTGACGAAAGCGCCGGAATTGCCTGCTACAACGTTGGCGGGATATTGTTATAACGTCATGTTTTCAGGATGTACTAACTTGTCTGAAATAAGAGTCGCATTCGTCGAGTGGAAAGACAGCTCTGATCAGGAGGATAACACTAATTGTTGGGTGAAAAATGTTGCTCCGACCGGCACATTCTACTGCCCGAAAGCGTTGCCGCTTGAATATGGATTAGACAGAATACCTGAGGGTTGGACGGTGAAATATATCGAGGAAGGTACTGGCGTAAACGATGCTGTAGTAAGTGAAATAGCTGTATGGACAGAAGGAAATACTATCTATGTTCGTGGAGCGGAGAGTGATGTCGAAGTGTATGACATGTTGGGTAGACTGATCGTAAGTAAGCGTGGCGGTCAGGAAAATATCCAGATCCCAGTGCCACAGAAAGGCATTTATGTCGTAAAAGTCGGAACAGAAACCCATAAGGTGGAATTGTAAAATCACATATATTCCAACCATTATGTTTCCTTAATGGAATGAGGATCTGAATCTCTTCGGCAATATTAAACAAGAGGACGTATCAAAATTGATATGTCCTCTTTCCGTATTTAACGTCAATTCGGTGAAATAGAAGAATGTTATAGCTGGAGAAAAATGAGGATTGTTAAGGGCGGAACGCCCTAACCCCCATCTCTCTTCTGCGAGTCCAAAGGACAAGCGGTCAAAAATTGATATTATTCCAGATAATGGTTGATGTCAATCTCTTTTTCTTATAAAAAGAACTTTTCTCTTAAGACTCCGAGTCTCTATATGCGCTCGCCTTCGGCTCGCGCTGGTGCGGAGGGCAAGGGCGTTCCGCCCTTTGCAATCCTCGTAAAAATCAGTCATAAACAAATACAGAGCCATATTTTAATCTTTTGATTCAGACATCCGACTCAATTGTTATCTCTATTCTTGTGTGTCATCACCTGTGATCTTTCTGGCTTCCTCTTCTGTAATCTCTCTGCGATACCATTGTTTCTCCCCGTCTACAATTTTGTAGTCGTCGACTTCTATCTTCAAAATGTCATCTCCAAAGTCAGGATTCTCTACATTCGTTCCCATGTAAAAATTTACATCATCTATGTTGGGAAGATAAGTGGGGGCTATTTTGTATGTATAATGTATGTATTGTCCTTCAAAATCATCGTTATAATCTCCATTTTCGTTGTACTCCTTTCCCCCATTGATTAGGAAAGTTTTTGTCACTATAAAATCGAGATGATTTGTATGTTCATAATCCGATGTGCTGATCCATGTCATATTCCCAGAAGGATTAGGATAATCTATATGACCTAGATATTTGAATTCTCCATTGAAATATTTAAAGAAACAATAATCTCCAAACGTGTTAGGCCTAATATCGTGACAATCAACAAGAAGAACTCCGTTTTTATCAAGGGATACGTTTTCGTCAATGAAATCATTGTATTTGTAAAAACCAGTGTGCTCATCTTCATATGGAGATTGAAGACAATCATGTTTTTCCACGGCTTTATAATACTCTCCACCTTTATATCTAAACAGCACTATAATTCCTCTTTCCCCATAATCTATGCAATATTCGTTTTCTTTATTCCAGTAGATATTGCCGTCTTCTATTTCTTTGTCATCACCAACTGCCTTTGTTGTCAATATCCACGACTCTTCCACTTCTTCATCCTTATAATCTGAAATTATGACTGATTCTATTGCCATACTGTCTGGCACAAATCTTAAAAATCTCTTTATCAGTGAATCTTGTACGGAGTCTGGTGAGTTGGTCTCGCCAGTTGTGGCTGAAATGGAGATGATCATCAGCTGGCTTAGCAATACAAAAAAGGCTTTTTTCATTTAAATCATTTTTTCCTATACGTCACTCTCGGAATCACAGGCTCAACCGCGTCTCTCAGAAATTCATCGAAATCTTCGTAGTCGTTGAAACATAGTCTGGTGACGGTGGTCTCTTTCTTCATCAGGCAGAAATATCCATACACGTCTTTGCCGTCTCTTCCTGTGCGGACATATTCAAGATAATAACCGTCGAACTTCTTCAAGTCTACCTCACCTTCCTTGATCAAACCGAAGAATCTGCTCACTTTGAGAATCGTACCGTCTACTTCAAGACTTCTTGTCTGCATCACCAGACGATAGATGAGGAATCCTATGAATATCACTGTGAAGGCTGTGAAAATCATCCACCAATGCTTTGGAGCGTCATCTGGCATTATAGAAAGCACTAGTCCGCAGATCGCGGGCATCAATACGAAAATCGATGTGATGTAGTAGAATCTTGGTCTGAATTTAGTCTTTGTCATATTTGTTTTGTTCGTGTTTTTTGTAAAAATACTTTTTTGAAATCATATATCGGCAAATTCCGCTGAAAAGTTGAGGAAAAAATGTATATTTGCGAGAATTTGATATAGTTTGCAATGAATAGACTAACGGCTCAGGTGAAAGAGAAATTGTCGGTGTTGAGGCTAAAGGCTGTCCTCTTCGATATGGATGGTGTGATCTTCGATTCAATGCCGCATCATGCGGTGGCATGGGTGAAGGCGTTTGCCGACGAGGGTATTGATTTCAATGAGTATGAGGCCTATAAGCGTGAAGGAATGACGGGAGTCGCTACGATTCAGGAGATGTTTCTTGCCCAGAAGGGCAGGGAGGCGACTGCTGAGGAGTGCGACAGAATCTACGCCACCAAGTGCAGATACTTTGAGCAGGAGGGTCCGGCTGGTGTGATGGCTGGCATTCGTGAGGTGTTGGAATTTGTCCGCGACGCTGGTTTGCAGATATATATCGTCACAGGTTCAGGCCAGCATAGCCTGTTTGAAAAACTAGACTCTCTATTCCCGGGTATATTCACACCGGAGAGAATGGTCACTGCCTACGACGTGAAAAAAGGCAAGCCAGATCCGGAACCATATCTGATGGCATTAAAGAAAGGCGGTTTTTCAGCAGACGAGGCTATCGTGGTGGAGAATGCTCCGCTTGGAGTGACGGCAGCACATGCCGCTAAAATATTCACGGTGGCTGTCAACACAGGAATCCTTCTTCCGGAGGATTTGTTGAGTAAGGGAGCAGATGTGCTTTTTGATGATATGTATGAGTTCAGATCAGCCCTTCCTGAAATGGTAGATTTAGGATTGAAAAAATAAAAAAAGACGCGAGTATGCGAGGATTAAGATACATATTAGCATTTGTTTGGTGCATTTTGTGGGGTGGCACGTTTGCCAGCCAGCAGCTCGCATTGTCTCGTTTCGACAATTATACTCAGAAGGATGGTCTAAACTATAATATTGTGCAGTGCGCGTATCAGGATGCACAAGGATATATGTGGTTTGGCACAAGTCAGGGTCTACATCGTTTTGACGGATATTCATTCCATCCCTACAAGTATGGCAGTCAGGAAGGACATGTCAGAGGCGAGTTGATTCGTTGTATCTTCCAGGATTCTCACAAACGTTTTTGGGTCGGCACTGAAAACGGTGGATTGAATATATATGAGCCTCAAAGCGAAACTTTTTCCGCCATTCCACTGAAAAAAGATGGATTGGCAAAGTATTCCGCAAATGCTATCGTAGAGGGTGCTGATGGCAAAATATGGATTGGCACTGATGAGGGTCTGGCTTTCCTTGACGAGGGAATGCTTCTTGAGTACTATCATTTTCAGGAGACAGGGATTGGAAGTGTCCCATTTATAAAGTCGTTGGATGTCGACAAGTATGGCAGAATATGGATTGGCACAGGTGGCGCGGGAGTGAAACTTTTTGATCCGTCGACTGGAAAAATCCAAACTGTACTTCCTGATTCAGAGGTCCGTACGATATGCATCAGCAGAGATAGTGTCGTGTGGATCGGCACGTATGATAGGGGAGTGTACACGGTGGATATCAAAGATAAGGACAATGTGGAGCCTAAGCAACAGACCTCCCTTCCGACTACAGGAGCTGAGGCTTCGGTGAAAGCGATATGCGAAGACCGTGAGGGCAGAATATGGATCGGTACCCGTTCTGGATTGATATGTTACGACCGTGAGTCGCAGCGATATGTTGTCAATGTCAATGATGTGCATAACGACATCACACTTGTCCACAACTCGGTCATTGATCTGTTCGTCGACAATAAGGGCGATTTATGGGTTTGTACTCGAGGAGGTATCAGCTACAGAAACAGCGAGAAACAGCCGTTTGAACTTATCCAAGAGTCGAAAAACGACAATCGCTATCTGAATTGTGAGCAGGTTTACGCATTCTTGGAAGTGCCAGGCTCAAAAGTGTGGGTCGGAACAGAAAGCGGAGGTGTCAATGTCTACGACATGAAGAGCGGCAGATTTGAGTATATCACCCAGTCGAATTCAAACTTGTCGGTCAACAGCATAAAGAGTTTTGCAAGGGTCGGCAACGAAATTCTGGTCGGCACTTACATGGGAGGCTTGAATGTGTTGGATATCAGCACCGGCAATGTCAAGCGAGTATTCCGACATTCCGAAACAGACAGAACCTCTATCAACAGTGACAATATCTGGAGTATTTGCATTCGTCGAAACGGTGATGTCCTGCTGGGAACAGGCGACGGAGTAGACAAGTATAATCCGAATAACGGAACTTTCAGCCACATGGACAAACTGGCGTTCAACAAAGAGGTTTGGAAGGTTTTTGAAGACTCTGACAATGATTTGTGGATTTTCACTCCGGAAGAGATAGTCGTATATCTTACGAAGGAAGATCGTACTCTCGTCTACAAAGAGCGAGCACGCTCTATAGCTGAAAAGGCAAAAAATCAATTCTTGGTAGGTAGTCTGGAGAGAGGTGTCGTTGAGTACAATAAATACACAGGAGAGGTAAGGACGATTTCAGAAAAAGACGGATTGTCGAACAATAATGTGCAGTCTATCTTAGAGTGGGGTGATTACTATATTGTATGCACGACGTCGGGAATGAGCCGTATCCGTAAAAAGACATTTGAAATAGTCAATTATGATGAGAACGACGGATTGCAGAGCCGCCAGTTTCATTATGGAGCAGTGTATGTCTGCACCGATGGCAGAGTCCTGATGGGAGGAAATGCCGGATTCAATATAGTGGATTTTTCGGATGTCCGCGTGAATGAGTTCATACCGCCGATAGTGTTGGAGGACGTGAAAGTCTTCAATCAGGATGTGCAGGCAGATCAGATTTCAATTGATGAAAATACGGGTGAGACATGCTTGAATTTGAATTACGACCAGAATATGGTGACATTCAGATATTCGGCTCTTTCTTATTCGCGCGCAGACAAGAACAGATTCAAATATCGTTTGGTCGGACAAAGTGACAATTGGATCGACGCGGGTCATGAAAACAAATGTACGTACACCAATTTGCAGCCTGGCTCTTATATCTTTGAGTTGAGGGGAGCCAATTGTGACGGGGTGTGGAATGAAAAACCATTGAAAGTGCATCTTTATGTAAAGCCTCCATTCTGGAAGACATGGTGGTTCAAGACATTGATGACTCTGTTGGTGGTCGGCCTTGTGCTGATGTATCTCTACCATTATCGCAGCCGTATGATTCTAAAAAACAAGTTGGTTTTGGAGAAGCAGAAGGCGGAAGAGATGGAAAAAGTGGAGCAGCTGAAACTGGATTTCTTCACGAATATATCACACGAGCTACGTACTCCGCTCACATTGATTCTTGGTCCGTTGTCGAAAATTCTGAAAGACGACGGAGTCTCTTCCGAGTCGAAGCAGATGGCTGTGTTGGCGGAGCGAAACGCAAATAAGTTGTTGCGTCTTGTGAATCAGATTCTTGATTTCAGAAAGATAGAAAGCGGTTCGTTGCAGGCAATATATAAGCCGGGAGATCTTCCAGCGTTGCTTGAGACAGTTGTTCGTGCGTTTCAGACAGAGGGTGAGGCAAAAGGAATTCAGATCTCGCTTGATGTCGACGATGCGGCTCGTGGCAGACGTATGCTGTTTGATTCTGATAAAATAGAGAAAATTGTCGACAACCTTGTCTCCAACAGTATGAAATTCACACCACGTGGAGGCTCAATCAGTGTGAAACTTGACATATTGTCGCAGCACACATATTCAGAGGGCAACATCAGTGACAGCTATCAGATAACAGTGGCTGACACAGGAAAGGGAATGACTGAAGAAGACCAGAAACATGTCTTCGAACGATTCTACCAGAGCAGCGATGAAAAAGAGGCTGGAATAGGCACTGGAATCGGACTGAATCTCGTGTTTGATTTGGCAAAACTGATGGATGGAGAGGTGCTTCTAAACAGCAAGAAAGGTGAAGGCACAACATTCAGAGTCGTGTTGCCGTTGTTTGAGACATCTGAAAATGTCGCTGAAGAAGAGACTTCAGAAAATAATACAGTGGCAGACAAAGACGAAATTGATCCTGTCGCACTGTCGGGAGAAGACAAACCGGTGCTTTTGATTGCAGAAGACAATGAAGAGCTCCGTAAGTTTGTGGCAATCCATTTCGAGTCTAGATTCAATGTTGTTGAGGCGGAAGACGGAAGAATAGCATTGGAAAAAGCAGAGGAGCAGATTCCAGATGTGGTGATTACAGACTTGATGATGCCAAATATCTGTGGCGATGAGTTGTGTAATAAGTTGAAGCATGACGAAAGGACGTCGCATATTCCAATCATCCTGCTCACTGCCGTTCACAGCAAGGAGAGTGAGATAGAGAGTTTGAAGCGAGGCGCCGACGACTATATCACCAAACCATTTGATATAGAGGTGCTCGACCAGAAAGTGATGAACATGATGCGATTGAAGGAAAAGATTCGCAGTCGTTTCAAGATAGAGATGATTTCAGAACCTACGAAGGTCGTAACTCAGTCGCCAGACGAAAAGTTTATGATCAGGGCGATGAAGGTTATTGAGGATAATCTTTCCGATGCGGATTTCGACATCGAGAAGTTTGCGGTGGAAGTGGGCGTGAGCCGCATGCAGTTGTATAGAAAGATGAACGCGATCACGGGAATGACCGTGAAGGAATTCATTAGAAATATTCGTATCAAGCGAGCAAAACAGTTGCTTGAAGACGGTGCGATGACAGTCTCTGAGGTGGCATACAATGTCGGATTCAAAGACATCGCATATTTTAGAAAGTGTTTTAAACAACAAGTAGGAATCAATCCTTCGGAGATTTCCAAGGGAGAATAAAGTGAAGAGGAATGGCAAATAGCAAGAGTAGTTTTTTGCATAAACTGAATTTTAAGTATCGTCTTACCATTTTCAATGAGAACACATTGGAAGAGGCATGGCATATACGATTGTCGAGGTTGAGTGTGATTTCGGTATGTTTCGCAGTCGCTGTGATCTATTTTTTGATCATTGCGGTGTTGATTATCAAGACCCCATTACGTTCGTTCATGCCTGGATACACAAGTGCGAATGAGCTTAGAAAACAGGTCATTTCTCAGGCAGTGCTTCTTGATTCACTTCAGGAGCAGGCAAAAATCAACGACCAGTATCTGGCGATGTTGCAAAAGGTTGTGACAGGTGATATTGCGGTAGGCGACAGTACGGCTTCACTTAAGGATGTTGTCAAGATGGATATGTCGAAGGTGCAGAATGAACCGACGGATCGAGAAAATCAGTTTTGCTCACAATATGAAATTGCTCAGCGTTACGCGACAAATTCACAGATATCCGAAACAAGTAAAAACCGACTCATGCATCGCCCTGCACTTGGTGTTGTGCTTATGGGATTTGATCCATATTCGGGTGTGAATGGAGTGACTTTAAGTGTCGATCCATTGGAGAGTGTATACTCAGCTTTGGATGGCTCGGTCATCTTTGCGGGATATTCTGCCCACAACCGTTATTGCTTGCAGATACAACATTCAGAAAGTTTGGTGTCGATGTATAAGTTTACCCAGCCATTCTTGAAGAGAATAGGTGAACGAGTGCATGCAGGAGAAATCCTTGCCACATTGCGAGGTGGAGATCCATCGGAAATGACTTTTGAGTTGTGGCTCAACGGTCAGCCACTTGATCCAAATGATTATATTTCGTTCTCAACACAGAAGAAAGCACCTGTTCAGCCAAAGGTCAAGAAGTATGAGGCTGAGCCTGTGGATCAACCTGTTGTGAGAAGATCGCGTCGTGATTCAACACAAACGAGTGATACAACAACAAGAGTAAGACGTAGGAAAGTTGCGGCTCCGGCAGAAGCGGTTCCTGCTGAGACACCTGCTCCAGCAGCATCTGAACCAGCACCAACTCCGGCTCCAGCGCCTGCACCATCAGCTCCAGCACCAGCGACAGAAACTCCAGCTCCGGCTGCAGAATAAAGATAAAGTCAGATAGAAATGACACAGAAGGTAATTACAATTTTGGGTTCTACCGGTTCGATCGGTACTCAGGCACTTGATGTGGTGCGTGAGAATCCAGACAGATATAAAATAGAATCGCTTACAGCAGGAAGAAATGCTTCTTTGTTGATCGAACAGATCAAGGAGTTTAAGCCGACAATTGCAGTGATCGCCGACGAAAGCAAGTATGAGGAGGTTAAGAATAGTGTGGCAGGATTGCCTACAAAAGTGATGACAGGCACTGCTGCTGTTGCGGATGTCGCAGCCAACGACGCTTCAGAAATGGTCCTTGTGGCATTGGTGGGTTATTCCGGACTTGCCCCTACAATTGCGGCGATCAAGGCACACAAGAAGATAGCATTGGCTAATAAGGAGACATTGGTGGTGGCAGGAGATTTGGTTTGCCGCCTGTGTCAGGAAAACGGAATCAAGCTCCTTCCCGTCGACTCGGAGCATTCGGCTATTTTTCAATGCTTGGAGGGAGAACGCCATAATAAACTTGAGAAGATTATCCTGACAGCTTCAGGAGGTCCGTTCCGTGGCTGGACCCGTGATAAGTTGGAGAACGTGACTCCTGAGATGGCGTTGAAACATCCCAACTGGAGCATGGGGGCTAAGATCACAATTGATTCAGCCTCGATGATGAATAAAGGATTTGAGGTGATTGAGGCGAAATGGCTCTTCGACCTTACTCCAGATATGATAGAGGTGCAGGTGCATCCGCAGAGCATTATCCATTCGATGGTGCAATTTAACGACGGTGCTGTGAAAGCTCAGCTTGGCACGCCAGATATGCGTATACCTATTTCATTGGCGTTGAGCTATCCCGAGCGTATCTACCTTGGTGGAGAACGTTTGGATTTCGGCAAAGTCAAGCAACTTACTTTTGAGGCTCCAGATCCAAAAGTTTTCCGTAATCTTGCATTGGCTTATGAGGCATTGGACAAAAAAGGTAATGTGGCGTGTGTGGTGAATGCGGCGAATGAGGTCGTGGTGCGTGAGTTCTTGAATAAGAAGATAGGATTCTTGCAGATGTCGGATATCATAGAGCAGACTATGGCTAAAATAGCTTATATCGCGCAGCCTACATATGAGGATTATATCCAGACAGATATAGAGGCAAGAAAAGTGGCAGAAAGTTTTATAAAGTAATATGATTTATACGTTAATACAGTTTTTCGCCTCATTGACGTTGTTAGTGGTGATCCATGAGTTTGGACATTTTATAACAGCGAAGATCTTTGGCGTCAGAGTTGAAAAATTTTATATTTTCTTCAACCCTGGATTTAGTCTTTTCAAATTCAAACCGAAAAACAGTGATACTACCTACGGTATCGGTTGGTTGCCTCTTGGTGGCTACGTTAAACTTTCTGGAATGATTGACGAAAGTTTTGATACGGAGCAGATGAACAAAGAGCCGAAAGAGTGGGAGTTTCGCACAAAACCTGCTTGGCAGCGACTGATAATAATGGTTGCTGGAGTGGTGATGAATTTTCTCCTTGCGATAACGATATATGCCGGAATCGCTTTCCACTGGGGAGATACATATTTGCCATTTGAGAATGCCAAAGATGGTATGGAATTTTGTTGGTCGGCTCATGAGATAGGTTTTGTTGATGGCGATATATTGGTTTCTGCGGATGGAGAAAAATTAAAAAGTTTGTCAGAGGAAGAGTTTCGTAAGATTACTGAAGCGAAGACGGTTCAGGTTGAGAGAGACGGTGCGATTGTAGACATTGCTATTCCAGACACATTCATGGCTATGTTGCTGAGAGAGGGTAATGGATTCGCGTTCTACCGTGTCCCGTTTGTAGTGCAGGAAATTATCGACGGAATGCCTGCTGCGGAGGCTGGACTTCAGGCAGATGATAGGTTGCTGACAATAGATGGACAGTCTGTTTATTTGACGCAGGCAATGAAGCAGATAGCCTCACATAAGAACAAGTCGATGGAGTGGAGTGTTTTGCGAGGGGCAGACACTGTGAAACTGACAGTCACTCCGGATGTAAATGGCAAAGTAGGTGTGTATATGAAGTCGCCATACGACTTGTATGAGATGGTACATGTCGAGTATTCTTTCTTGGAGTCGTTTCCACACGGAATAAAGACCGCTGTCGAGAAGATTACTGGGTATGTTTCAGATTTCAAATATGTCTTCACACCAGAAGGAGTGCAGTCGTTAGGCGGTTTCGGAAGAGTCGCATCGTTGTTCCCGGATTCGTTTGATTTCCATGCGTTCTGGACTATCACGGCATTCTTGTCTTTGGTCTTGGCATTTATGAATTTCTTACCGATTCCAGCTCTTGATGGCGGACACATATTGTTTGTCTTGATAGAAATCATCACACGTAAGAAGGTAAGCAAGGAGGTCTTGCTAAAAGCTCAGATGATTGGCGTCGCATTCCTTCTTGCATTGATGTTGTTTGCGAATTTGAACGATGTATTTCGTTTGTTTAAATGATGAAATTTATTGACTATGCATAAGTCTGGATTTGTAAATATAGTGGGTAATCCGAACGTAGGAAAATCCACATTGATGAACACTTTGGTGGGGGAGAGAATCTCCATCATCACTTCGAAGGCGCAGACAACGCGTCATCGTATAATGGGAATTGTCAACGGTGAGGATTTCCAGATTGTCTACTCCGACACTCCAGGAGTGTTGAAGCCTAACTATAAGCTTCAAGAGTCTATGTTGGGATTTTCAACAAGTGCTCTTAAAGATGCAGATATCTTGCTTTACGTGACAGATACAGTGGAGAATGGCATGAAAAACAGCGACTTCATTGAAAAGGTGAAGAAGCAGCATGCTCCCGTCTTACTTATCATAAATAAGATTGATCTTACCGACCAACAGAAGTTGGAGGCTTTGGTCGCACAATGGAAAGAGATTCTTCCAAATGCGGAGATAATCCCAGTGTCGGCAGCCAACAAGTTTAATATTGATTACGTGTTGAAGAGAATCAAGGATTTGTTGCCAGAATGTCCGCCTTATTTTGAGAAGGATGCACTTACCGACAAACCTGCACGTTTCTTTGTGACAGAAATTATCAGAGAAAAGATACTTACCAACTACGACCGAGAGATTCCATACGCAGTGGAGGTTGTGGTCGAACAGTTTAAGGAAAGTGACGACCTTATTAGAATCAATGCGGTGATCAATGTGGAGAGAGACACGCAGAAGGGAATCATTATCGGTAAGGGAGGAAAGATGTTGAAGATAGTCGGCACAGAGGCACGCAAGGATATCGAGGCGTTCTTTGGCAAAAAAGTATTCTTGGAGTTGTTCGTAAAGGTAGAGAAGGATTGGCGTAACAAAGAGATGAAGTTGAAATCCTTTGGATACGACGCAGACATTTAACCCCAAAAAAGAAAGGAGAAAGAATTATGGCAAGTAATCTTGTAGCTATAGTAGGACGTCCGAATGTAGGTAAGTCCACATTATTCAATCGTCTGACTCAGACGAGAAGCGCCATCGTCAACGACACGGCTGGTACAACACGTGACCGTCAGTATGGAAAAGTGACATGGTGCGGAAAAGAGTTTTCTATCGTCGACACAGGAGGTTGGGTGGTCAACTCTGATGATATTTTTGAGGAGGAGATCAGAAAACAGGTGACTATCGCCGTTGAGGAATGTGATGTCATTCTATTTGTTGTCGACACAATGAATGGATTGACAGATCTAGATTCTGAGGTGGCTCATCTGTTGCGTCAAAGCAAAAAACCAGTTGTTGTAGTTTCAAATAAGGTAGATAATAACGATTGGCAGTATGCGGCTGCTGAGTTCTACAAACTAGGTCTTGGAGAGCCATATTGTGTGTCTGCAATCAACGGTAGCGGTACGGGAGATTTGCTCGACCGTGTGCTAGAGGTGATGCCTGCAAAACCAGAGGATGATACTAAGGACACATTGCCAAAAGTGGCTGTGGTCGGTCGACCTAATGCGGGAAAATCATCTATCATCAACGCATTTATCGGAGAGGACAGAACCGTGGTGACGGATATCGCCGGCACGACGCGAGACAGTATCTATACACGTTACGACAAGTTCGGTTACGATTTCTATTTGGTGGATACAGCCGGAATACGTAAGAAGGCAAAAGTGACAGAAGACCTAGAGTATTTCTCAGTGATTCGTTCAATCCGTTCGATTGAGGATTCAGACGTGTGTGTGCTTATGCTAGATGCCACACGTGGATTGGAGGCTCAGGATTTGAATATTGTGCAGTTGATCCAGAAAAACAACAAAGGTTTGGTTGTGGTTGTCAACAAATGGGATTTGATTGAGAATAAGGATGCCAACAGTTCAGCCAAGTTTGAGCAGAGAATCAAGGAACGTTTGGCTCCGTTCACGGATTTCCCTGTTATCTTCACATCAGTGGTCAACAAACAGAGAATCTTCAAGGTGATTGAGGCTGCGATAGATGTATATAAAAATCGTACACAGAGAATCTCAACAAGCAAGTTGAATGAATTCTTCTTGCCGTTGATAGAGAATTATCCGCCGCCAGCATTGAAAGGAAAGTATATCAAAATCAAATATGTGATGCAACTACCGTCTACATCGGTGCCATCATTCGTCTTCTATGCCAACCTTCCTCAGTATGTGAAGGATCCGTACAAACGATTCTTGGAGAACAAGTTGCGTGAGCAGTGGCGTTTTACGGGAACTCCTGTTAACATATTTGTACGACAGAAGTAAGACAGACTATTGTGATCTCTGATACATATTTGTATCTTTGCAAATGAAATATCCCGTGGAGACGGGAATATTCCCGTCTCCACATTTTATTTTCTGCTATATCGGCAGAAACGACAAATTAAATTGGATTATTAATTAAGTACAAAATAATATGTTAGTAAAGACGTATGCGGCATCAATCAATGGCATTGATGCAGAATTGATTACAATTGAGGTCAACCTCAGCAGTGGATTCAGATTTTCTATTGTAGGATTGCCAGACAGTGCAGTGAAGGAGAGTCAAGACCGTATAACGACGGCCATCATGAACTCAGATTATCCATTCCCACGTAAACAGATAGTGATTAATCTTGCTCCCGCGTATATGCGAAAGGAGGGGACAGGTTATGATTTGACGTTGGCAGTCGGCATTCTTGCGGCTTCGGATGTTGTGTCGGCAGAAGCGTTGGAAGGCTATATCGTGATGGGAGAATTGTCGTTGGACGGTTCGGTGAGAGGAATAACAGCGTCGTTGTCGATAGCAATTATGGCGAAACATCTTGGATTCAAAGGATTCATTTTGCCAAAGGAGAATGCGAAAGAGGCGGCGGTGGTGAGTGGATTAGACATTATTGGCGTGGAGAGTCTGACTGAAGTAGTGGAGTTTCTGAATGGAAACATACAGATAGAAAAAACTGTGATAGACACACAGGAGTGTTTCTTCAGCAAACGGGATATTTTCGAGAGTGATTTCAAGGAAGTGTGTGGTCAGGAGACAGCAAAACGAGCGATAGAGATAGCTGTGGCAGGCGGACACAATCTGATTATGATTGGCACCCCAGGTTCGGGAAAATCGATGTTGGCGAAATGTGTGCCATCCATAATGCCAAGTTTCACTCTCGATGAAGCTTTGGAGACGACGAAGATCCATTCCGTCGCCGGACAATTGCCAAAAGACACATCGCTGATGACGACACGTCCGTTCAGAAGTCCGCATAACAATGTGTCGGGAGTGGCGTTGCTTGGTGGAGGCAGTTATCCCAAACCAGGAGAAATCTCACTAGCCCACAATGGTGTGCTATTTCTGGATGAACTTCCGCAGTATAATCGTGCGGCGTTGGAAGAACTGCGTCAACCGCTTGAAGATCATAAGATAAGCATTTCCAGAGCAAAATTTTCTGCTGAATTCCCTTCGAGTTTTATGCTTATAGCTGCGATGAATCCGTGCCCGTGCGGACATTATGGCGATCCTAACCACGAGTGCACCTGCTCGCAAATAGAGGTGCAGAAATATATGAGCCGGATTTCAGGTCCGTTGATGGACCGCATAGACCTTCAGGTCAAAATTTCACCGTTGAGCCATAAAGAATTGCTTGAAAATAAGGGAGGAGAAGCAAGTGCTAATATACGGGCAAGAGTGGAGAGAGCAAGAAAGATTCAGCAGGAGAGGTTTAAGGATGAAAAGACCATCCACTGTAACGGGCAGATGGAGAAACGACACTGTGACATGTATTGCAAGATATCTTCTGAGGCGGAGGAATTGCTGGAAAAAGCGATGAAGAAACTTAATTTTTCAGCACGTGGATATTTCAAGGTACTCAAACTTGCCCGAACGATAGCCGATCTTGCCGATTCCGTGGAAATCGATTCTACGCATGTGAAGGAGGCATTGTCGTATAGAAGTTTGGATAGGGAGAGCTGGTGAAAAATCAATTTTATTTCTCTAATATATATTCGCAAGGAGAACTCTCACGAGAAGCAACTGTTCGGAAATTCCGAACGGTTCGAAAAGAAGGGAATCGTATGGTTTATAGAAATATTGATTACTATAATCTTGACATGATTATATCTGTTGGCTTTAGAGTCAATAGCCGTCAAGGCATTCTTTTCGGACTCATGTTAAATGATATCTTTAAGGAGGGTGAACTGAAAGAAAATGCAGTATGTAAGGATTCCTTACATACTGCTGCTGATGGGAAAAAATATCATACAAAGTCTAACAACCTTGATGTTATAATATCTGTCGGCTACCGTGTGATTCCATTCTGAATTGTTTGGGTAAACATTGAATAAAAGGGCAGAGTCGTTGAAAACTTTGCCCTTTCTTATTTTAGTCCTTATTCTATCTGCCCTTCTTTGCAAATGTAAAAAAAACTTATGGAGTCAAAAAATAATTGCTTTGGTCTTATAGAATGCAAGGATGTTCTGTCTTTTGGTATTTTCAATTTTACTGTCATTTGTTATGATTATGTCGAAATAATTTCTTTTGCTATTGATACAAAAAACAATTATCTTTGCAAAAAATCTAAACAGATATGGAACAGGAAAAACAAAATGTTGACGGAAGACGTGAAATAGCTTCTCGCAACACGGGTTGGGCAAACGCTGTCGCCCACAAACTTACGGAATGGGATGTCGCCCCCAACACTATATCTTTGATGAGCATTTTCTTCTCGATGGTGGGTTGTGCTCTTCTTTTAGGAAACTATTTCTTCGGTTTGAACCCTTACGTCGCATATATTTTATTTGCAGGTTGTGTCCAGTGCAGATTGCTTTGCAACCTTTTCGACGGAATGGTTGCTGTCGAGGGAGGTAAGCGTTCACCAAACGGAGATCTATACAATGATATGCCAGACCGTTTTGCTGATGCTTTCTTTATCGTTCCCGTCGGCTACATCGTAGGAGGAATAGGCGTGGAGTTGGCATGGCTTGCTGCTCTTAACGCTGTCATGACGGCTTATTTTCGTTGGATTGGGGCTTACAAGACTAAGAATCACTACTTCAACGGACCGATGGCTAAGCAACACCGTATGGCAGTGCTTACATTCGCGTCGCTTATAGCTGCTGTATGCGTCCCATTCGGCTACGATAAACTAATCTATATGATTGCTTTGATTATCATGAATGTAGGTTTGGTAGCTACACTTATCAACCGTCTTTACTTAATGACTCACGCTGATAAAGAACTATGAGACAATTTTTAAGTTATCTGTTTCCAGAGCAGAGTTCCGAGGTCATTTTGATGATTGCCATCATACTCACTTCATTGTCTGTGGTGAGTGCGATCCTGTTTGCAGTGAGAAAGATTAAGCCGGAATTGAATATCACGGAGATCATCAACCGAACGAAGTCGTGGTGGATAATGGTGACTATCTTTATTTGTGCCATTTTCATCAACAATACAGTGGCGTATGTCTGTTTGGCTGTTTTGTCTTTCTTCGCATTCCGAGAGTTGTATTCGGTGTTGCATTTCCGACAGTCGGACAGAAACGGTTTGTTGGTGGCGTTGTTGGCTATCCCGATCCAATATACGCTTGCATATTTCACTTGGTATGGAGGATATATCATTTTCATTCCAGTGATTATGTTTTTGCTTTTGCCTCCAATTTTGGTGCTCAAGCAGGACACTCACCGCATCACGAAGTCGATGGCGATGCTTCAGTGGTCGTTGATGTTGTCGGTGTTCGGATTAAGTCATTTGGCTTTTCTTCTTTCAATGCCGGATATCGAAGGTTATTCGTCAGGCGGACGAGGCCTGCTTCTGTTCTTAGTTTTCTTGACAGAAATAAACGACGTTATGCAGTTTGTATGGGGCAAGACGTTGGGCAAACATAAGATTCTTCCAAATGTCAGCCCGAATAAAACGTGGGAAGGTTTTATAGGTGGGGCAATCAGCACCACAATTATCGGCTATTTTATCGGATTCCTTACTCCGCTTTCGACGCCACAGCTTATTTTTACCAGTGCTTTGATCGCAGTGTTTGGTTTTGCTGGCGACGTCGTGTTGTCTGCTGTCAAGCGAGATAAAGGAATCAAGGATATGAGTGACACGATCCCCGGACATGGCGGAATCTTCGACCGTATCGACTCATTGTCGTTCACAGCTCCTGCATTCTTTCATCTGATGTATTTCTTGGTTTATCCTCCATTCCCATCATTTGACGAAATATGGAAAAACCTTTTCTAAAGTCACGTTGTCTTAAAGTGATCTACAAAGGAATTTGTAGACCAATATTGAAATATTTTGTTGGTGTGCAATATCCGGATTGCTCATTCCTTAAGGACGAAAAGCAATTCGTGATTATCGCAAACCACAACAGCCATCTCGACACGTTGAGCCTGCTGACCTCTTTGCCTGGCGATATTCTGTGGAAAGTGCGTCCTGTGGCTGCACAAGACTATTTTGGCAATACGAAGCTGAAGGCAAAGTTGAGCAATTTCTTCATCAATACGCTCCTTATCAACCGTCGACCTAAGAAAGAGGACGGGAAAAGCAACGCCATTGAAAAAATGGTAGAGGCTATCGACGAGGGGTATTCGCTAATCCTCTTTCCGGAAGGAAGCCGTGGGGAACCAGAACAATTGAGCAAGATGAAGTCAGGCATCGCACGTTTGTTGTCCCAACGTCCTAATCTAAAGTACGTCCCAGTGTTCATGACTGGAATGGGAACTTCACTTCCTAAAGGAGGAGTGGTGGTGCTGCCATACAATGCCACACTACATTTCGGACAACCAACTCTTCCAGAGAGCGACGATTCGTACGCTATTATGGATCAGATAGAAAAGACCTTTGCAGACATGGTAGAGAAATACGGCGTCAAGGAGGAGGAAGATGACGATTAAATAGAATAATATATTGGCTGTGTCCTAGTTTATGACTGATAAATAGTGAGGATTGCAAAGGGCGGAACGCACTTGCCCTTCCCATCAGTGCGAGCCGAAGGCGAGCATTAAATAATACAACAGCTCGTTTTTACTAAGGAATAAGAGAAACGCGAAAATGATTATGGATAAAAAACTAAAAGTATTCCTTTCCGTTTGTTTCGGAATCAGTTTTATTGCAGGAGGCGTGTTCCATTGCCTTGGTGGTGATTTATCTACTACTTTGTTTTTTTATTTTGCCACAGCATATATGTTGATCCCAACTATATCAGTGTTGATCACACAGAAGATATGTGGAGAAAAACTTTTTTCAAATGTCGGCGTGAACTTTAAGATAAACAAATGGTGGATCGTGGCATGGCTATTAATGCCAGTCGTCAACATCTTAGCGATGTTTAGCTCTGCTTTGTTGCCAGGCGTGTCGTTGGATCCAAACTCGGAGCTGGTGACTAAAGTGATTGCAGATATGTCGGCAAAAGAAGTCGAAATTGATGGATGGGGATTGCTCGCCATAACGATATTCAGCAGTATGTTTGCTGGGCTTACCATAAATGCATTTTTTGCTTCAGGAGAAGAAATCGCATGGAGAGGATTCCTTCCACGAGTTATGTCCGATTGGGGATTCTGGAAAAAATCACTTATTATAGGAATTATTTGGGGATTTTGGCACATGCCATTGATTCTTATGGGGCACAACTATCCGGATCATCCGATAGCAGGAGTGTTTATGATGGTATTGTTATGTGTGGTTATGACGCCAGTCTTTCTTTATCTCCGTGAAAAGTCAGGGTCTACAATGGTTGCGGCAATTGCTCATGGCACCTTGAATGGGTCCGCAGGTATATCTGTGATGTATCTTGCTGGTGGCAACGATCTTTTATGCGGCACAACAGGACTTGTGGGTATAATGATATTTGCGATCTTGGATTTGCTTATATATATATTGAAGAAAAAGATCAATAGCATTCACGTCGGTACAGAAATTGCATCTTGACAATAGAAACTGTTTAAATCTAATTAGAAAAGTTTCTTGTTAATATTTATTGTCATTGTAGAGAAGATGAAAGATAAAGTATTATCTTTGCGTAAATTATCTCGGGAGTCTGAGATAATATATGATAGTTATTAAGACATTATATTAAAAGTAATGGTACAAAATGAAAAAAGAAGAAAAGACAGAGATGTTGAATCCGTTCTGTGACGAAGGATTCAAACGCATTTTTGGAGATAAAATCCTATTGATGGATTTTCTGAACTCTTTTGTTGACGCAGGGTCTCCCATTGTGGATCTGACGTATGAAAACAAAGAGTTAGTGTCAGTGGAGAGTGATGGTCGGACAATAATCTTTGATTTGTTTTGCAAGTTGGATAATGGCAATAATGTCATAATAGAGATGCAGAATAAAAATCAGGATTTTTTTGTAGACAGAGCGGTATTCTACCTTTCAAGAGCAATCTCAGCACAGGGAGAAAAAGGAAGAATATGGAAATATGGGATTAATTCAGTAATTGGAATATTCATCACTCAGTTTAGAGTGTTCGACAACGATGATGTGCTTTCCGAGATGAAACTGATTGATCCAAAGACAAATAAGATGGTTTCTGATAAGATGCATGGTTATTTTATACAGTTGCCTAAATTTAAGAAGTCAAACGACGGATGTGTGGACCATTTTGATGAGTGGATCTACAATCTGAAAAATATGGAGCGTATGGGGAATATAGAATTCAAGGATCAGGAAGTGTTTGAGAGATTATGGAATCTTTCAAACTGCTCTATGCTTTCCATAGAGGAACGCCGCAAATACGAACGCAGTTTGAAGGCATACCGTGATTATGTCAACCAATTGGATTTTGCTAAGAACGAGGGACGAGCAGAAGGACGAGCAGAGGGAAGAGAGGAAGGAAGAGAGGAAGGCAAAACTGAAGAACGTGCCAAAACAATATGCACGTTGAGAAGAAAAGGAAAAAGTGATGAAGAAATCGCATCTCTTTTGGATTTGGATATAGAGGATGTGAAATCGGTATAATTATTTAAAGACGGGGATTATCTCCGTCTTTTTGCATATTGTATGGAGAAATACAATAATCCAATTTATGTGTATACTATGGTCTAAACGCTAAAAGACTGAGACCAGAATTTTGGATTTATTCTGCCTCATCTCTTCTTTGCCCAAACAATACCTTCATAGACATCCACACCATTTACGGTTTTCCATTCTGGACGTTCTTGGACGACTCTGTCTTTCAAGAATGAGAATGTGATAAGGTAGGCTTTCTTCAAACCTCTTGTGTTGGCATACTCAGAGACTTGTTCTTCTCCTTTCCGTTCGTATTCTTTTCCATACCATAGCTTCAACTCTATAAGAAACTCCTCGCTGTCGTAGTTGTCTACAATATCCATACGCTTGTTGTCTCGGGTCTGTGGCTCCACGTAGTAGTAGCCTGTGCCGTTGATGATCGGTTTCAAGAAACAGAGGAAGAGTAGTCTGCCTCGTCGTTCCAGAAACGCAGCGTCTTCATCTCTATATTCCTCTTCGATTGTCTCTTTGAAGCGACGTATCACATATTCCATTAAGAATGTACTCCGATTTGGTGACGGAAAGTTTGGAGTAATTGGAATTCTCATACTCTATTGTGAAATACTGGTGGAATATCTCTTCAAATATCGCATTATGCATCATTGTCTGCCCGTCTACATCCTTGATATAGGAGAACATGTCTGCGATACGCAATGGCGGATTTGTCAGTGAGTAGGTGTATTTAGCACCGTTGACAGAAATGGAATACATGAATTCTTTCAATTCTGCGTTGTTCTCCATTTTCTTGGAGATGTCGTCCGCTAAGGTGTTGTCGCTATACTCCTGCAAGAATGACGGAAATGAAACGTGAAGTTCATGCCTTTCTTTTTCCTGTCGAGATATTTATTGCGTAGCATTCCTAAGAAACTTAGGAATAATTGATTGTCTGTGCTTTTGTCTACTTCATCAATCATCAGAATGACTGGCTTGCTTTGCATGGAGCAAAACTCCGAAATGACAGAAGACAAATTCCTCATAGTTGTTGCAATGACGACCTTTGGTCTAGAACTCTTTCTGCTCTTGTGGCAAAAAAGCGGATTTTGCCAATTTCATAAAAACTCTTCTTGGGAAAAACATATCAGCGTCTGTCTCAAAACTGATCTGATAAACCACATTGTTGTTTGACAGTCTGTCATACAACAAGTCCATTGTCGTTGTCTTTCCAAATTGACGGGCACGATTTATGGTGAAATAGAGACCGTCGTTGATGAGAGCCTCTATCTGTTCCAATTTATCATCAATGTTGACCATATAATGATACTTTGGATTACAGTTTCCCGTAGTGTTAAATCGTTTTGCCATATCGTTTAGATTTTCACAAAGATACGCTTTTTTGAAAAATATAGATTCCTCCATCTCATTCTATAATCACTACGTGATATTCTAAATGATAACACAGAGAATCCACCTTTAGGTGTTTTTATATTGGTAGATATAATAAAGATGGAATGGAGGGTGTATCAAAACTAAACTTAGTGAATTTTGAACTATCAAAATGTAAGTTCGTTCTTGAAATACAAGTAAGGAAAGTCGTTTCATAGACTTTATTCGTCGATTATAACTCTGAAATGACATTCTTTTATTATCGGCAATAGCCGAGATGTGTGAAATCAGTGTTTACGTAACGGATTCTTCAATGTTTTTATATACATTTCACTCGTACCGTATGCTCTCCTGTGGTACTCGCGGAGTAGGTATTGTTGTAATTCTAATTCTGTCATATTTACCTTATTATTCAATTTTCAGTTTCTGTAAAAATTGCCGTACCTCAGCAGACATATACGTATAATCTGCTATGTTTTTAGGGCATATGATATACGTATTCCTTATAGCACGACTCGTCGCAACATTGAACAATCGTTTTTCAAGACTGTAAAGCATCGCATCGGTATCTGGAATAACATATATTGTTACATCTCGTGTCAGGCCTTGAACTCTAGCAACTGTATCAACTAATATGTTATTAATACTGCCCAATTGACGTGCGACTTCCACTTGTAAAGCACCTGTAGTTTTTATTAATTGGCTTAGAATGGCAATTTTACAATGCTTGTCTTTACTGAGTACGTTTGAAGCAATCGAAACCGCCTTTTGAATTGCCTTTGTCGGAGTCGGATCTCCTACGGGTAAGTCCATGGGAACTATAAAGGGGCCGTCAAATTGTTCAATCTGGAGGTATTCGCCATTTGACATGGATTTGAGATTCCCATTATAAAACAATCCAGTAAATGAAGCTGCTCTTTCTCCGAGCCTATACGTGTCGCTTAATTGGTAAGTCTTAAACTTATTCGACACCGTCAGAGTGTCAAATCCGTCAATCAATGGCTCATAACCTTGTTTCCTAATTCTATCTTTCGAAGTCTTCACGATGGGAGGCATCTGACAAACATCTCCTACCCAAAGATTCTTTTTCCCTAACATGTTTGCTGCTGCCAGCATAGTAAGGAATGCTTGACTTGCTTCATCAACTATTACATAGTCGTACAATGGCCCTTGATAGTTTTTGACTGCTGAGCCGCTCGAAATGTAAAAAGTAGACAACATTAATTTCCCTGGAATAGAAAACAATTTCTCTGCACTTAGAATGCCTCGTACCTCTTTTGATTCATCAGTAGAAAGGTTTGTCTTATAGACCTTTTTGTCCTTTATAAGTGAATCTTTCAGCTTCTCAGCCACTTCCATAAGTGCTCGATTTGTTAATGCTGTCACTAAAACAGAATAGCCATCTGAACAGAGCTTCTCACACAAGGCTGCTATTCTAAATGTTTTACCAGTTCCTGGAGGACCTTGAATAATCACGGAGTCGTATTTTGCCAACTGCTCCATGACAATGCTGGTCATATTGTCTTTGGTTGTCAATAATTCAGGCTTCCATAGCAATCTGTTGTAGTCTGCATCTAGGATTTCCGAACATTTGTCATGAACGGAGTACGTAACTTTCTCCAGATTAGCCAAGTATTCAAATGGGGGGACTTGGGGACCAAGTACTACGACTCCACCTGGCGTTTTTTCTATATAGTTCTTAAAATCTTCTGAACCGCCCTTAAAACCTGCCAACACAAATAATGGATTATCTGACGAGCTATGCCAAATACATCTTATCTCCGTTGCTTGTGTTTCTTTTTTTATAAGGTCTCCATATGTTTGGCTGCCCCAGTCTTTATATCTTCTCAAACAGTCTGGCAACGTAAAACAATAGAAATGTTCATTCTTTCTTGGCAATGGTCTGGAAGCAGGAAATTTCAACAGCATCTCCCCATTTTCCATATATTTGATAAAGATAGCCACGAACAACTCATGTTTATCCAATAGCAAATCTTGTGCAGATGATTCCAACTTGTTTTTGAACTCATCTGTTTGTTTCTTCAATTCGTCTTGAAGGAACTGCCGTTGCTTCTGCCTTTCTATTATCATAATATATCGCTATCGTTTGCTGCTGTAAATTGTTCTACTGAATTTGCACTATAGAAATTATAATCATCAAGAGAATTTGCACCAGAAAGAATATTTTCGTGAATATGCTCAAATACAAAATGAGTACGTTCAAAATATTGCATATCTCTTGCCAATCGACTTATTACATCATCAAGTCTTCCATTCTCAACCTCAAAGTTAGAAGTAGAGATTCTTAGCTTTAAGAAATCGTGATTACCCAATAGTAACTTTCTGTCAAAAACAGCAAATGTCATATGACCCAAATAAACCATAAGTCGAGAGTTGACCTTTAGCAAGTACAGCCATTCATTAGGATTAACATTCAGAACATTTTTCTTTGTTCGGAAACTCTTAACCACGATATGGTACTCAACTCCATCTTTCTTTACACCATTGACAAACGAATACTCTGTCTGAACATTTGAAGTGTCATACCCCTTTGCGGTAAGCCAATTAACAGCTTCTTGTTTTGCCATCTCACTTGCAGCAGAGCGCGCCTCCGAATCTAGGTCATCGTCAATCTCACCCTCAAACGAACCGGTCAATCTTGATTGATACTGCTCAAAAAATTGGAAGAAGTCATCTGTCGAGAAGTCTCCTGTGTTCACCAACGAACGTATTAAGTTGATAATACTGTCTATCTGTTTACTATTTATGAAGATGTTTAATCCCGATAAAGCAATATCACCTTCATTATAATGGTGGAAGATATAATTGTTGGCTTTTAACTTGGCGTGCCATGGAATCTCTCCATCATATTGATATATGTGATAATCAGAGAAAGTCATGTATAGATTTTCAGGAGAAACGTACTTTGATAATGCAGTTTCATCCTTTTCACAAATATAACAGTCATCATTTATTACACCTTGTAGAAGGAGGTATTGATTGTCGTTTATCACGAGTTCCTTACCACTTAACCAATTGCAAGTTAGAGCCGATGTGGTATTGTCTTTATCAGTTATTTTAAATGGAGTTCCATCTGCCAAGAACTTTCTGATATATACTATATTTGAGTCTTCATTGATAATGCCGAACACATTGCATAGTACGGTTGTCCGTACGTCTGAATCTTTTGTTGTCCTCCATTTTTCAATGACTTCTGGCAATTTCTCATTTTGTAACGAATAGTTTTCCGACACAACATAATGAGCACTAGTTAAACCAAGACTTCTTTTTAAAAAGCCTACATCTTCAGAAGAAATAACCATATTTGCTGACGATTTTTCATAAACAAAATCAAGCAAATCAAAAGATTCTTCTTCTGACAATTTTTCCTTCAAGCAATTGAAGCTTGACAAACCCTTAATAATATGACACTGAATGTTGTTGTTTGAGTATGGTAGAGCCAGATATTTCCCTAAGTCACCATACTTGTTATTAAGAATCGAAGACGGATTTGCGAATGAAT
>Ga0256406_1002566_pt1 | contig 25187 bp, 17 predicted proteins | sample RumenRJG_03DNA_FD_185986 | JGI IMG/M metagenome (GOLD analysis project Ga0256406, IMG submission 185986) | Bovine rumen microbial communities from Lethbridge, Alberta, Canada - RJG_03 | ecosystem: Host-associated > Mammals > Digestive system > Stomach > Rumen | place: Canada: Alberta | collected...
CGACCATCAGAACAGCCTGAGGGATCATGATTTTCAGATGATCTACCACTTCTATCTCCGGAGAATCGCGCTGTGGCAGGATCATGCACGTGACAGAGACAGCCGCCCGCCTGTGGCTGTGGATACCTGGACGGGACGCGCCGCCGCGGAAGCCGGACTCGGCTCAGCGTCCGACGACGAGAGCTCCGTGGATGAAGAGACCAGAACGCTCCTCGAGATGTACTGCTCCGCATCCATCTATATGACCGTCCGATGGGTGCTCGGCGGCATGCGGAAGAGTCCGGAAGAGCTTGCAAAACTCATGATCTCAGCCATGCCGGAAAAAATCGTGCGGATCTTCACTGCAGTCGGGCTTCTTGAGTAACAGTCAAAAGTGACGTTCAGATAACCACCTGGTCATTTTCCACAAGTGTAACATTGAAAATTTGTCGCATTTTAAAGCAAAATAAGTGACATGTTTATGAATGTGTCACTTATTTTGCAGTTCCCTGCCTGATACACTGAAGACAGCGATTGCAGATGTACTGCGGCGGTTACGCCGCAAACGGCGATGAATGCATGGCTCTTAAAAAGGCGGATACTTCCGATCTCTGCGCAGGGAGGAGCTGACACGGACTGCCGTCGCAGTGCAGGCTGGAATAAAAGGAGGAAGAACAATGGCTAACAGAATTTCACTCAATGGCACATCCTATCATGGCTTTGGAGCGATCCAGGAGATCGTTGGAGAAATTCATTCCCGCGGTTTCCACAAAATCTTTGTGGCATCGGATCCGGATCTCGTAAAATTCGGTGTGACGGCAAAGGTTACATCTCTGCTCGAGAAGGCAGAAATCCCGTATGAAATCTACTCGGACATCAAGCCAAATCCGACGATTCAGAACGTACAGCACGGCGTGGAGGCCTTCAAGGCTTCCGGAGCGGATGCGATCGTGGCAATCGGCGGCGGTTCGTCGATGGACACATCCAAGGCAATCGGCATCATCATCGCAAATCCGGAGTTTGAGGATGTCAGAAGTCTCGAGGGCGTAGCTCCTACAAAAAATCCCTGTGTGCCGATCATTGCCGTCCCGACAACCGCCGGAACCGCCGCAGAGGTCACCATCAACTATGTCATAACTGACGTAGAGAAACAGAGGAAGTTCGTCTGCGTTGATCCGCACGATATGCCGATTGTCGCTGTCGTTGATCCCGACATGATGTCCTCTATGCCGAAGGGACTCACGGCTTCCACTGGTATGGACGCTCTGACTCATGCGATCGAGGGTTATACGACAAAGGCTGCATGGGAGATGACAGATATGTTCCACATCGAGGCAATCCGGCTCATCTCTGAGAGCCTGCGGGATGCAGTGGCGAACAAGCCGGAGGGCCGCGAAAAGATGGCTCTTGCCCAGTACATCGCGGGCATGGGCTTCTCCAATGTCGGTCTCGGCATCGATCATTCCATGGCACATACGCTGTCCGCCCATTATGACACGCCTCACGGTGTCGCCTGCGCAATGCTCCTGCCGATCTCCATGGAATTCAACAGAGACTATACCGGCACAAAGTACAGAGAAATCGCCAGAGCGATGGGTGTCGAGGGCGTCGACAGCATGTCCCAGGAAGAATACAGGGATGCTGCCATCGATGCCGTGAAGAAGCTCTCTAAGGATGTCGGCATTCCGGAGAAGAACGAGCGCATCCGTGAGGAGGATCTCGAGCAGCTTGCGACTGATGCTCTGAACGATGCCTGCTATCCGGGCAATCCGAGAGAAGCCACCAGAGAACAGGTGATCGAAATGTTCCGGAAGCTCATGTAATCCGGAGACGTGGCGGCAGGTGGATCTACCCGCAGACGGGATGATTCGCTTCATGCAATTTTCATGGTCATGAGGCGACTGTTTTCTTTCGGAACAGAACGCGGAAGATCCCCCTACCAGCCGGTCCGGCGAAAAAGATCTGCCAGCAAAGCGCCATCGGAAAGTTTAACGCTGCCGTCTGCAGCCACACGCCGATGAACCCCGCCTCATGGAAATCCTTAAAAAGCAGTGTTGCTGCAAGACTCATCGTCGGACACATCAGACATACTGTCAGCGAACAGCGGATCAGAAGTACGAAGAAGAACGGCATCTCCTTCGTAGCGACGCGGCTGGTCAGAAACATCACCGGCTTCTCCATCACAAACATCTCCAGAACGATGGCCAGCGGCCACATGATCCTCAGCTCGCTCAACGCCATCCGGAATACCGCATCCGTCATCCCGCCGGTGCTGATGGCAATGTTATAGCAGATCATCGCGTACACCATGAGAAACGCCATAATGATCGTAAAAATCAGGTTCTCAAACTTGTTTTCAGGCATAAAAAGACACTCCTTTCGCTGAGAACGTGTTGTTCGTTATCACCCAAAGAAGTGTTCGTTTCCAATTTATACCGTTTGATTGAAATAACTGTGTGAGTCTACCACATTTCTTCTGACTATGTAAATGTTTTTTGGCATACCCGGACTTTCTTCCGCCCGCTTCGCAGCGCGCGTACTCGCAGCCGCTTTGCGTCTGCTCGTCCGCGGTGCTTCGCACCATAGAAAACGCCCTCCGCAAACGGTCTGGCAAGCAAGCTTGCCGCCCGTTTGCGGGGGACGTTTTCTGCGCTGCTCAGCTGACTCGCGAGAATTGGCTATTGTATAGCTCGCTGTAGAAGCCGTTTTGTTTCATGAGGGTGTCGTGGGTGCCCTGTTCGATGATTTTGCCGTCGCGCATGACGAGGATGAGGTCAGCGGAGCGGATGGTGGAGAGGCGGTGGGCGACAACGAAGCTGGTTCTTCCTTTCATGAGTTTGTCAAAGGCTTCCTGGATGAGGAGTTCGGTGCGGGTGTCGATGGAGCTGGTGGCCTCGTCGAGGATGAGCATCGGCGGAAGGCAGAGCATGACGCGGGTGATGCACAGGAGCTGTTTCTGTCCCTGGGAGAGGGAGTCGTCGGTGAGGACGGTGTCGAGTCCGTTTGGCATGCGGCGGATGAATTCCCAGCTATGGGCTTCCTTCGCGGCCTGGATGATTTCCTCATCGGTGGCGTCAGGCTTGCCGATGTTGATGTTGTCCCGGACAGTGCCGTTTTTCAGCCATGTCTCCTGGAGGACCATGCCGTAGTTGCGGCGGAGGGAATGGCGGGACACGTCGCGGATGTCGGTGCCGTCCACGCGGATGGCGCCCTCATCGACATCATAGAAGCGCATCAGGAGGTTGATAAAGGTGGTCTTGCCGCAGCCGGTAGGACCGACGATGGCGATCTTCTGACCGGGCTTTGCGTTCAGATGGAAGTTTTTGATAAGTTCCCTGTCTTTGACATAGCTGAAGGCGACGTCGTCGATCGTCACGTTACCCTTTGCTGCTGGCAGCTCCTTCTCCGGATCGGCGCTCTCCGGTTTTTCCTCAATGAGAGCAAAGACACGCGCCGCGCAGGCGAGGGCATTCTGCAGCTCGGTGATGACGGAGCTGATGTCATTGAACGGTTTGGTGTACTGGTTCGCGTAGGAAAGCAGCACGGTGAGGCCGCCGACGGTCAGGTTTCCCCGGAGTATGAGCATCGCGCCGGTGAGGGCCACCGCGGCATAGATCACGGAGTTGACAAACCGGGTGCTTGGGTTGGTCAGGCTGGAGTAAAAGGTCGCCTTCTCGCTGTAATTTTGCAGTCTGCCGTTGATCTCCCGGAAGCGGTCCGAGGCCGTCTTTTCGTATCCGAATGCCTTGACGACCTTCTGTCCGCCGATCATCTCCTCAATCAGCGCAGTCTGCTCGCCGCGGGTCTCCGTCTGCTTGCGGAACATCGCATAGGAATGCGACGCGATAAATTTTGCCACAAAGAAGCTCATCGGCGTGAGGACGACCACCATCAGAGTGATGGGCACGCTCTTCTGGAACATGAAGAGGAGCGTGACGACGATGGTGACGATGCCGGAGAAGAGCTGCGTGAAGCCGAGCAGCAGACCGTCAGAGAACTGGTCCACATCGGCGATGACGCGGCTCACGATGTCCCCGGTGCTGTGCGCGTCGAGATAGGACAGCGGCAGCACCTGAATCTGGCGAATCGCCCGGCTGCGGATGTCCTGCACCACCCGGAAGGTCATCCGGTTGTTGATGAGGTTCATCAGGAATGTCGCCGCGCTGGTGACAAAGATCAGCACCAGGATCCGCCCGAGCACACCGTGCACCGCGGCAAAATTCACCTTTCCCCTGCCGATGATGCCGTCTATGGCATTGCCGAAGAGAATCGGGATATACAGCTGCAGAACCACCGAGACCGCCGCCAGCACGATGCTGAGAAGCAGCAGGAAACGATAGGCTCCGATGAACGTCATCACCTTGCGGAAGGTTGCCATGGAGCTGACATTGTCTCCCTTCATGCCGATGTCGTCCGGCGCCGCGCCGCCCTGTCCCTTCTTCTTTACCGCTTCGCCGGCTGCGGACTGTCCTGCGATGCCGGCTTCCTTCTTCTTTTTATTCAGAATCGTCATGCCTCCAGTCCCTCCTTATCGTTTCCGCTGTCCTGGATACCCGGAGTTTTTCCGGCGCTGTCCGCGGAGAAATCCTTCGCATCAACCGGCATCCCGCTGCCCCGGGAATCCGAGGGCCGCTCCTCCGGATACTGGGAATAATAGATTTCCTCATACACGGGGCAGGTTTTCATCAGCTCCTCGTGCGTGCCAATGCCGGCCAGCCGGCCGTCGTTTAGAACAAGTATCTGGTCCGCATAGCGGATGCTGGAGCAGCGCTGCGAGACGATGAAGGTCGTGAGCGGATGCTCCCGCCCTTCCGCTTCCGTGCTCATCTGGCGGATGGCTCTGCGGAGCGCCGCGTCAGTGGCAAAATCCAGCGCTGACGCGGAGTCGTCCAGAATGAGGATATCCGGGTCCTTCACCAGCGCGCGGGCGATTGTGAGCCGCTGCTTCTGTCCGCCGGAGAGATTGCGCCCGTTCTGCTCCACATGGAAGTCGAGTCCGCCGGCTTTGCCGCGGACCACATCCTCCGCCTGCGCGGTGCAGACCGCCTTCCAGAGATCGCCGTCCGCCGCGTCCTCTCTTCCCCATTTCAGATTGTCCCGGATCGTTCCCTCAAAGAGCTGCGCCTTCTGCGGCACCACGCCGATCCGCCGCACCAGCTCGCCCTTTGCATAGTCGCGCACATCCCGGCCGAAGGCGAGCACCTCGCCGGCCGTCGCGTCGTAGAATCTCGGAATCAGGTTCACCAGCGTCGATTTGCCGCTTCCGGTTCCGCCGATGATTCCAATTGTCTGCCCCTCCTCCGCGGTGAAGCTGATGTCCTCGAGGCTGTTCGCGCCGGATCCCGCATAGGTGAACGAGACGTGGTCAAACCGGACTGCCGCGCGCTTCCCGTTTCCTGCCGGAATCGTCACGCCGGCCACGCTGTTGCCCTGTGCCGTTCTCGCATCCACCTTCTCCATCCCGGCGGAGATCTGTGCTGACGGATACTCCATCCCGGGCTGAATGTCGAAAACGCCGGCCACGCGGTCCGCGCAGGCGAGTGCCTTGTTGATCGTGATGATGAGCGAAGCGAGCTTGATGAGTTCGACGATCATCTGCGCCATATAATTGTAGAGTGCGACGACATCGCCCTGGCTGATCGTTCCGAGATTGACCTGCACGGCCCCGACCTCGATCAGCACAATCGTCGCGAAATTGATCAGCGCATAGGTGGCCGGATTCATGATCGCGGACAGCCTGCCGACGAACAGATTCATCCGCGTGAGACTGTCGTTTTTCTCATCAAAATCCTTCACCTCGTCCTGTTCCTTGCAGAACGCGCGGATGACACGGACGCCGGTCAGATTTTCCCGCGTGAGGCCGAGTACCTGATCGAGCTTTTTCTGCACCTTGCGGAAGAGCGGAATGCTGGCGATCATGATGCCATAAACCACAGCCGAGAGAACCGGAATCGCCACCACGAAAACCAGCGCCGCCTTCACATTGATCGTGAACGCCATCACCATCGAGCCGAAGACGATGAACGGGCTGCGGAGCAGCAGCCGGAGCGCCATATTGAGACCGGTCTGTACCTGGTTCACGTCGCTTGTGAGACGGGTGATCAGTGTATCTGTCCCCAGCGTGTCGAGCTCCGTGTAGGACAGACTTTGAATATGATCAAACAGCGCCTGCCGGATCTTGGTCGCGCAGCCCACCGATGCCCTGGCGGCAAAATACTGCGCGGTGATGCTGCAGGCAAGTCCCACACCCGCGAGGAGAATCATCACGCCGGTCAGCTGGATAATCAGCGGCCGGTTTCCCTCGGCGATACCGCGGTCGATGATCCTGGCCACGACGATCGGCACCAGCAGGTCGAAGAGTGCTTCCAGCAGCTTGAACAGCGGCGCCAGAACACTCTCCTTCCGGTAGTCCTTCAGATAAATCATCAGCTTTTTCATTCGGTTCCCTTCTCCCTGTCACAGACCCTGCACGGGCCCTGATTTGCCTACCACAGAGTACCACCGGATGTGATATAGTAAAATTACATATTTTGAATGTGATATATTTAAGTTCTATATGGTTTCCCGGAATCAAGCAGCTTCGCTTTGCCCGATGATGTCAGATTCCGGCTCGCACTGAACAGCTGCAAAACGATATGAATATCATTCGCAGAAAGGACCGCCCATGGAATTGCAGCAGCTCCGGGAATTCTGCGCCGTCGCCGACGAGGGAACCATCTCCGCCGCCGCGCGCAGGCTCTCCATGACACAGCCTCCGCTCAGTCTCAAGATGAAGCAGCTCGAGGAGGAGATCGGCACGCCGCTCTTCCTGCGCGGCGCCCGCAAGGTCGAGCTCACCGACGCGGGCCGTCTGCTCTATGAGCGGGCCCAGGCGATTCTGAGCCTGGCGGAGAATACCGGGCGGGAACTTCAGGACCGCACACAGGGCAACACCGGCACGCTCCGGCTGGGCGTCGTCTCCTCTGCCGTGGACGTGGCGGTGGCGCGGTGGCTCTCGCCCTTCTCCGGCCTTCATCCCGGAATCCATTACGAAATCACGGAGAGCAACACCTACCATCTGATCGAGCTTCTCTCCGACAATCTGATTGATCTGGCCTTTGTCCGGACGCCGTTCCGCCCGTCCGCGCATCTGGTGAGCCGGCCGCTCACCTCCGAGCCGATTCTCGCCGCCGGCGCCGCGTCGTTCTTCACGCACCGGGACAGAGATGCCGCATTGCCGCAGACGCCTGCCGGGAAGAAGCTGCCGTCATCGCCCATCCGTCGGAACGGCCGCAGCTTATCTGGTATCGACAGGATGCACGAAACGGTCGGCCAGATTCCGGTAGGATCCGACGCGATCTCTCCCGCTGCTCTTGCCGGACTGCCTCTCATCTGCTACCGCCGCTGGAAGGACCTGCTCGACCAGCTTTTCCGGCGCGAGGGCATCTCCCCCGACTATTTCTGTCTCTGCGACGACGCCCGGACCGCCGTCTCCCTCGCGCGGACAGGCCTCGGCGTCGCCATTGTGCCCGCCTCCGCGGATACGCAGGGACTGGTTGTAAAAAAAATTTCCGGCCCCCTCGCGGAGTCGGAAATCGTAATTCTGTTTCGGAAGGGCGGGTACCAGCCGACGCCGGTGAGCCTGATGCTCAGCTTCCTTCAGCCCTTTTTCTCGTCATAATTGCCGCTCAAATCGACATCCGGCGTGATCTGCAGCGAATATCCCGGATACTTTGCCAGGATCTCGCCGGTCAGCTCGCGGACGGCATCCTCCGGACTTATGTCAAAGCTCAGCACGGTGTCGAAGCTCATCTGCTTCGCTTCCATATTGACATAGAAGCCGTGGAACTGAAGCACATAGTCGTGTGCCATCGCGGTGCTACGCACGTCGTCGCGGATTCTGGCGGCGGCATCATTCTTCGTGTTCATGGAGTAGATGCCAATGCCGGTGAGGATGACGCCGTGCTTCACGAGAATGTCGTGCTGAATGCGGCGCTCCAGCGCATCGATCTCATCCGCCGTCATCGTGTCCGGAACCTCGATATGCACGGATCCGATCTTCCGCTCCGGACCATAGTCGTGCAGCACAAGGTCGTACGCGCCGTGGACGCCCTCCTCAGCGCGGATATCCGCCTTGATGGCATTCACCATCGCACAGTCCGGGCGCTCGCCGAGAATCTGGCTGACCGTCTCCCGCATCATTCCGATGCCGGATTTGATGATAATCACGGCGATCACGACGCCGACCCACGCCTCCACCGAGATGCCCGTCGTCAGATAAAGAACGGCCGAGGCGAGCACGGACAGGGACAAAATCGCATCGAACCCGGCGTCGGAGCCGGACGCGACAAGGGAACCGCTGTTCACCTTTTTCCCCACGCCGGTCACGTAACGTCCGAGCAAAAGCTTGACGGCGACCGCTGACGCCAGAATAATCAGCGCGACCGCAGAATAATCTGCCGGCTCCGGGTGCACAATCTTTTTCACCGACTCCGTGAGCGAGGTGATGCCGGCGTACAGCACGATCGCAGAGACGATCATGGAGGACAGATACTCCGTCCGCCCGTATCCGAGCGGATGCTTGCGGTCCGGCGCTTTGCCCGAGAGCTTCGTTCCGATGATGGTGATGACCGACGACATCGCGTCGCTCAGGTTGTTGACCGCATCCAGCGTCACCGCGATCGAATTTGCCACAATGCCGACCGCCGCCTTGAACGCTGCCAGAAAGACATTGGCGACGATCCCGATCACGCTGGTGCGGATGATAATCTTTTCACGGGATACTTCTTTTTTCTCCTGATTCATATTCAGCCTCGCCTTAACTGCCTCGCCGCCCGCGGGAGCTCTCTGCACAGGCCCTTCCACGAGCCTCATGCCCGCACGGCGCTCTCAGCGCCAGCGGCGCGGTGCAATTTCTGACCAGTCCCTTTCTTACAGATTTCTGTCTGCCACCTCATCCAGCAGGTGAAGCTTGGTGTCATACAGCTTTCTGGAGAGATCGACATACATCTGGTGAGGATTGACAAGACGTCTCGATTCCTCCCAGAGCGTGTCCTGCTCCGCCAGGCAGTAATCGCGGATCTGCATGGTCGGCGCGCTCTCATAGACACATTTTCCTCCGTCGAACAGCTGTACCATGAGTTCGCGGAGTTCATATTCGCCCTTGCGGTATTTTGTCTTCTTCCACGGCTCCTGCGGATCGAAGAGGATGAGATCCTGATCCTCCGTAAAGGTCTCGTCCTCCAGACAGATGAGATCCGCCTGAACCTTGTGGTGCTCCTTGTCATAGATGCGGTAAATCTTCTTGTTTCCCGGATTGGTGACCTTCTCGGAGTTCTCCGACACCTTGATCTTGGGTTCGAAGGTGCCGTCCGGGCGCTGGACCGCCGCCATCTTGTAGACGCCGCCGAAGGCCGGGTTGTCCTTGGACGTGATCAGGTTCGTGCCGACGCCCCAGGAGTCGATCGGCGCGCCCTGGCTCAGCAGGGAATCGATCAGATACTCGTCGAGATCGTTGGAGGCACAGATTTTGGCCTGCGGATAGCCGGCCTCGTCCAGCATGACGCGCGCGCGCTTCGTGAGGTAGGCGAGGTCTCCGGAATCGAGGCGGATGCCGATGTGATTGAGCGGCAGACCCTTTTCCTTCATATAGTCAAAGGTCCGGATGGCGTTCGGCACGCCGCTCTTGAGCGTGTCATAGGTGTCCACCAGCAGCGTGCAGGCGTTCGGGAACAGGTCCGCATACGCCTTGAACGCCTCCAGCTCATCGTCAAAACTCATGATCCAGGAGTGTGCGTGGGTTCCCATCACCGGCACGTGGAAAAGCTCGCCGCACAGCACGTTGGAGGTCCCGACGCAGCCCGCGATGACCGCCGCCCGCGCGCCGTATGTGCCGGCGTCCGGTCCCTGGGCGCGGCGCAGTCCGAATTCCATGATGCCGCCGCCCCGCGCCGCGTAGACGATGCGCGCCGCCTTGGTGGCGATCAGGCTCTGGTGGTTGATGATATTGAGGATGGCCGTCTCCACGAGCTGCGCCTGCATGATCGGCGCCACCACCTTGACGAGCGGCTCGCGGGGAAAGATCACGGTTCCCTCCGGGATCGCCCAGATGCTGCCCGTGAACTTGAAATGAGCGAGATAATCAAGGAAGTCCTCGTCAAAGATCCCGAGTCCGCGCAGATAGGCGATGTCCTGCGGGGCAAAGTGAAGCTCCTTGATATAATTGATCAGCTGTTCGACGCCGCACATGACGGCATATCCGCCGCCGCAGGGGTTATTGCGGTAGAAAGCATCGAAGATCACCGTGCGGTTCTCTTCGTTGTGCTTGAAATAACCCTGCATCATGGTGAGCTCATACAGGTCAGTCAACAGTGTCAGATTTTGTCTGTCCATACAGTCCTCTTCCGCCGCGCCCGGCGCGGCACCGCAGAGTACGGGAATACGGCGCTCCCGTCCCCGCCTCAGCATCTGACGGGATAATTCTGCCGTCCGGAGCCGTTTTCCGGTATCGCGATGACCGGGATCGCACCCGGCATCCTTTTTCTATTACGAACATACCCGGACGCCGTGCTGTTCGCACGCGGCGCCCGGGTCACATCGGTAACGTTCTAGCAGAAGCAGAGAGAGATGTCAAGACAGTGCCTGCTGCCAACACAGTTTCTATAAGTGCCTGCTGCCAGCACAGTTTCCTATTAATCAGTGCCTGTTTTCAGCACGGTTTCCGCACAGTTTCTATCAGCCCGCTCCGGCAAAATCCGGCGGTCAGGGCAGGCTTCCGCACCATTTCTGATCAGGCTGAACCCTGCAAAATACTCCCTTCCTTCTCTCGTTATCAGTTCCGGTACGGCAGGAGGACCGTGATGGTCGTGCCCTCGCCCGGTTCGGATTCCAGCTGAATCTCTCCCTGCATTCCCTGCACGATATGCTTGACAATGGCAAGGCCGAGGCCGGTTCCGCCCGTCGCGCGGCTTCTCGACTTGTCGACACGGTAGAAGCGCTCGAAAATCCTCTTCTGGTGCTCCTTCGGGATGCCGATGCCGGTGTCCGCGACCCTGAGCCAGGCCTTCTCCCCGTCATGCTCCACCGTGAGGACAACCGATCCATGCGGCTTATTGTACCGGATCGCGTTGTCCGCGAGATTATTGATCAGCTCCTCCATCTCCTGCCTGTCGGCGCGGAGAACCGACTTGCGGCCTGTGAGGGAGATGCTGACGCCGTACTTGTCCGCCTCGACCTGCAGCTCCTCCATGCAGTGCTCCGCAACGGCATAGAGATCGAGCGGCTCCGCCTTCTCCTGGGCGCCGGCGCTGAGATCCAGCTCCGAGAGGCGGATAATATCGTTGATGAGCTTGAGGAGACGCTCCGCGTTCTGATGAATTTCCTTTCCGAACCGGATTGTATCCTCCTTCGAGGCAATCCCGGTTTCAATCAGCTCCGCGTATCCGGAGATCGCCGCGAGAGGCGTCTTGAGCTCATGCGAGACATTCGCGGTGAATTCCTGGCGCTGCGTCGCCGCCATGATGACATCCTTCTGCTGGCTCTTGATGGTATCCAGCAGCGGCTGCAGCTCCTCATAGGTATCCGGCGCCCGGATTGCCAGCGGCTTCTCCGCCATATCCCGGATCGGCTGCAGGAACTTGACCGTGAGATACCACGATACCAGCACGGCGAGCGCGATCACCATCGCGGCGATCACGGCGATATAGGGCAGCACCCGGACGAAAATATTCCGGATTCCGCGGATCGTATAGGCGCCGCGGAGCACAGACCCGTCGGAGAGCCGCTTCGCGTAGTAGCACGTCACGCTGCCCGCCATGGTCTCAGAGGCTCGTGTGTCCTCGCCCGTCCCGTTCTGAAGCGCCTCCTGGACCTCCGGCCGGTTCAGATGATTCACCATAGATCCCGCCTCCGCCTCATTGTCGAAGAGGACGGTACCGTCTGCCGCGATCCGGGTGATACGCGTGGGATTCTCCGGCTGCACCCACGCGGCGATGTAGGACTCCAGATTGGCCACCGCGTCCGGACTTTCTCCGTTGTCATAGCTGGCGATCAGACTGACGGTCGATTTCACCTGGTCCATCGCCTCCGTCTGCATTTCCTTCCAGAAGATGAGAGATGTGAACAACAATGTGAGCGCAATCGCCAGCACAGACACTGTCACCAGATACCGGTTCAGTTTCTTCTTCATCCCGCTGCCTCCCCTCCACTCTGATTCCGGGTGCTGTCCAGCATATATCCGATGTTCCGCAGGGTGCGGATACGGCTGCCCTCCGGTCCGAGCTTTCTCCGAAGGGAACGGATATGCATGTCGAGCGTTCTGGACTCCCCTGCAAAATCCGTGTTCCACACGATCTCCAGGATCTCATCGCGGGTCACCGCGGTGTCCTTCCGGTCGAGAAGAAGACGGAGCAGAGAATATTCCTTATATGTGAGGTGCACCGGCTTCCCATCCGCCGTCACCTCATACCTGCTGTCGTCGAGCACGATGCCGCCGGCCTCGAGATGCTTCTTCTCTTCCTGATCCTTCTCCTCCGACGCCGGTTCGGAAGATTTTCCGCCTGAAGCTGCCGGTGCCGAAGATAAGGCGCCTGCCACAGCGTCCGTCATGGGCGATGCCGCCGGCGTCTGCCCTGCCGCCTCTGATCTCCGAAGCCTCGCCTTGACCCGGGATATCAGCTCCAGCACGCCGAACGGCTTCGTCAGATAATCATCGGCGCCCAGGTCGAGGCCGCGCACCTTGTCAAGTTCTGTCGACTTGGCGGTCACCATGATGACCGGCAGTCCTGCCGTCTCCGGATCCCTGCGGATCTCCTCCAGCACGTCGTTGCCGTCGGCGTCCGGCAGCATGATGTCGAGCAGTACAAGATCCGGCATCTGCTGCCGGAGTCCCTCCCGGAAGGCTGCCGCCGTCTCAAATCCCTTCACCTCATACGAAGAGGCATTCAGCGCGTACTCCTCTATTTCCCGGATATTGGAATCGTCTTCCAGCACATAGATGAGTGACATTCCGAATGCCTCCTTCGACTGCGGTCAGCTGTCCTCCAGCTTCTTCAGCGACGCCTCGGCAATCGCCTGCTGATTCTGCTGCGCTGCGGCTGCCGCAGCCGAAGCCGCCGCGAGCTTCGCTGCTTTTCTGGCCTTTTTTGCAGCCTTCTTCTCCGCCTTATCTGTTTTGTCAGTCTTGTCTGCTTTGTCTGTCTTGCCTGCTTTATTTGCTTTATCTTCCCTGACTGTTCTGTCTGCTCTGTCGGCATCGCCTGTCTCTGCGTTCTTACTGCCCTTCTGGGCGCGGACAGACTCCACGGTTGGAATTTCATCGTCCTTGCGCAGACCCGGGAAGCAGTATTTCTGCTCGAAGCTCTGAACCATCGCCCGGAATTCATCAGAATTCACGGTCTCCTCGCGCTCCAGATATTCATGCGTATCGAAGCCGTCTTCGTTGACCTGCAGCAGATCCACGGCGACATTGGAGCAGTGGTCCGCGATCCGCTCGTAATCCGTCGTAATGTCCGAGAGGATGAATCCCGCCTCGATCGTGCACTTTCCCTTGCGGAGACGGCGCACATGGCGTTTCTTCTCCTCCATGTTGAGTCCGTCGATGACCTCCTCCAGCGGCTCCACCTGTCTCGCCAGGGACAGATCGTCGTTCTGGAACGCCAGCACAGTCATGTTCATGATCGCACGGACCGCATCGCCGTAGATCCTCATTTCGTCCTGCGCCTTCTGTGAGAACGTGAGCCCCTTTTCATGGAGCTGCCCCGCCGCCTGACTGACATTCAGCGCGTGATCCGTGATGCGTTCAAAATCATTGATGCAGTGCAGCAGGATGGAGAGGGTATGGCTGTCCTTCGCGGTCATCGTGCTCTTGGCAAGCTTCACCAGATAGGACTCGAGCTGATCCTCGTAGTTGTCCACCATCTTCTCGATCCGCTCAACCTCGGATGCCTTCTCCTCACTGTACCCGAAAATCAGGTCCATGGAGAGGTTCAGAGCCTCCTTTGCATTCTGTGCCATGTCATTGGTCGCCGTTCTCGCCTGCTCCAGCGCAAAACTCGGCGTGCTCAGGAAGTGCTCGTCGAGAATCGTGATGCGGTGCATCTCGCTCTTTTCCTCCGGCAGAACCGGAAGGAACCGTTCCACGATGCGGAGCAGCATATCCGAGCCAGGCAGAAGCGCAAGCAGCGCCGCCACGTTGAATCCCGTGTGGAAGATCGCGATGCTGATCGGATCCTCGATTCTTCCCATGAACGGGAAGTGAATAATCGCATCGAGCGCATAGAAGATCACCATGAAGAGCACTGCCTTGATGATGCAGTACAGCATCTGCAGCCAGGCTGCGCGCTGCGCACTGCGCTTTGCGCCGATCGCACCGATGAGGCCTGTGACGGCCGAGCCGATGTTCGCGCCCATCAGGGCAGGGAGCATGGCGCCGAAGGTGAGCGACCCGGACATGGACATCGACTGCAGCACACCGATGGAAGCAGAGGAACTCTGCAGGATCACGGTCACAACCAGACCGACCAGCAGTCCCAGGAACGGCTTCTCCGCAAAGGCAGTCATCAGGCTCGTGAAGGACGGGTCGTCCGCCAGACCGGAGAACGCGCCGGACATCATAGTCATGCCGATCATCAGCACCGCAAACCCGACCAAAATGGTCGCGGCATGGCGGGTTTTGTCCTTCTTCGCGAGCATCAGCATCGCCACGCCGGCGAGGGCAAGGATCGGTGCAAAATTATCCGGCTTGACCAGGGAAATCACCACATTGTCCCCGGAGACCATGGTCAGCGACAGCAGCCAGGCCGTGATGGTCGTGCCGACGTTGGCGCCGATCGTGACGCCGACCGACTGCTCCAGCGTCATAATGCCGGAGTTGACAAGGCCGACGACCATGACAACCGTCGCGCCGGAGGATTGAATGATGGCGGTGACGCCCGCACCGAGCAGCGCTGCCTTCCATTTGTTGGAGGTCAGCTTCTCGAGCATCTGCTCCATTCTGCCGCTCGCCGATGATTTCAGCCCGTCTCCCAGGACCTGCATCCCATAAAGAAACAGGGCAAGTCCGCCCAGCATATCAATAAAATTATAGATTGTCATTGCGCATCCACTCTTCGGAAATCCGCCCTTCCCGCGCCGGAACCGCCGCGGGAAGCTGCGTCTGCACCGCACCGGCCGCGCCGTCCCGCGCGGTCTGGAGCTCCTTTGCCCATACAAAGTTTAGTGTATCCTATCGAATGAATTTTGACAATCAACCGCATGGCGGAGACACGGCTGTTATAAGCCGCGTGGCGGAGACGCAGCAGTTATCAGCCGCCGGGGCGAAGACGCAGCTTTCTGCGCGTTCTCCTTACGCCAACTGCCTCCATCCCGCATAATTTCTCTGGCGGGGATGCATCCGGCTACGCATTCTCTTCCCCGGCCTTGTGATAGCGGTCGGTAAAGTACATTTTGAGGTCGCCCTTTACCATGAAGGTCAGCCAGCTTGCCACGCTCGTCGAATGATCCGCCATGCGCTCAATATACTTGCTGATCATGAAATAATCCAGATACTGGGCGGTCTTCTCCGGATTCTTACGGATCGCCTCTTCGATTTCTTCACGGATGCGGATGAAGTAACCGTCTACGATCTCGTCCGTATCAATCACCGCATTGGCCTTGTCGAGATCTCCCACATCGAAGGCATCGAAGGTGTCCGCCACCATCTGCCGCATCGTGCGGAACATTTCATCCATGTGCTGCGGCGCCTCAGCCTCATCCTCTCCGGCCAGCTTCTTGATATACTCGGCAATATCACAGCAGTTATCCGCGATCCGTTCAACATCGCTGATCATCCGCATGAACGACGCGATCCGGCGCCAGTCGGAGGCCACCGGTGCCTCCTTTACCACGATATTGATGCACGCCTGCTCGATGTCCTCCTCCATGCGATCGATGTGATCGTCCCACTTCAGAATTTCATTGCAGAGCGGCACAGACATTGTATCGAACGCCATGATCGTCTTGTCGATCTGCAGCTTCGCCTCCGAGCCCATCTGATTCACCCGGCTGTTTATTTTCTGTAGTTCTTCCAGATACGCGCTTCTCGTCTTCATACTCTCCCCTCATCAGGAATTGCAAGCTGCAAGGCAGCTTGCGAAGCAAATGCGGAGCATTTGCTTCCATTAACCAAACCTTCCCGTGATATACCGCTCCGTCCGCTCATCCTTCGGGTTCGAGAACAGCTCCTGAGTCTCTCCGTATTCCACCATTTCTCCCAGCAGGAAGAATGCCGTCCGGTCTGATACACGGGTCGCCTGCTGCATATTGTGCGTCACAATGACAATCGTGTAATCCTTCTTGAGCTGCATGGCGAGCTCCTCGATTTTGCCGGTTGAGATAGGGTCAAGCGCCGAGGTCGGTTCGTCCATCAGAATGACGTCCGGTTCCACCGCAAGGGTTCTCGCGATACACAGTCTCTGCTGCTGTCCACCGGAGAGACCGAGCGCGGATTTGCCAAGACGGTCCTTGAGTTCATCCCAGATGGCTGCCTGACGGAGACTGCGCTCGCAGATTTCCTCCAGTTCCGCCTTGTTCCTGATGCCATTGATGCGCGGCCCGTAAACGACATTCTCAAAGATGCTCTTCGGAAAGGGATTCGGCTGCTGGAAGACCATACCGACCCACTTCCGAAGCTCTATGGCATCCATATCCTGATAAATATCAGCGCCGTCGAGTCTGACGCTTCCCTCGATCCGCACGTTCGGCTCGAGATCATTCATCCGGTTCAGCGTCTTGAGAAATGTTGACTTGCCGCAGCCGGACGGCCCGATGAGCGCCGTGATCTCATGCTCCGGGATCTCCATGGTGATCCCCTTCAGCGCATGGAACTGTCCGTAATACAGATGAAGATCCTGAACGGATATTTTTGATTTTGCCTGTTCATTCATAAAATGCACCTTCCACAATAAATGCACTTTCCGCCATGATGATGCCGCGCCTTTTCCGAAACCGGCGGCACGCCGGAACCGACAATGCGATGAAAGCAGCAGCTTATCCGGCACAGCCATCCCCTTCCGTATGTGCTGTCACTCACGCCTTTTCACCCACAGCTTTCTTTCCGATGTGCTTCGTGATCATGCGGGCTGCCAGGGAAAACAGCAGCACAATGATGACCAGCACCGCGGCGGAAAAGTTCGCGATCTGCTCGGAATGGGGATTCAGCGATCCCTCCGTGCGCATCACCCAGATATGGAGTGCAAGCGTCTCACCCGGCCGGAATGGATTGAGTGGGCAGGTTTTGCTCGCCGGATTCCAGTTATTCCAATTGATGACCGTGCTCTGGCCCGCCGTGTAGAGCAGCGCCGCCGCTTCCCCGAATCCTCGTCCGGCCGCCAGAATGATACCGGTGATAATGCGCGGGAAGCAGGCCGGAAGCAGGACCTTCACAATCGTGGTCCAGTGCGTGGCGCCGAGTGCCATGCTGCCCGCCTTATAGCTCTTCGGGAGGGATTTCATCGCGTCCTCTGTTGTCGTCGTGATGGACGGCAGTGACAGAATCGATACCGCCAGCGCTCCGGCCATCAGATTCCATTTAGCGCCCGTCATCAGAATGAAGACCAGATAGCCGAACAGTCCGACGACAATCGACGGCAGGGAGGAAAGCGACTCAATACTGATCCGCAGAAATCTGGTCAGCCTATTGGGTTTTGCATACTCCGCCATATAGATGCCGGCCAGCACGCCGATCGGGACGCTGATCAGGAGCGACCAGAACACCAGATAAACTGTGTTGAAAAGCTGATTGCCGATACCGCTGCTGGTGGTTCCGAAGATGCCCGGATAATAGCTGCGCAGTCCGTTGATAATGATATATCCCGCAAGGATCAGGATCAGGACCAGGAAAAATCCGCCCACCGCGTAAAACACCACGGTCATGACCTCATCCGTCCGTCTGGCGCTGCGGATGCGCGCCTGCATTTTTGCTTCTGCCACGTTCATTCTCATACCTCATGCCGCATTTATTACGACATCCGCGGGAAAAACGCCAGAATAGGCTTTCTCCCGGATTGAAACAATGAGGCTACATTTCTGACGGTATCAGTTTCAGTTCTCCACCTGCGGAATTCCTTTCCCGGAGATCAGATGAATCAGGAAGATGAACAGCATGGAGATCAGGAACAGCAGCAGTGCCATCGTCCAGAGGGCCATGTTCGCCTCGCCGCCGCTTGCCGTGTTGCCCATGTCCGCAGCTATCTCCGCTGTCAGGTTGTTGGTCGGAGAGAGAAGATTCTTCGGGAACGCTCTTGTTTTGCCGATGACCATGGCAACCGCCAGGGCTTCTCCGAAGGCACGTGCCAGCCCAAGAATAATGCCCGTCATGATGCCGCTCCGGGAAGCCGGAAGCACGATGCGGTAGATAACCTGCCATCTGGTGGATCCGAGGCCGTAGCCCGCCTTTCGGAACGCTTCCGGCGTGCTCCGAATTGCATCAGCCGCAACCGTAGTGATGGTGGGGAAGATCATGACTGCAAGCACGATGCTCGCCGCCAGAACGGAGTACCCGCCCATCTTGGGATGAAACACGTTCTTGATCCAGGGGACCAGGACCGTGAGGCCGATCCAGCCGTATACCACAGATGGAATGCCTACAAAAATTTCCACTGCCGGCCGGAAGATCCTCTCTCCCGCCTTCGGCGCAATCTCTGTCATGAAGATGGCCGCGCCGATGGCAAACGGTGTGATCATCAGCAGGGCAAGGCCGCACGTGAGGAGAGAACCGGCGATGAAGACCGCCGCGCCGACCCCTCCGCCGCTGCCCGTCGCCGTATCGACCGGCGACCAGTCCGACGAAAAGAGAAATTCCAGAATGGAATGGTGGAACCTTGTAAAGGTTCCGGTTCCTCTGACCAGCAGAAACGCGCCGATTGCCAGGGTCAGAATGATGATGAAGAGACCGCAGCCCGTCGCAATGCCGCGCCCGAGGTATTCCTTCCGGAAATAATAGCCCTTTGTTTTCTTGGAAGCATGTACGTTAGCCATACTGTCTTCTCTTTTGAAAGCGGCAGGCCGGTGCTCTGCAGCATCGGCCTGCGTACCGAAATTCAGAATCGTGGATTCCATGTTTTTTCCTGTGTTGTGTGACTGTGGGTATCCGCTTGAAATTTCCGCAGATTCCTTTCCCTGCTACCCGGCATCAGCACCGCCGTCGCCGGATAGCGGGCCGGAAGGGACGTTCACCTGCCCGCCTCCGGTGTCATTCTTGCCCCTTTACTGCGCGTCGTGGGCCTTCTTCGCCTCGCCGCTCATCTTGGAGGCAACACCGTATCCCATGCCTTCCAGCTGATCCGCGAACGCGTCGCCGGAGATGTAGTTGATGAACGCCTGCGCTGCATCGGAGCCTTCGCCGTTGGTGTACATATGCTCATAGCCCCAGACCTTGTAGGTGCCGTTATAGGTGTTCTCCAGTGTCGGCGCCACACCGTCGATGCCGACTGCCTTGACATCCGTATTATTTACAAGGTAGGACAGTGCCACGTATCCGATAGCGCCCTCATTCTGCTCAATGGTCTGCAGCAGTGTGCCGGAGTCATCGGTCTCAAGGGACTCGTTGGATGCCTCTTCCTCGCCGTTCAGTGCATACTGCTTGAACAGTGCGCGTGTTCCGGAGGAGCTGGGTCTTGTCACGAGAACAATGTCCTCATCCGGTCCGCCGACATCCTTCCAGTTCGTGGTCTTGCCGGTGAAGATGCTGATCAGCTGATCCGTCGTGAGACTGTCGATGTCAAGGCTTGCATTGACAACCGGTGCCATCGTGATCGTGCAGACCTCATGATCCACCAGCTTGGCCGCCGCATCGGCATCCAGCTTTTCCTCTGCGAAGACATCCGAATCTCCGATATCGACAGAGCCATCGGCGACCTGCTTGAGTCCTTCTCCGGAGCCGCCGCCATTGACCGTGATGACGCAGTCCGGATTTTCCTTCATAAAGCTCTCTGCCGCGGCCTGTGCCAGAGGAAGCAGGGCAGAAGAACCTGCTGCCGTAACCTCTCCGCTCACCGCTGCGGTAGAGGACGCCGCGGCTGCAGTGCTGGACGCCGTGTCAGCTGCCGCCCCGGTGGAAGCGGTCTGTGCCGCAGCTTCGGTGGACGCCGTCTGCGCAGCAGCCTCCGTCGATGCCGCAGCCGGAGCCGTGCTGGCTCCCGTCTGAGAAGAGCTGCCGCAGCCTGCAAGCAGTGCGGCTGCTATGACTGCCGCAGAGGACACTGCGGATAATTTCTTTACGAACTGATTTTTCATAATAATTCCTCCTGGGTGTCGGCGCATTCCCCGCGCCATCTGTCTGTACTCATTTCCTGTACGATGATGATTCTAAAGAAAGCGGCTCTGCCGCGAAATCATGGGCATGTAAAGCTTGCGTAAAGTTTATGTAAGATCAGAACTCTGTTCACTCCTTGCTGAAAGGAATTTCTCACCTGCATTTCGATTTTCAATTCAGCCCCTGTCACTCCTTCACCAGAAACAGAGACGCGATCAGGCAGGTCACCGGCACACACAGGATGACGCCGAAGCTGCCCGACAGCCCCTGCATGATCTGCAGTCCGATGTTGTTGGAGTTGATGATCTGCGCATAGGGCAGATTATAGGCAAAATCCAGCAGAAGCGTGCTGATGCTTTCCCCTGCAAACGCGAGGATCAGCGTGTTGGAGTCCGTCCCCATCATGTCCCGTCCGACGCGCATGCCGGCCCTGAACAGATCCCGCTGCGTGATGGCCGGATTTTGCCGGACAATCTCCTCCATGGCGCTCGACGTCGACATGGCGACATCCATCGTCGCCCCCAGCGCGGCGATCAGAATTCCCGCGAAGAGCAGGCCGCCGATCTGAATGTTGTCGGTATACCAGAGGTCCAGCAGGCTTTCGATATTCGAGACATTCCATCCGGACAGGCCGGTGCAGTATCCGAAGAAGGACGCCATCAGCCCGGCGCAGACGCAGCCCACCACCGTGCCCGCCGTCGCGATCACGGTCTTTCTCGTCGGCCCGCCGATAAAGTACATGGTGACGAGCGTTGTGACCGCACAGGTGAGAATCGCCGCGAGAAACGGCGACATGCCGCGGTAGATGAGCGGCGTCACCATGAAGATCACCACAAAGAAGGTGAAAACAAGCCCGGCGCATGCCTTCAGTCCCTTCTTGCCGCCCACAAGCACAATCAGGGCAAGATACAGCACGCCGAACAGCAGAATGGTGTTTCCGCGGTCCCTCGCGTAGACGCTTGACACCACCTCATCTCCGCTGACCGACTGCATGACAATCACCTTCATGCCGGGCTTGCAGGCGGCGCCGAAGAGGTACCCGGCAGAGCTTGTCGTCTGTACTTCCTGCCCTTTTTTCTCCCCGGTCGTCATGCGGACCAGGACGGTCTGCTGCCCGACTCTGGTTCCATCCTCCTGCACATTGTCCTCGAGCACCTCTGTCACCACGCCGTGCTCAAAGGTCTGTCCCTCCGTGGAGACAAGCGGCACCTTCTCTGTCGTCCGGTTGAGCCAGACAACCCAGATCATAAACAGTCCCATCAGCAGCAGCGGGACGCCCCACCGCAATATTGTTCGTTTCATACCGTCCTCCCGGGTTTTGTGCCGCTTTCCCGGTACTGTGCCCTGCTGCCGCTTCAGTTCTTGACGATCGTGAACGCGTCGTCCAGCGGCTGCACCTGCCCGTCGTCCGTGATCTGATAGGTGCTGATGGTCAGCCTGTCGCCCTTCACGTCCACAACGCTGTAGCTCGGCAGCCAGTTCTGGGAACGCTTCTCGATGTAATCCTGCTGCGTCTTCGCAAGCTCATAGTACTTGGAACCGGACGCGGAGTTTGTGGTGATGTAAAGTATGCCCTTCGGATTCACGACCTGGTTTCCTTCGGTGTCCTCGATGGTGTAGCAGGCATTGTCCTTATGAAACGCCTCGAGGTCCGCCTGTGCCTGTGCATCGCTGTCTTCCGGATAGAGTGCGATCTTTTTGGAGGCTGTCTTGTCGAATGCATGCTCCCAGTCGTAATCGTCTCCGGTCTCGTTCAGCTGGAACTCATAATTGTCGTGCTGCTGCACGTCGCCATAGAGCATCTTGGAGCGGCTGTAGGTATGATCATGGCCCTGCAGAACCACATCGACATCATACTGATCAAAGATCGGTGTCAGCTGGGTGCGGAGAATCATGCCGTCCGTGTCAGAATGGTCAAGGCCCGAGCCATAGATATCCTGATGGATCGTGACAATGCGCCACTTTGCCTTCGGATTGGAAGCAACCGCTTCCTCCACCGCCTTCTTGTGCTCGGCGGCGTTGTAGTTGTTGGTATTGAGGAAGATAAAGAGAATATCACCGTAGCTGTAGTAATAGTCACCGCCAGCCTTGGTCTCGCCAAGCCCGGTTTCGTTCGGTGTGGTGAAATGATTGGAATAATCCTCTGTGAGGGAATCATGGTTGCCGATGGTCGTGGCAACCGGAAGATAGGCCAGCGCGCTGGCATTGAGGTAGCCTGCGAATTCCTCTTCCTTGACCTTGCCGGTCTTGTTCACCTGGTCGCCGCAGGAAACAATGAAGTCCGTATCCGGATTCTGCCCGTATGCAATATCCAGCGTGCGGTCCCAGCTGAAGGCATCATTTCTGGCCGCCGTGTTCGCGACGCCGCCGTCCTCTGCATTGACCGCGCCGTCAACCGTCTGGCCCTTGGAGGCGCCGATCTGCGGATCGCCCACAACAAGGAACTTCACATCATCCGTGCTGCTCAGGGTATAGGAGCGGACCTCGCTGTCAACGCCGTTCTTCACAACACAATAGTAGTAAGTGTTGCCGGGAACAAGACCGGTCACCGTGACACGGTTTGTCACATACTGCACACCGTTCGTGTATTTCGTATCCACCTTTGTGATCGTGCCGCGCACGGCGCGGAGATTCTTCTTCGAGAGTCCGATCTTTACTACCGGAGTCGGCGTGGCATTGTCAGCTTTGGTCTGCCAGGTAAAATTCAGCTTTGTCGCATCTGCGCCCGGATTGATGGCAACCTTCGTATAATCTGTGGCAACGGTCTCCCAGTCCTTCTTCCACTCGCTCCACGCCGCATCGCCGGCAATCTTCTTGCTGTCCGCATAATGCGCAGTGGAGGCGAATGCCGACATCGGGATCGCCGCCGCCACTAATCCTGTGCAGACTGCCGTCATCAGACCGCGCTTCATACCTGTTTTCATAAACTCATTCCTCCTCGCTTTTCTGCATCACATCAGCTTTTTCTCTGTGATCAGAAACAGCTTAGAGGATTTCCGGAATACCCGAAATCACAGTCAGGTAAGAAGTTTGTAATCAATACGTAAAGTTTACGGAGTACTCCTCTGCACGCTTTGACTGCCAATGGTATCAGCGGATTCAAAATAGAACACTATCCCCCTGCTCTCATGCCTCCGGATGATTCCGCTTCAGAAGCTCCCCCATGGCAGTCAGGATGTCCTCCGTCGTGCCAAGGAGTGTCTCCTCATCCTTTTCCGTCACCCCCGCTGGGCGAAAGGTGTATTCAAGCTGCGGCTCCCCCTTGGCGAGGAAGGTAAGGTTCGGCCTGAACCGGCGAAGGAGCGCCGGAATGTTCTCCACTCTCCAGTCCGCCTTCGGCTGCGGCTTCAGGATGATTTTGCCGGCATATCCGACGATGGATGCAAGATCGAGGCTCTGGGCCGCCGCCCGGATGAGCGCGATGCGCAGAAGATTCTGTGCGGGCATCGGGATCTGGCCGAAGCGGTCGAGGAGCTCGTCCCTGCGGTCCTGATAGTCCTCCACCGACGCAATGTCGGCGATCCGGCGGTAGATCTCGAGCTTCTGCGTCTCGTTGACAATATATGTCTCCGGGATATATGCGTCCACGTTCAGCTTCACTTCCGTGTGCGGCTCCTCCTGGGCAGGGATCCCCTTTGCCTTCCGGACCGCCGTCTCCAGCATCCGGCAGTACAGATCGTAGCCCACCTTTGCCATATGGCCGTGCTGGGCCCGTCCGAGCACGCTTCCGGCGCCGCGGATCTCCAGATCGCGCATGGCGATGCGGTAGCCGCTCCCGAGCTCCGTGAATTCCCGGATCGCGGCGAGCCGCTTTTCCGCATCCTCCTTCAGCATCCGGTCCTTCTGATACATCAGAAACGCATAGGCCGTGCGCGAGGAACGTCCCACGCGGCCGCGGAGCTGATACAGCTGGGACAGTCCGAGCCGGTCCGCGTCGTGGATGATGATCGTGTTGACATTCGATATGTCGAGACCCGTCTCGATGATCGTGGTGGAAACCAGCACGTCGATCTCCCTGTTGACAAAATCAATCATGATCTGCTCGAGCTGTTTCTCCTCCATCTGTCCGTGCGCAAACGCCACGCGAGCCTGGGGCACGAGCTTCCGGATTCTGTCCGTGATGCGGTCGATGTCATTCACGCGGTTGTACACATAGTAGACCTGACCTCCCCGCGCGAGCTCGCGGACAATGGCCTCCCGTATCATCTCCTCGTTATATTCCATGACGTAGGTCTGGATCGGCTGGCGCTCTCCCGGCGCCTCCTCGAGAAGACTCATGTCGCGGATTCCCACGAGACTCATGTGGAGCGTGCGCGGGATCGGCGTCGCCGTCAGTGTCAGCACGTCGACATTCTCCCGCATCTTCTTGATCTTTTCCTTGTGGGTCACGCCGAAGCGCTGCTCCTCATCCACAACCAGCAGCCCCAGCTTGTGGAAATGAACATCCTGCGAGAGCAGCCGGTGTGTTCCGATGACAATGTCCACGCTGCCATCCGCCAGTCCCCCGAGCACCCGCTTCTGCTCCGCGGGAGAGACAAAACGGCTCAGCTGGCCGATGTTCACCGGATACCCGTGCATCCGCTCCGAGAAGGTGTTGAAGTGCTGCTGCGCAAGGATGGTCGTCGGCACCAGCACCGCGGTCTGATAGCCGTCCTGTGCCGCCTTGAAGGCCGCACGGATCGCGATCTCCGTCTTTCCGTAGCCGACATCCCCGCAGACAAGACGGTCCATGATCTTCCCGGACTCCATATCCCGCTTCGTGTCCTCGATCGCGGCGAGCTGATCCTGCGTCTCCTGATACGGGAACATTTCTTCAAACTCGCGCTGCCAGGGTGTGTCGGGACTGAAGGCATGTCCCCGTTCAGACTGCCGCTTTGCATACAGCTCCACCAGGTCCTGCGCCACCTCATCGACGGCCTTCTGCACCTTTCTGCGGGTA
>Ga0256406_1002567_pt1 | contig 25173 bp, 23 predicted proteins | sample RumenRJG_03DNA_FD_185986 | JGI IMG/M metagenome (GOLD analysis project Ga0256406, IMG submission 185986) | Bovine rumen microbial communities from Lethbridge, Alberta, Canada - RJG_03 | ecosystem: Host-associated > Mammals > Digestive system > Stomach > Rumen | place: Canada: Alberta | collected...
TGATGATTTCAAACGTACGCACAATATCACCTCCTTCCTCGATGACTGAAATTTGGGCTTCCCGCATACAGCTGCCCTGTCTGATGCTTCTATCAATAACATGTAAAAAAACGTGTGCGATGGAGAACAAACACAGAAATTTTTCCATATTAAATCTAAAGCATCTGCTTTGCAGAATTTTTGGCGTCGGGAGAGATTATGGAATACAAGAGAAAATCGCATTCAGTGTATATGATTACATACCATGTTGTATTTGTGTCCAAATATAGACGGCCCTTTATCACAGACGAAATCGGAGATTATCTGAAAGCTTTATGTTCTGATATATGCATCAGGCATGGCGGGGAACTAATCTCGGGCGAAACAGACAAAGACCATGTGCATCTTCTTATATCGATGCCTCCGTATGAAAGCCCGGCTGGCATTATTAGAGTTCTAAAAGCGCAGACATCGCGAAAGATTCGCTGTATTCCGGAGTACGACAGGCACATTAAGAAATTTTTGTTTGGAGGAAAATCCATGTGGAGCCCGTCATATTTTGTCTCTACAACAGGAGGCGCTCCACTTGAAAAAATCAAAGAGTACATCGAATCGCAAAGGTCTGATGCTCATCATCAGAAATATTTAAAACCGGATAGAGGCAAAAGGCATTAAAACCAGGCGCTTACATCCGACGGGCATTTGTATTCGCAGCAAAAGGGCGAATCCAAATGACCGCGGTTTTACGCGCCTTTTCGATAATAGTCTCCAAAAGAGAGAAGGCTTCTAAACAATTAATACACATAGCTGCATGTTATTGCTTAATAATTTCGTTAAATAATAAAACTAAATCCATAGCCTGGTTAATCTATAATATTTTTTTCGAGCAGCTACAGAAAATGTTTCTTGCAATTTGCAATTAACAATTACCATCCCAATTTATTTTATCTATCATTCCACAAGCCATTTGGTACATACTTCTCCTATAAAGACTGAATTCTCCTTCTTTATAATTTTCCATAACTTCCCTATGACTTGATAATACCTCAGTCATTTTCTCTTTATATTCACCTGGTTGAATAACAAATGGCAACTCAGTATAGTCAGCTAATAATAAACTTTGCATATAAAAGAAATTTACCACCTGTAATATTGCTACAACGTCATCTTCATCGAGTATTTCTACTATTATTTTTGAAATCTTATCCGGAATATCTGTGTCCCCATTAACGAACAATGGATAGAGACAATATTCCAATAAGGCCCTTATATCGGTTAAAGTAGTAAACTGTGAAGTTCGTGTTGTAATTCTATATGAGGGGTCTTTGCCAATAAAGCAATCTTTTTCCCTTTTCTGTTTGCTACTTCTTTGATATATACTGATAGCAAACCTTGTTTCTTGTTCACTTATTAATTGATATTTCATTTTTGAGTCCCCCATCTTCAAAAACAGCAATTCGGCTTTGTAATAAAGGGTTATTTAGTCCTAATATTACTTGTTTATGCATATCCGATTGGGAGTTATTATTTATAGTCTTGAAAGTATTAGGATATGTTAATTGAAAATCATCTTTCTGGAAAACAATATCATTCTCCATCATTTTGTTTCCTCCGCCTCATCCCAAAGGTATGCGCCAAATGAAATATCCTGATTATCTGGATATGTCTGCGATAATAATACTTTCTCATCAGATGGACGAATAATCTCTATTTTTATATGCCAATCACTATTTCCAGAAAGTACTTGAATCATTTCCGAGTTCATCACTGTAATAAGCAATGTATGACCAAATTCAACTACCCATTCAGGTGTTTCTGCATATAAAGTAATTGAGTCAAATCCCTTTGAATAAATCAACTTATATCCAGATGTTTTTTCAAATTCTGCAATTTCCTCCTTGAATTGTGATTCCTCCTCAGCGATTCTACTGGCAACTTGTCTCTTTGTAGCTACTATCTCAATATTACTGTCATTGTTGATAAAAACATCATCAAAAATATTGGCCTTCTTCCAAGCTGCTGCTGCTTCCGCAGCTGTTTCATCTGACCCAAGGTAATCAGTCAATATATAATGCTCTGGGCTTTCGCTCTTTCCAGCACAACCTGTACACAGAAATGATGTAATAAGGCAAATAACAATGAATTGGAAGAATATCCTCGTAGTTATTTTCATTTCAATGTTCTCCCCAATATCTTCTGATGTATGTTTGAAGTTAGTTAACCATTCTATTAATTTCTCTTGGTCTCTACGTGATTCCTGCTTGATATTTTCTTTCAAATTGCTTTTTTTCTTGCTCAATTCATTTTGTTCATACTCATAATCCATATATTAATTCCTTATTCGGATTTGACAGGCTCACATTCGACTGTTTAGCATCTTCCCTGAAGCCATCTCTTCAAAGATGGGGAGAAAAAATCTACAATAATGAAAGAATCAATATTGGGTCTGAAATCCACTGCCATTTTCCCCGGACGATATGTTTCATAGTAGGTGCTGTTCATCTGGCCTTTAAATTTGATTTCGTATTTTGCTTCATCGAATTCATACTGTACTTGGTCGAGCGGAATAGTAACTATCACCTTTGACGTATCCGGATTTCCCCACCGATTCCGGTACCCATAAATCAGCACGTTATTATCAGCCATCAGACTCTCCTGCACTCGCTCTCCGATTTCCGGATAGATTGCTTTATCAAAGATTACCTGCATGGCCCAGAACAGGAACCAGAGAATAAACTGGCTGCCCACAAAAACAAAGAGCAGAACCAGAAGGTCTTTTTCTTTCTTCCCATCGTAATCTAAATATGTGAAAGCGTTTTTTGATATTGTTCCCCATATCAGGATGAACGCAGCCGCTGCGATATTGATAATAATTCCAAGCAGGTTCAACACCCTGACGGTCCGGGAAACAGCCGCAATCTTTCTTCGCTTTTCTTTTCTCTGATTTTTGTCCACAGTAAACACAAACTGTTCTGCAGTCATAAAAGCCCTCCGAAAATATATAAAAACATCATCAAAAATATTGACCTTCTTCCAAGCTGCTGCTGTTTCCGCAGCTGTTTCATCTGACCCAAGTTGACATCCTTCACACTCCCCTTTTTTGTATGTATGTATTTTTTAGCGCTCTTCCATGACAACGTCCTTTTCGTGCGAGACATGTCTTTCCGGGGCCTTCTTTGAAGGCAACGTGCGCTTAAACATATCCGCTATTTCGCGGGCAGGTCCTGCACTGAACTTTGAATATGCTTTCATTGATGCATTCACGATGTCCGTCATCGTTTTTATACCGACATCCTCCATGGCCATGCCTGCTCTTGCCGCCTTGATGAGCTTATTTACAGCCATCTCGCCTTCAGCCGGAGTCATACCGAGAGCCGATTCATGTCCGGATGCGGACGAGTGTTTATTCATATCAGGCATGTGAGCCAGCTCATTTACGCTCTGAGTGAGACCGAGTCCTCCCTTTGAGAGCTTTATGGCGTCTCTCATATTGCTTGGAGTCTCGGCGAGTGTCGCGCCGATTCCTGCACCGATTCCACTGAAAACGGCCTGCTTATTTATCGCGTTAATATCGACGTGCCCGTTTCTGATTCCGTCCTTGACTTTTTCCTCGATGTATTTATCTCTGGCATTCCGGTATGCTTCCTCATACGGGCCCTTGCCGAAAATCCGCTTTGTCATTGATTTTATGCCGCGCGAGAAGTTCTTAAAACGTCTTGAAAAGTTTCTCGCCGTATTTGTAGGGTCTTCTATTGGACTAAGTATATCGTCCTTAACCTCTTTTAGGTCCATCTACCTCCCCTCCTTGATATTTTTTTAGTTTTTTAGGTTGCCGCTGCGCCCTGCTGCTTTGTGGAAGCATACGCAACTGTTAAATCATCGCACACAACACACTCATCAATCCCGGTCATTGAAGGGACCTCGTACATCGCGGTCTGGAGAATCTCTTCCATGACGCTTTGGAGCGAGCGCGCTCCTGTGCCCATTGAGTTTGCCTTATGTGCAATCTTTTTGATGGCTTCGCTTGTAAATGTGAGCGCCACACCGTCTACACTGAAGTATTCCTCATACTGTTCCACCAGGTTGCCCTTGACATTTGTCAGGACATTCGCGAGCTCCTCATCAGTCAGCGCCGACAGCGGAGCGATTACTGGAAGACGTCCCAGGAACTCCGGAAGCATGCCAAACTTTATAATATCCTCCGGCTTTACATCCAAAAACAGGTCGCTTTCACTTTTTTCTTCCTTTGTCTTAATTTCAGCTCCAAACCCAAGGGACATCTTCTTTTCGTTTGTTCTTTCGGCAATAATTTCTGAAAGTCCGGGGAACGCTCCGCCGCAGATAAAGAGAACGTTCTTTGTGTTGAATTTGATTGTCTCAACCTTCACCGTCTTCTGCGGACCCTTCTTTTGGATTTCCATTTCATTGCCTTCCAGCATCTTTAAGAGCCGCTGCTGTACGCCTTCTCCTGTCGGGTCCTTGCCGCTGCCGCTTGGAGCTGCTTTTTTCGCAATCTTGTCAATCTCGTCAATAAACACAATTCCACGCTCAGCCTTCTGGACATCGCCATCGGCCGCCGCAAGGAGCTTCTGCAGAATTGTCTCTACATCGTCCCCGATGTATCCGGCTTCGGTCAGAGATGTTGCATCCGCGATGACAAACGGTACATCGAGAATTTCAGAGACTGTCTGAGCCAGCAGCGTTTTGCCGCTTCCCGTTGGCCCGATGAGAAGAATGTTTGACTTTCTCTGGCTTGCAATATTTAAAAACACGCGCTTATAGTGGTTATACACCGCAACGCTGATAATTTTCTTTGCTTTATCCTGCCCGATGATGTATTCATCAAGCTTCTTCTTAATTTCCCGCGGCTTTGGAAAAGACATTGCCGTCTTCTTTCCGTCCTGTTTTTCCTTCTCTGCCTTTACTCCGTTTTTGAGCGTGGTAAATACATTGCTGCAGATATCCACGCAGTCGGAGCAGATATATACATTATCGTTAATGCCCTTGATTGCAGGGCGCTTTTCATCAATTACTTTTCCGCAAAACGCGCACCGGTGGATTTCTCTCTCCGGCTTTTCTCTCTGAACTTCTTGCACAAGTTTCTCCCTCCTTTGACTTTGAATAAGTTTTCTATATCTTCTTTCTTTAACAATACAATACAAAGGAACATCTTGCTTATTTTGCGAAAATTCTGGCTCCTTTCATCGCTCAAGCGACTTATCGAAAAATGTTAAGTTCTTTGGTCTTGGCGGTTTGCTTCTTCCGCCCTTCCCATAATCCGTCGGAAGTCCGTCGCCGTGCTTTTCAGGCTGCGCCCCACCGGTCGAACCGCCGCCTCCGCTGTTTGCTTCACTTGCCGCGGCGGATGCCTTGGCCTCAGCAGCCTTTTTTCTTGCGGCAAGAAGACGCTCTCCTGCGGCCTTCCTGTTCTCCTCGGACATGGAAGAGCCTTTCGCTCTGATTGTGATATAAGATTTCGGAATGCTGTATCTCACACCGACTGTCTCATTATCGCATGTGATAACTTCTTTAAGCTTCCACTCGGGATTTTCTTTGGCATATTCCCGGAATTTATCAATCTCAGAAGAAGAGGATGTATAAATATCTGCTCTTCCACTTCCCCTCATGATGGAGATGATTGTTTCCTGCTCTTTGACACTTGGCCTCATACTTTTTCCTCCATTAATATATGTTTAGCCCGCGACAACGTACTGCGACTCGTTAAAGTCAGCGTTTGACTTTTCTACAATCTTGTTGAATCCAAAGATAATGAGAGATAAAACCGTCAAAATCAAAAGCAGCTTAAAAATTGTTTCTCCCAAATGTTCCACCTCCCCTTTTTAATCTTTCTTTTCTCCGTCTTTGTCGGGCGTGAGCTCTGTCAGCACACGGGATGCTCTGCTTACGCGCTCCTTAAGCATGTTTACGTATGACTCCGCGTTGCTGGCCTCATCAGGCGTAAGCTCTTTGTCTGGTCCTGCCTTATACTGCATTACCGAAAGGCCCGGCTCATTGTCCATAAAAGAAGGAACAACCTCCATCCATGCGTTTTTGGAAAGAGGGACAGTGAAAACGGTTCCCGACATTGGTGCGTACGCAAGGAGCATCGGAAGTGCGACCTGAAGCATTGTCTGCGAGTTTTTTGTCCGATAGACCTCACGCGTATAGATGTCGTCGCTATATGTCATCTCAAGCTGCGACATGACAAGATAATCCCCGTCTTGCGAGATTAACAGCCCGTCCCTGTCATCGCTTGACGCACACAGCGCGGGGACTGAATTGGAAATCCCCCACTCAACAACCCCGCCTGCATAATCGCAGATACCGATAAGCTTGCTATATTTTTTGATGAGTTTGTCGATGTCATTTGTGTCTGCGGGCTTTTCCTGGAACGACGCGTCAAACATCATTGCCATGAACCTGGCGACGGACGTCTGTCCATTCGCGTATGCGCTCGTAATCATGGCAATCTGCTCTTCTGTATATACAGGTTCATCTTCTTCGTCGTCTTCGTCTTCTTCATCGTTTTCAGGAATGACGAACATATCAGTAGAGAAGTGCGCGTCCTGCCATTTGCCGGCCTTGAAGTCGTACTCCTCAACAATTCCATCCCGTGCAAATGTCCCGTCTTCAAGCATGTGTGCTCTGTTAATATATGCATAACAGGTAAAGCTCACATCTATTCCGCCCTCAAGCTCATACACTTCATCAGGCGCAGTGCTGTCTTTATCCTCCGCCGCGTCTCCTTCTTCGTTTTCCTCTTCCTCTTCGTCTTCGTCCTTTTCCTCGAAGGCGATTGCCAGGATGTACTTATAACCGCCGTCAGTAAAGGCGTATCTTACGGCTGTTATTTCTTGAAGAGGAATGGTGATATCATCCGGAATAAATGAAAGAGTGATTCCCTTAAAGCCCAGCTCTTCAAGCGTAGATGGTGCGAGTTCGTTGGCGAAATTATAAATATATTCAAGTTTTTCCGTCTCGCACCTACACTCTTCTACCATATCGGTCTGCTTGTCCAAATTCAAAATAGTGAGTGTTGGTTTATTGTTTTTGATGGTTTCCTTTGCCTTTGAAAAATCAATAATAAAGCTGTTATTATCTGCCATGAAAATTTACAGGCGGCGTATCGCCGTCTTTCCTCCTTCCGGTGTTTGGTGTATTTTTTCTGTTCTCTTTTTTAATATGTCAAAAAAATAAAAAGAAAAAAACCGCGGGGAATTTTTCCTCGCGGCCTTTCAATGTTTTTTTCAGCCTTTTTTCTCTTCTTTCTCTTCGGCCTTATCTTCGCCGCCAGCCGTCTCTTTCTTCTCGTATCCGGACTTAATCAGCAGGTACGAAATCCAGTACAGCGTGAGCAGCGCACATACGGCGAGAAGAAGAACTGTTGCATTGCTGTATGACTTTGCGACGTATTCGCAGAGAGACCAGCATGCGAGAAGGAAAACAGAAGCTTTGAACGTTGCGTTTCCGGCCTTTTCTCCAGCATCCCGGCTTATGGCCTTGAGCTTCTCATCTTTGTCGAGCTTTCTTATCAGAAAACTCTGCGGGGCGCAGATGGCCACGCCGATGATGAGGACCCAGAGCGGGAGCACCTTGCACGCTGAGAGGGCGCAAATTATAAGGCCAAGCAGCGTGAGACACAGATAAAATACAATGCTTCTGCAGGGGCAGATTCTGCTCTTGCATCCGCACTTTTTGCCGTCTTTCGCGCACTCTTCTTTGCTTTCCTTCTTCTCTTCTTTCTCCTCTTCCATCGCTTTTCCACCTCCTTTTCATTTTTCCTTTAATATGCAAAACGCACATACATTTTTGCCCGCATGCGCCTGCTTTTTTTTGCACATACACAAAAAAATACCGGGGCGGCGCGCGAAAAGCTCGTCCCGATATTTCTTTTAACTTTTTTAAGTTGCCTTTTCAGTGGCCCTTTCAGTTGTTCTTTCGGTGGTCCTTTCCGTGGCCTTTTCAGTTGCTTTTTCAGCCTCCCCTTCCGTCTCTTCTTCGTTTTCTTTCAGCGCCTGCAGCTCATCCGGAACTACCACGTAGTTTGTATCGTACATGTAGTATCCACTTGCCGTAATTCCAAGCGGCTGAAACGCAAGCCCGCCTTCATCTTCTGTCTCTCCTTCTGTCTCTGCGACTGTCTGTTCTACCTCTTCATCGTTTAAGAGGGCATTCAGATATCGCTCCGCCTGCATGTAGTTTGAGCCGTTTGAGTCTATGGTGATGGCCTTCGGGAGATTCTTCTTTTTGTCCATGACGTACTCTGTGTTGAGCTTTACGCCGTCAAGGAGCGGCAGATATTTCTTTGCGGACTCGGCAAGATTTGCGCTGTCATCATTTCCGAAGATGGACCCCGCAAGGTTTATGAGCGCCGCGTTGTCGTTTATCATCTGCTCAAAGTCAAGGGAGGAGAGCGTCTTGTCTATGACTTTTACGCCGTTCTTTTCCCCGTTTTTTGAGTTATTTTGCAGATATTTTGCAAATCTGCCGCACTGGATAACCGTCTTGAGATAGTCGCCTGTCTCCTTCGGAAGCTCTGTGCGCTTCCAGGTGTATCCGTCCTTGTCTTTGTAAATTTTATTTCCGGCGGAGTCAATCTGAACGGGGTTTTCCGTCTCTTCTGTTTCTTTTTCCTCTGTCTCTTCCTCCGTCTCATCTTCCGGCACAGCCTCATCCGGAAGCCTTTCCCCTGTATAGAGTGAGTAAGTATTCCCGTCGTCCATAAGGTATGCCTGATAATCCGTTCTTCTCTCGGAGTCCTCCACGATATATGACCAGCTGAAAGTAAGATGCGATACAAACACCGGCTTTGTCATGTAGTCGACTGACCCGGACAGGGCAAGTGCAAGCCCTGACGTATATGCGTCATCGCCGCTTCCATCGGAGACGTTCCCGGCTGCCCGCATCTCACCGTCAAAGTGCATGTACGGGGTGTAGAGTCTGGACTGTTCTGACATTTTAAGCTGCTTTTTGGCCGATATTTTTGACAAAGTAAGCTCGCCTGAAAGGTCGAGCGCTTCCGTCTCCTTCCCGTCTGTGCTGGCGTCCGTCTCGTTCTCCGTTTCATACTCCTCGGCGGCAAAGGCCGGGAAAGAAAAAGAGACGGAAGGGGCAGCGAGAAGAGCGGCGAGGGAAATGGTTAAAATTCTTGAATGTTTCATGAAATTTTATTAAGCGGCAAGACGCGCGAGACTATCTGCGCAGCGGCCGCTTTTCCTCCTTGTCTTTAATATGCAAAAAAAGACGCCCTGGTCGAGGCCAGGGCGCTTTTTAGTATTCGTACTCGCTATCATCATACGACGGAGTATGGTCGCCTTTATCTCTTTCTTTTTCAATCTCCTTTTCAAACTCATGAACTTTCTCTCCTGTGCAGAGGAGGTCCCACATGAGGTTCTTGTCTGTCGCTGCAAAAACCTTCGCTCCTTCCGGAGAACTTTCGAGCGGCTCAGGGACAAAGATTACATCTGCCTTTGACATGTCATCAACCTTTTCTCCGCCGTCCAGCGGGTTAAGAAGCACTGCCTCAGCAAGCTGTCCTATCGAAGGGGCCGGGCTGTTTTTTGCATTAAGGTATCCTAAGCCGATAGTTTGCAACCTGTCGCTGCCTGGCCCATAATTAAAGAACCTGCCTCTTGAATCGAGCTGTTTGGTGTCCCATTCCTTGGTTCCATTTGATATCGCAAGCCCCTTGGCTTCAATATCCAGCCATACCATCTTGTTCTCTTCCAAATCGTATGCGAGCGGATAGACATCCTTGCCTGTCGCCGTGATACCGATTGAAAGCTGCGCAAGCGACGGCTCATATATTTCTCCGTTGAACACAGGATGCTGTGTCCCGTTTTTTACCTGCCCTCTCACTTTGAATGACGAAAGGCTCCCCTCTCTCTGCATCATAACCATCTTCACAGTCGGGTTGTCCCTGAACGGCCCGTTGAAGGAGTTAATATGCGGGACAACATATCTAAACCCTGCTTCTTTCAGCTTCTTCTTATCTACTACAACAAACTCTTCGGCTCCTGTTCCGTCGTCGTTCGGGTCGCTTTCAGTATAGTCGCCGCTATGGACAGCAAAGCTTGTTTTTAGATTAGAGTAGCCTACATCTTCTGTGTCTCCATCCCTTCCTCTTGCAAGTGCATCCATGTCTTTTACCGCAATGATATGAAGGTCGATATCTGTCCTGCCTTGCTCTCCCTGATACGGGCCCCAATGCACACCGAACATGATGAGGTTTTTCTTCTCATCTGCGTTAATTACAGACCCCCGCGAATAAGGCGAGCCGTTTGATGCCTCAACATCCTGCCTCTGCGGGGCTTTGATATCGTAGAGCTTTTTGTCGATATAAAACTTCACACCTGAGAAGTTCCTAATGGGGGCTCCGCGCCTGATGCTATCAAGCAAAATGTCTCTTTGCGCGTCTGTAAGCTTTTCTGTCTCCCTCTCAACCAGGAGAACGCCGTCTTTCGTTCTTGTGATTCTGTTGCCTGAATTGTCATTTTTTGAGACAATATTGTAGACCGTCTGTGCAACCATTGGAGTAGCATATGACGCTGCGACTTCAGTAGCCCATTCGAGGTTGCCGATGTCGTCATTTGTGGCCCGGGTATTGGCATCGGCATCGGTTCCCGCTGTTTTATCAAGTGCCTTTTTTGTAATTTCAACAGCCCTTCTCATATAAGCTCCGGGCGCTTTCCGCGCTATTTCTACTAACTTTTTGATTGCATCGGATTTATAATCGCGGGCACGATATGCACTGATGTTTTCATCGATTTCTGGCAGCTTGTCCGCCTTTTCAATTTCTTTTAACACCGCGTCAATCTCTGCATTCGGCGTCATTACTTTCCCGAAGTTGTCCTTTGCAAGGTCATCAAATGCTTTCACAACCTTTTCCGGTCCTTTTCTTGCATCGATGTTTCTCATTACCTTTTTCCAAAGGTCTTTGTCCTGCGCAATATTCAGCATAAGGTGCTTGTCCTTTTCCATCAGTCTCTTTATAAAAATCTTGTCCTGCTTATTAAGGCGGACGTCAAAGCTCTTTGTTGAGCGGATATTCTCTGGTCTGACAATCGGTTTGTCCTTGCCGTAGAACCCTGCCTGTACTCCGTTTGCCGCCCCGTTTTTCAGGCTGATGTCAGATATTACACGCAGGATGTCCTTTGCGTCCTTGCAGAGATTGTTTTTAAACACAACGTCGTCATATCCATGGTCGTGAAGCCATGCGGCGGTAAGCGCTTCGTTTTCTTTGGAACTATACGGGCCTTCTACTATTTTAAAGAAATCGACCTCCGGCACCGCGTTCTCCTTGCACAGAGCATGAGCATATTCGAGGAAATCGTTTCTCCGCGCATTGTTCATAAGATTGCCGTGCAGGGTGTTTTTCATGTACTCAAGGAAACCTTCCTGGCCGATATCTTTGAGTTCAATGTACTTTGGCTTTGTTTTGTAAACCTCGAGAAGCGGGTTTCTTTTCGTCTCCTCCTCTATTATCCCGGCCTCCTTCATCGCACTATAGACGCCGTTAAGCTGCAATCCATATGTTCCGAAAGCGTAGTAAATGGCAGCGTTAAAATACAGCTCCGCATCGTCCTTCTTCATGACTTCCTCAGGGAAGTTCGGATAGAAGGTATGAGACGAGCTGAATACAGATACGCCGAGTCTGTTTTCTACGATGGTGTTAATCATCTCTGTCTCTTCTTTCGCATCCTCTGGCGTCTCTTTTGCTATGCGCGCAAGAAACTCCGCGGACAGGCTGTGTCCAGTCAGCTCCTGAAGAATGCGGTTAAATGTGACGACATGTGCAAGAGACTCCTGGTTGTACTCATCCCCCGCTGTTTCATGGAGCGGCATAAGGCTCCCGGCCTCTCTGAGCAGGATGCTGTTCTCAAACTTAACCATCGTCTTCGTCCTGTCCTCCGGATGTTTTTGAAGCTCTTCGTTAAGCGATTTGCTGCCGTTCATGTACGTGCTATTTTCGACAAACTCCGCTCCTCTTCTTCTCTGAATCTCTCTAACCGATTTCATTGCCATGACTTTGCGCCTCCTTTGCGCGGTGAAACAAAAAAATATCCGGCGACGCCGCCGGATACGCACATAGAGGCCCTCGCTCTATGAAACGCGGCCAGCGGAGAAGCAACAATTCTCCTTACGTCGCAGCACACTACTCATCTTTGCTTTTAATATGCGCAAAAAAGCCCTGGCGTAAAAAAAGACGCCCCGAAATACATCGGGACGCCTTGCGGCTGTTAAATCTTCAGTGCTGCCTTTGCTCTTCCGCTCTTTCTTCTGATTTCTTCCGAAATGAGAGCGGCGCTTTCAACCTCGCCGCTGCTGGATGCAAGAGCGAGAAGCCTCTCGAGCGATGCGGGAGAGAGAACGTGCAGGCTTAAAAGCTCCGACAGTGTCTTTGTATCGCTGCCGCTTATGAGCCTTTCCGCAAAATACGGGGCGGACGTTTTAAGGAACTTTCTGATATGTCCGTCCTCAGTCCCATATTCCATGATAGCGATGAGGGCTGCTTTGCTTTTGTTGTACACGGCCTCCTTTCTTGCCCTTGGAGAGACGTCAGTCATCTCATTGAACACCAGCTCAGCTATAGAACAGGGGATATCCCCGCGGTAGAACGCGATGTCTATCGCAGTGCGCACGAGACCCTTCTTGCGAACCTCGGCGGGAACACATAGCCTTTGTTTCGTTCCGTCATCCTTTATAAGAGTGAAAGTTGTCGGGATATTCGTATTGACAAAGTACGAATTGTCTATACTTCCGGCAACGCCCCGGGTCCCGGAATGCGCTGTCATCTCCCTGAGAGACGATGGGAACACATTTTCTTCCACTCTTTTGCATGACTTCGGGAGCGAGATACTTTTAATCTTTGCGTTTTTAAAAGCCTCCCTTCCGATTGTCTCAGCCGCGCCTTCCTCAAACTCTACTCTTTCAAGGTCCGTGCAGTTATTAAAGCTCCTCATTGCGATGTATTTCACAGAGCCTGGAATACGAACGGATTTAAGCCACGGACAGCTGGAAAACTGCCCGGCGAGACTCTCAGACTCATTCTCTATGGACGAGAGTCCGCTTGAGAGGTTTATGTCCTTCGCATAACAGTACGCAAACGCCGAAGAGCCAACGGTCTTAACTGAGTCCGGCATGCAGATGTGGTCTACGCGGGCGAACTTGAAGGCGTCTGCGCAAATCTCTTCGGTGCCTTCGTGAATGTGAACCGTGTCAGTCCTTGCCCAGATTTTTGGCGGGCACATGACAAGCTTCTTAAAGTCCTTGGTATAAAGGATGCCGCCTTCATCGGCATAATCATCACAGTCAGACACGAAGCCTGTTATATATCCCCACTGGCATCCCCACTGGCCGGACTCGCAGTGTTCCGTCTGCTCTCTAATCTGTGCGCCAAGTTCCTGGGTTATATGCAGGCGGATGCTCCTATCATCGATGCGCTTAGCGTCTTTCGACATTCTTAAAAGCACCACGTCTGGAATGTCGAGATATGTTGCGCTTTCCACCGCTTCCTTAAGGATATACGCATCTTTCCTGTCTGTTATTATTTTGCCGTTGTCTGTGGAAACAATTATGTTCCCATACCAATAGAGGCCTTCAGCGTCGTGCTTAAACACATCAGAGTTTGACGGGTCCAGGCGTTTTGCCTTGCTGATTCTTTTGACGAACGACGGCATGCTGGAGACAATGGACATTCCTGGAGAGACGTTCTTAAAGACAAGACTCCCAGTGTCCGTTCCCTTGACAAACGCGTCTGCGCTTATCTGTCCGACGCCCGAAATGTCAATCGTATTTTTGTAGTTAAAGACATTCAGCAGATAAGTCTTTTCTACAGCATAGACGATTCCGGCAAACCCCTGCTTGGATAATGATGTCGTCTTGAATCTAAACGATTCAGAAAACACCGATTCCACGTCAGGGAACTGCTCGCTGCTGGCATAAACGAATGAAACAAGGTTCCCAAGGATTATTTTCTTAACGTCTCCATAGACCTTTCCTTTCATTGTAAAATCTACCGTGAAACTCTCCGATGCCATCATGGACATTATACCGTATGCAGACGTCCACAGGTTGTCGTCTGCAATACTACCGTCCATGATAATTTTCTTTCTTGCCTCTTTTCTGAGGGCCTCAATATCGTCTTTGTCGAAATCCGACAGATTCAACACTCCGGCCGCGCCTGTCTTAATGATGTCTGTGATAGTGAGCATGCCATGCTCACCAATTTCGACCTCAAACTCGCATCCCCCATCGCTTCTGAGTACATTTTTAGCCATCTTTTTTCTCCTTTTCTTTTTTTTGCTTATTTTGGTTTATTTATAAAATGCCGAAATTTCAGGGCAAAAGAAAAAGGGAGGGTTTCCCCTCCCTTCTTTAAGAATCTCACAGTATAATTTCTGTTTTCTTCCTCGTATTCTTTCTTCTGATTTCCTCCGCAATAAGAGCAGCCCCTTCGACATTGCCTTTGTCTGACGATATTGAGAGGAGCTTTTCGAGCGCTTTATTTGGCAAAAAATGCATGTGCAAAAGCTCTGAGAGCTCCTTTATATTGCCATCACCAATAAGCCTCTCTGCAAGATACGGCCCTGCCTTTTTAAGGTATTTAATGATGTGTCCATTTGTCGAGCCGTACCGCGATACCGCTATGAGCGCCAGCCTTGATTTGTTGTACGTCCCCTGTATTCTATCCATCGCCGTGTCAAAGATTAATTCAGACAGCGCGCATGGAATATCCCCTTTGCAAAACGCAATGTCGATTCCGGCGCGCACTTTCTCGCTTCTGAGGACTTCGACCGGGACAAGCAGTTCCTGCCTTTCCCCGTCATCTTTGATAAGGGCAAAGCGTACAGGAATGTTAGTGTATTCGAACCTTCCATTATAAGCGCTTCCTGCGACGCCTTTTGTCCCCGTATGAGCCGCTACCATGCCGTGAGGCATAGCGAAAGCACATTCGCCAACCCTCTTACATGACTTTGGAAGTTCCACGCTCTTTATTTTGGTATTATGGAAAGCTCCTCTTCCGATTGTTTCAGCTGCGCCTTCCTCAAAATTGACATCTTCAAGCGCGAGACAGTTATAGAAGCTCCCGTCTGCTATGTATTTGACAGACGCGGGGATTGAAACCCTTTTGAGATTGTCGCACCCCTGGAACTGCCCGGGGAGCGCCATCGTCTCGTTCTCGATTGCGGAAAGACCGCCGGAGAGCTTTATGTCTTTTACAAAGCAGTATGAAAAAGCGGACGACTCAAGATGCTTTACTGAATCCGGCATGATTATCCGCTTTATGTGCGCAAATCTAAAAGCCTCTCTTCCGATAACCTCAGTTCCTTTGTGGATGCGCAGCGTATCTGTTTTTGCCTGAATATTCGGGGGACACAAGACAAGCTTCTTGAAGTCTTTTGTATAAAGGACTCCACCTTCATCGGCATAATCCTCACAGTCTGACACAAACCCCGTTATGTATCCCCACTGGCCGGACTCGCAGTGTTCAGTCTGCTCTCTAAACTGTGCGCTGAGCTCCTGCGTTATGTGCAGGCGGATGCTCCTATCATCGATGCGCTTAGTGTCTTCCGACATTCTTAAAAGCACCACGTCTGGAATGTCGAGATATGTTGCACTTTCCGCCGCATCCTTAAGGATATACGCATCTTTCCTGTCTGTTATTATTTTGCCGTTGTCTGTGGAAACAATTATGTTCCCATACCAGTAGAGTCCAGCGTCGTGCTTAAATACATCAGAATCTGTATTTGATGGGTCCAGCCGCTTTGCTTTGCTTGCTCTTTTGACGAACGACGGCATGCTGGAGACAATGGACATTCCCGGTGAGACGTTCTTAAAAACAAGACTCCCCGTGTCCGTTCCCTTGACAAACGCGTCTGCGCTTATTTGTCCGACGCCCGAAATGTCAATCGTATTTTTGTAGTTAAAGACATTCAGCAGATAAGTCTTTTCTACCGCATAGACGATTCCGGCAAACCCCTGCTTGGATAATGATGTCGTCTTGAATCTAAACGATTCTGAAAGCACGGACGATACGTTCGGAAACTGCCAGCCTTCGGCAGAAAAAAACGACACCATGTTTCCAAGGACTATCTTCTTGACTTCTCTGTACTCCTTTCCGCCATTTGCAAAATTGACCGTAAATTCATCGGGCAGCGTGTTTGTAATTGCCATGTACGGGTCAAAGTCTGCCCCGGACGTTGTCGCATCCGCGCTGTCATAATCTGAGAAGAAGGCGCCCCAGTTTTCAGAGGCAGCCTTTTTAAGGGCATCGATGTCCTCCTTCAGAAAATCAGACATGTTAAGCACTCCCTCCGCGCCGACGACGAGTACATCCGTAATCGTCAGGCTTCCATTCTCTCCGACCTCTACCGCAAACTTGCTTCCTCCTTTGCTCCGGACCGTTCCAACTGCAATCATCTTTGATTTCTCCTTCCTTTTTCCTTGCCTTTTCCGTTTCTTTTAAAATGCGAAAAATCAGCCAAAAAGAAAAAGGAGGGCACTGCCCTCCCCTCTTCAGAATCTCATCTAAAGGTGCATCTGACGGATACGACCGGAGCTTCAACGCTTCCGGTGTTCTCGTCGACCTCTATCTTTCCTGCAAAAGAGCTTGAGTTGTCAAACTCTTCGCATGCGGAAAGTGCAAGGGCGTTGTCCTTGCCATCGTAGAACGGCGCTGCGGCAATGGCCTTCGCCTTTTTGTAGGCAGAAGATACAGCCGCGGCCTCCGCAGCCTTAGTCGCCTCATCGATGTTTAAAACCTCGATGACGATATCATCGGCCGCAGATTCGATGAGGGCTTCAGAAAGGTCCGAAATATTCTTTGTCTTCAGACGAAATTCTCCCTTCGCCGAGACAACACCATCTTTTGTCTCCCCTCTCTTCCATTTTTTCTCCAGAGTGCCTTCCGCGTATTTCTTAAATACGCCGGATACGTCCTTAACGTTCTGAGAGAGTTCTTTGCTTGCCCCCTCCACATCCTCATCCGCAATCTCTGTGCGGACGGCAACGCTCACCTTTACGTCGAGCGCTGCGGAATTTTCAACGTTTTCCTCGGCACTAATTGTAATGCCGGATGTCTCCTCCGCCAGTGCTGCAAGCGGGATGCTGAGCGCCAGGATGAGCGCCACGATAAGTGCTGCAGATTTGAATTTGAGATTCTTCATTGTGTTTTCCCCTTTCTTCTTTGGAAAATTGTTTGTCTGCGTCTTTAATATGCGCGGTTCCCTTCCATCTCAAAAAATCCGCGAAAATTTCGAAAAAAGACCGGGGCGGTTTCCTCATTTTGCATTTTAAAGGCGTGTGCCGGAAAGGGATTTTCCGTCTACGAAACTACAAAAGAAAAATGGTGCTTTTATCTTTTTTTATGTTTTTTGGCATATTAAAGATAAGAGAAAAAGAAACTGCGCATCAAAAAGCGCACAAAAAATTATTAGAAAGGATGGCGTTAAAATGTTAAAAATGGTTAAAAAGGGAAGGGCGGCCGCGTTTCTTCTCGTGCTTCTTTTGTCTATCTCATCTCTCATCATTTCTTCCGAGGCATTTGCCTCCGCTGTATCTCCTTATCAGGTGGAGCAAGTGATGGCGAAAAAGAAGGTGAAGAAAAAGGTTAAAAAGAAGAGAAAGGCAAAGAAAAAGGCGGCGAAGAAGGTTAAGAAGATTAAGAAAAAGGTTGTAAAAAAGAAGAAAAAGACAAAGAAAAAATCTTCTGAAAACCTGACTACTCCCCGGGGCAAGCCCACGGGGGTTCCGATGATGGCATTTTATCAACATCCGTGCACCACAAGGGCTTTGGGATGAAGCTCTCTGCCATAGCATCTTCGCTTTACGTCCAGACAATCCAGAAGGACCGCCGTATTATCGGACGCTTTTTACACTGTTTCCAGCATGAGGAGGGCATAGTCAATCCCACCTGTTGTTTATGTCATGCGGCTTTAAATCTAATTCCACTGTTCATTACTACAATCTTATTGTTTATTATGTATTGCTCTAATTTAAGATATTTTGCATACAATTCATCAAAATATCGCTTACATTTATATCTGCTGATGTGCTGCAGGTCTGTCCCGATACAGTACATTAAGAACGATGAATACCAGTCCCGCTGAACCCTTGTTCCGTCTGCCAGTTCATACATCCTTTGAGAAAGGGTTTTCTTGATATATTTATTGCAGGTATGGTCGTACTGACTCGCACGGTATGTTATCGGAACTTCAATGTAAACCCCGCCAGTCCTTTCAAATTTGGCTTTCGCCTGTGCCTGGAAGTATCCCGGGCATCTGTTTTTAATGGATTTTCCAAAACGTTTCTTGCGTTTATATTTATATACAAGCTGCTCAGTTCCGTCAGTTTTCTGAATAACGGATGGCTTGTCCTGACGTTCTGTTTTCTTTGAGCGTTTCTGAAGTTTCTTCGCGTTCTTAGGCTCCGTAATAAACACATTCCCGAGCGCCCTCATATGGTTTACTTCTTCGTTGATTGCCAGATGCCTGTTTTCAGCAGCAACACGGCAGATGTTTCTGTATTGGGAAAGTAGTTTCTTATATCGGTTTGACTTCTTCCAGGTCTTCTTTCCTTTACGTATTGTCCCGTCATCATTGTAGTTTTCAGGATTCATTGCACGCCTTGACCTGTCCATCTTCCTTAAAATCCGTGCTTCTTTTTGTTCTCTATCCTTGATTGATATCCCTCTTTCTGCAAGGTTTTTTAATCCCACCTCTTCTTTTGATGTATATGCTATGCTTTGCGGGCCGATGTCGCATCCGATAAATCCTTTGCCGTATTCGTGGCGTCTTGTCCCGTCTTTATTAAACTTTGTCTTTGCTACGCCTTCAATTGTGATATGTGCAAATATCCGAAACTCCCCTCGAATCTCTCTAATTACAAGTGATACATAACACGGTCTGTATGTATCAAGCAGCTTACCTGTTTTTTCATATAAATCAACAGCCGCTTTATCAATTACATCAGGATTTTCAAGATAATGGCATACTGCATTGACTTCGTCTTCGGCAAATCTATCATGCGGTTCTAAGATATCGCTGACGATATTTCCGCTTCTTGTCTTGTTATGTTTTGGCTTATTTACAATAAGATTAAATTCTGACTTCGCAATACTCAGCCTTAAATTATTATTTCCATTATCACTTACTATTGGATAGACTGAGATTCCACGCTTAATTTCCTTTGCACGTATTTCAGGGTAATCTCCTTGTTTTTTAAAATGAATTGTAGCTCCGTCTCCATAAAGACACTTCTTAATACCACTCCATACGTCCTCAGCCTTTGACCTTGCGAAAATAGAATTAATATGATAAGTGTCTTTTATCTTATTCATTTCTTTGCGGCAGAAATCCCATGTCACGTTATATGATTTTTGCATCTCCTGCATTTGAGCAGTAATAGAAGCAAGTAGGTTCTTATCATCTGTGTCTTTCGCTTTCTTATATAATGATTTCAGGTTTCGGTATCGTTTTGTCCTTATGAGCTGTTCGTAATTACGCTTCATTACCGCGATAAGACAGTTCCCCGCAATACGAATCAGATTTGATGTGTGCAGAACCATTCTTCTCTGCTCTTCTGAAACATCAGCCTCCAAAACAAGTACATGCCGGTTTGATTTTTTATGGTAATTCTTCAGCGCCTGGTTATAGTCAATTTCAGTATTCTCATTATCATTTGTTTTCTCAGCCATATATTGTCCGTACCCCTTACTGTATTTGTCTTACACGTTTAATATGCTGAAAAATTTTATAATCAGACGCTTTTGCGAAAAAAAATAAAAAAATATTCGCATTCATTGTGCGAATATAAAAACCTGTAAGCAGTATTTTTATTTGTTTTTAAAACATTCTTTCACGATTCGGTTATCGCTGCAGCGGCTTTGTTCCCGACGCAAGCATCGGGGTTTGCAGCCGCGGATATTTATCACCGTCGTCTTCGACCACAGGCGCCCGAACGGCAAGATGTGCTTCAGCGTCGCAAAAGAGCTGGACGGCGAGAACATCGCCGGAGGATACCGGAGCGCGCAGGAAATAATGGACGCGTGGATTAACAGCCCGCCGCACAACGCAAACATGCTCTATTCAAAATTTAAAAAAATAGGCATCAGCGTTTTTGTCCTCAAATCTCCGCTCTACGGAATTGACATGTACTTCGCGGCGCAGAGTTTCGGGTACTAAAAAACATTTTAAAAGGCTCCGCAAAAAAAAGCGGGGTCTTTTTTTTGTTGAAAAATAAGGGGAAAGGAAAAATAAAAAGGAGGGAGCGGCAACTTTCACCGTTCCCTCCTGGAACCAAAAAAGAATAGGAGAATATGTTAAGAGCCTGCGTTTAAAAAAACAGGCAAAAGGGACGGAAAGGATTTGAACCTTTCCATCCTTCCGTGCGGCAATGCCGCTTATGCGCCCCTCACGCGGGGCGTGGAAGATTTGAACTTCCGACGGGCCGCTTAACAGGCGGCTGCTCTACCGGCTGAGCTAACGCCCCGTATTTGAGCGACAACGACTGTTTTATACAGCAGCCGCCGCCGCCCTGATGCAGGCAGGGCCTTGACTTTCTCAGGCCCTGATGTGCCCCGGAGGTTATCCCCGGGGTTAAGAAAGGAGAAACCGTCGTCTCTTTTTGAGACAATAATAATATGCAAAATAAACAGAAAGACGAAGCGTTTTGCGAGAAATTTTTTCTAAGGAATTTTTTCAGGAGGGGTCTGGCATCTACATATTAGAAATGAAACTAAAAAAAACAAAAGAAGAAAAGGAGAAAATTATGAAGGTTGAGCTTATGGCGTTGGCGAAGAAAGAAAGCAAGGATGTCCAGGTAAACTCGCATGGACGGATGTTTATTCCAGGTGAAACCAGCGATGAGTGTATTCCGGTCGTCAGGGCGCGAGGTACCGATGTGTATCTCGCCACCGCTATCGACGGGAGAATTGCCACTGCGAAACAACTGGTGGAGGCAGGTTTTGATTCTATCGAGGACGTGGTTGCCCTCGCAGTAAGGACATCTCAGGACGAGGCGGCTATTGCCGACGTCAACGAGATGTTTGCGGGAAACACCGGGGACAACGGGAGGGTCCTGTGCCTTACCACCAATGGACACAACAGAGGCGCGAGCGTGCTTGCGATGCCCGTCCTTTTCAGGAACATCGCCCGCAAGCTTGAATGTGGCGGGTTATACATCCTTCCCTCTAGTGTTGACGAAGTCCTCATCGTTCTTGATTCGTGGGGGAAAGATGAGAAGATTGACGCGGCTATGCATATGCTGATGTTCGTTAACCGAGGGAAGGTCCCGAAGGACCTGGTCCTTTCCAGCAATGTGTTTTACTTCGACGCTGAGGAGGGGAAAATTCGAACTATCGACTAAGCTCACAAAGCGGCCCGGGAAAACCCGGGCCGCTTTTTTGCATTTTTTCAGGAGGGACCGTGGGCAGGCATATTAGAAACGAAACCAAAAAAAGCAGAAGAAAAGGAGAAGTGGTTATGAAGATTGAACTTGTGGCTCTTGGAAGGAACGAAGTTAAGAAGGCAGTTCGTAGTCATGGGAATTTTTATATTCCGGTTGCCATCGAATCAGGCACGAACACATGCAGTATAAGAGACTGCATTCCGCTGAGACAGGTCATCGGCACGGACGTATACACCTCCGTGAGTCTTGATGGGCGGCTTGCAACTGTCGGCGACATCGTTGAGGAGGGTTTCACCTCTATGGAGGACGCCTTCATTGCTGCGAGGAATGCCTCGCAGGATTTGGTCGAAATCGCCAATATTGGCGAGATGTTCGGCTATGAAGGTCTCGACTTGTTTGCGCTTACAACAAATGGCGGCCGCAGGGGAGCCAGTGTATTGTCGATGACAACCTGTTTCCGGGACATTTGCCGGAAGCTCAACGTGTCTGGAGTTTATCTTCTTCCGTCGAGCATAAACGAGGCACTTGTCGTTCCGGACACCTTGGATGCGAGTATTGCAAAAAAGGTTTCGGGACTTAAAATGATTGTCAGGGAGATTAATGGAGACAAGAGTCTCGTTCCTGAAGAGATTGTCTTATCGGACAATGTCTTCTATTACAAGAGCGGGGACGCATCTCTATCAACCGTCTAACCAAAAAGCGGCTCGGACATCCGGGCTGCTTTTTTTTGCTTTTTCGTTCGTTTTGTTGAGCCGGACAATGCCTTTTTCAGGAGGGACCGGGGACAGGCATATTAAAGACGAAACAAAAAAACAGCATACATAAGAAAAGGAGAAGATGATGAGTAAAGTCGAATTGATTGCATTGTCGAAGAAAGAGAGTGAGTTTGTTCAGACAAATTCACTCGGACTGATGTATATCGCTACTGGCGAATCCCGCGAGCAGCGAGTCCCGGTTGTAAACGTGAGTGGTACAGATGTATTTCTCGCCGCCGCGGTTGACGGGAAAATCGCCACCGCGAAGAGCCTCATTGACGCGGGTTTTGCGTCTATCAATGACGCTATTACCGTAGCGGCTGGAACATCTCAGGACGAGGCAATTATTGCCGACGTCAACGAGATGTTTGCGGGAAATACCGGGAGCAACGGCAAGCTTCTGTGTCTTACCACCAATAATCACAGAAGGGGTGCGAGCGTGCTTGCGATGCCCGTCCTTTTCAGGGACCTTGCCAAAAAGCTTGAATGCAGAGGGATGTACGTCCTGCCTTCAAGTATCGATGAAATTCTTGTCGCCATCGATTTGTGGGGACAGGATGAAAAGATTGACGCGGCCATGAAGGCTATGGTTATGGCTGTCAATCAAGAACAGGTGCCGGAGGACATGGTCCTTTCCAATAACGCGTTTTACTACGACGCGGAAGATGGGACCCTTCGAACTGTCGGTATCGACTAAGCTCACGAAACGAAGCAGCCCGGGGAAACCCGGGCTGCTTTTTTTGGCTTTTTTTTCGTTCGTTTGTTGTCTTGATAAGGGACTTTTCATTCAATGTGAGGGTTTTGCATATTGAAAGTGTCAAACAAAAATCACACAAAAGAAAAGGAGAATTACCATGATAATAAACATGACCCCCCACGACATTACTCTCATCAATGGCGACCAGCAGGTCGTCATTAAGGCGAGCGGAATGCTCGCCAGAGTCTCTACGGAGACAGTTAGAACCGGTGAGGTTTCTGTAAACGGGATGGCCATCCCGACCACTGAAACCAGGTTCGGGGAGGTAGAAGGCCTCCCGGCACCCGAGGAGGGCACAATTTTCATCGTATCCTCTCTCGTCGCGCAGCGGTGTAAAAACCGCAATGACGTGTTTATCCCGAACGAATCCGTCAGGGATGACAAGGGCCGCATCATCGGATGTCGGTCCCTCGGGCGCGTCTAAGCCCGGGTGCATCTGAGTCGTCGTGGTACAACTTGCGGTCAGCTTTTGCTGGCTGCTTTTTTTTGTCTATTTGCGGGGCGCATTAAAAAAAGGCGCGGATATACCGTGCCGTGTAGTCAGAAACATTTTAAATTAAACATGTGCCATTGGGGGGTTCGAACCCCAGAGAGCTCGATTAAAAGTCGACTGGCTGCTCCGCACAGATAAATCTGGCGGGTTCTTAAAAAAGAACCGGCTAGATGTCTCCATACGCCACCGTTTTTCATCCTCCGCACCCGACGGAAATGACCGTATTACATGGTTATAAGACGATTATATTGGACGATGGACTTTACCTCTTAAGCTTTCCATAAGATAAGCAGATGGAGCTTATCCCTGTACTTGCACTGTATATGCAGAACATATACAAAGGCGGGCTCGCAGCTGAGCCTGTTGAATACTTTAGTTATGCAGCAGCAGGCTCTTCACGGAGCTGCTGCTTTTTTATATTTATCAGTTTCGTCCCGAAATTCTGGTTGCTGAAATTATCATGTATCATTTCTTCTATCAGGTTATCCTGGCACACCAGGAATTTTTCAAAGCCATTCAGACATCCTTCCCTGTCAGGTTCATTTTCGTTAGTTGCATAAAATATAACAAATGAAGAATAACAGTCTCTTTGTACCATATGACCGTCTATTATCTTTTCCCTGTCGCTTAATGACATTTTGACGTATGTATCTGAAGCATGGTCATACTGGCTTGCCTTCAGTTTTAAAGCGCTTACATCAATCACAATTCCACAATTGGCTTCAACTTTTCTCTTAATCGTAGATAAAAATCCTGACGGTGCATGTTTCAATATACTGCCGCCAAAACGCTTTCTTCGTTTAAATTTATGAATGCTGCGCTTTTTTCCAGCCTTATCGGTTATAATAGATTCCGTATCCTGCCTTTCACTCTTTGAAGACTTCTTCTGTAAGCCCTTATAGTTCATGGTCTCAATCTTCACAACAGAACCTGAAGCTTCAAGCCATTCATTGGCAAGTTTATTGTTTGACTGTTCTACATATACCCGCTGTTTTCTGTATGCCGTACGGAGCCTCATCTTTGTTCTTTTCATAGATTCCGAATACTTGATTCGCATACCTTTAATATGTACGCCTTTGTCGTCATAACATTCTGGATTGTTAATCCTTGTCAGTTTTGAAAGGCGGTTCTGCTCACTGATAACTTTCTCCTGATACTTATTGACATCCGGAGCCAGTTCTTTAAAGGAGAGCTTGCTTCCATTATATGAGGTCATTGTTGAAACCCCGGGGTCAATAGCCATTGTTCCGGCTCCAATCGCGTGTTTCTGAGGCGGGGCCCCTTCCATTACAATCTGCAGAAAAAATCGGTAATGAATCCCGAAAGGCTCCCTTATGATACGGCAATACTTTACCTTATGTCTCATTGCTTCCTGAAGCCATACATCGTTTTTTCTGATTGGTTTTAATTTAAACACAGTGCCGCATACCGCAATGGCGTCTATTTCGGATTTATAGATAATACCTGATGTTGCTCTCTTGTCTTCAAAGGAGATGGTTTCCTCAACTTTACGGAAATGAATCTTCTTCCCGAAGATTGCCTTTTTCACCGCACTATAAAGGGCAGTAGCAGTTTTCTGTACAATATTGGTTCCGATTCCGCCTTCGTATCCGGAAATTTTGCCTCTTCCAAAATATGCATGAAGGTCATATTCTTTGACATCCTCCCACGGTTAAAACCGTGGGATTCCTTGTATTGCTGGCGGCAGCACTTAGTCATATAGGAAAGATATAGCCGCAGTTTTCAGGATTTATCCACAAATTTCGGTGCCTGGCACTTAC
>Ga0256406_1002568_pt1 | contig 25173 bp, 25 predicted proteins | sample RumenRJG_03DNA_FD_185986 | JGI IMG/M metagenome (GOLD analysis project Ga0256406, IMG submission 185986) | Bovine rumen microbial communities from Lethbridge, Alberta, Canada - RJG_03 | ecosystem: Host-associated > Mammals > Digestive system > Stomach > Rumen | place: Canada: Alberta | collected...
ACCTTGTAACTCATTGTTAAGAATGATAACAATGATTGTATAAAAACCCTCGTTCATTTCGGATTAGCCAGCATATCAAAAGTCCTTGTTACGATGACCTTGTTATCAAGTCATTGCATGAGTGAGGTTCGAACACAGTCCCTATTTGTTTTTCTGAAAAAGCAATGTCGTTTTCTAAAGCAAACTGTTCAAGATTTTTAGGTAAATCTTTCAAATCAGGTGGTAAAATATTTGGTTTTTTAATCTGAACAGTTTCTTTTACACTTTCAGATTTAGTAGAAGTTTTTTTCCGGGGTTCCGTTTCGGTATCCTTTTCTTTTTTTGCATCGCTACTAACCTTCGAGGGGCGTTCCAACCGATCATGCAACCACCTGATTATGGTGCCATATTCATCATCATATAACTCCAAGGATCTAGGCTTACTGTACTCCTTCGAAACAACGGAATAATCATATCCTAGATCAATAGCAGATTCCAAAACTTTGGTCGCGTTCTTCTTGTATTTGAAATAAAACATACTTTTTCCATTTTGATCTATAAGAATATACACTTTTGAAACTGAAAGCTCTTCCATCATATCACAAATGATATTTGGTACACGATTTTGAACCTATAAAATTATTGAATGTCCAAAAAAAAGAAAAACCTAGCCTAAGCTAGTAAAGCGTTTAATCAATCTTCGTTTCCTTCCAGAGATCTCCTAGAGACTGCTTGATAGCTTTTCCCCTATCGATTCTCGCATAATACTTGCGAGTGGTTTCCGGCGATGCGTGCCTGAGCTGCTCCGATACCGCATTCAGCCTCTCGGGATGATCGTTCACGGTTAGTGAGGCACAGGTTGCTCTCATCTCCTTGATTGCGAAATGGATTCCGCACATATCCTCCACCTTGCCCTTCAGCGACCTCATGGTCTTCTCTGTGTAAGGGAGCTTAGTCCCCGGATTGACGAACAGGTACTGCGACTGGATTCCGTATTCGATCAGCATCTTCTCCCTGTTTGCAAGGAACTCCTGCAGGTAATGTACCATGTCCTGACGGATTATGGGGATCCATTGAGGGTAGCCCCATGTGCCTTCTCCCTTCGGGTGACGAACATAAAACTGCATCTGTGAGAGATTGAGATCCTCGACGAGAGCTCCGAGTCCTTCCTTGTGACGTCCGGCAATCCCGAACAGAAGTGCCAGCAAACCTCTGAAGGCCTCTCCAGACCATCCACGGAGATTGTATGTCGTGTCGAATATCAGCTGCAATTCCTCGGGACTGAGGGCCTCGATCGGCTTGTCACAGTAATCCTTGGGAAAGTTATAGATCGGGTTCTTCCTCATCTTTTCCATGACATCGTTGCCGAACAGCATAAGCAGACGGTTCAAGACCTTCAGATAGGTGTTCATGGTCGAAGGCTGCAGATTCCTGTCTTTCAGCCAAATAAGGAATTCACGCACCACCGCTTCATCAAAAAGACGAGGATCCATGGTCTTGCTTCCTCCGGAATCATAAAGGCCTTCGAAGAACTTGGCAAACTGCCTCAGTTTGCGTTCGTCTTCATAGAGGGTCGCCTTCGAAAGGTTGAGCTCCTGGAAAGCGACATAGAACTTTATGCTCGTACTGAAGGGCCTCCTCCCCAGACGGACCGTTTTGAGGTCCATCTGGCGGAGTGTGGAGGGAGATTCATCAGACATGTTTTTCCTCGGCATCTCACAACCCCCTAGGTGTTTCGTTTCTTGTTAAGTTGTTAAGCCCACAAGGGTTCTGGCACTGTGGCTTAACAACAAGTTTTACAGTTTCAGGACTGTTTGTTGTTAAAGCTTTCTTGCCGTAGGTCTTGCGGTCCTCCTCGGTTCCGTACCTCTGCAGATTTGCCTGGAAGATCTGTTCGAGCTTATCCGTCTTGAAGACGGAGTGGTTGTAATTGTCCCTCTTGATCTCGAACCCCATGTCCCTAAGCACATTCGTCACATGTCTGGTCGAAACACGCTCGTTTGAACGCAGCTCTCCATCCGTCACCAATATTCCGGTGTAACAATCCGCGATTTCGTGCGTAGTGATTCTCTGGAGAGCATCCAGATGATTAGTGCAGAGAGGTTCAGCATCCATCTTGTTGGCTATTGCGTCGAGAACGGCCGAAAATACCTTTCCTACGGAACTGTCTCTGTCGTCATCAATGACGGATGTCTGCATCTCCTGGAATGCCTGGAGGATTGCATCTTCCGTTCCAATCATTTTAGCGACCGAATACATTGTCCCGAGAATATCCCTACACCTGTTAGTGAAACGGTATGTGCCAGAAGCAGAAACGATACCGTGAGGATCCTGCAATTCCGAAAGGGCTTCCTGGTAGACTGCCATAATCCCTACTCTTTCCGGATCTGCCGCATATACACACCTTATCGAATACAATTCATCGCGGATGTTCCTGAGTTCCTCACGGTCAGAGATCATCGGGAGATTACCGTCGGGCATGGACATCATCATAATGGAGATCGCTCTGTTGATAACCTCCTCCGGCAACGATTTCCCTCCCGCCTGATTGATGAGGACAAGGGGTGCGTAGATGTCGTACGACCTCGCCTCGGCAGCAGCATTGCCGATTTTCTCCGTCCTCTGTACGGAATGTCCTTTCACGTTGCCGTTCTTCAGGATCTTCTTGATGCCGTTCTGTGTGTTGCGGTCATAATCCTGATATTCATCGAGAAGAGGCGTGATGTTGCAGGAATCGATAAGACGGAATAATGACGCTTCGGTCGTATCTCCAGAGAGGTTTCCTCTGTAGCAAATCTCCGCCATCGTATCCAAAAGTGTGCTCTTTCCGGAGTTCGTTGCACCGCGTATCAGGAATCTCGGAGCATATTCGAACATCTCTTTGAAGAACGTAGCAACCGAGAACGTCGCTATCAGTTCCGCATCAAATGTTCCGTAAAGGTAAATGCGCTTCTCGAGGTACCTCATAATCCTACTTGCAACGTTCTTCAGCCTCCCGATGTAGTCCCCGTTGAATTCATCGAACGGAATCCATCCTTCGATGGGATCAAGACACTCCTTGAGGTGAAGTTCTGAAGGGTATTTCCAATCCTTGGCGTGAGATTTCATAAATGCCCACTGTTTGTTGAAATCGTTCTTATCATAGAACTCCTTCAGACCGTTGTAGTCCACTACCTTGACAAGACCGCTGTTGGGATTGCTGACAATAGCTAGCAGTTCGCCATCTGCCTTCTGCAAAGGTTCCATCGGGCAAAGGTAACCGGGAACGAATTTATCCACGGTCATGGCCTGTACCTCCTGGGCTTATCGAAGTCCCTGCGTACGTCCGAGTAAATAATCTCGGAAAACAGTCTGCGGGTCAGCTCCCTGTCCAAGGGAATCTGTGGGAAAAACTTCTCGATGCGAGTCTGGACGTAATCCCTCATTTAGCTGCCCCCAAGACATCTTCGCAGCCCTGCTCTGCAAGGGCCTTCTGACACTCTTCCATAGAGAGTTTTCCACACTCGTGAAGACCTAGTGCCAGAAGTGCAACAATGGCAGCGTTGCGGCATTTGAGATCGTTTTCGTTCCTGAAGGCCTCGACTGAGAAGAAAAGCCAGTCTGGAACCTTTGCGGAGATAATCCCGGGAAGTCTCCCGGTGTAAGTCTTTATATCCTGTTGATTAGATGTCATAAATACCCCTTTTGTGCAAGCATCAGGGTTTCCAGCGCGTTGTTTGAAGGCTACTCGCTGGAACACATTCTGCTCATAACATTCCGTTGTTCCTCGAAAGATCGATTGATTTAGCTATCAGACCGCGGATTGCATCACTCCTGGAACAGTAGTAACCCTGTGCGACCAGGGCATCAATGCACTCGAAGGTCTTTTCCGAAACCTGTGCTGTGATTATGCGGTTACCCATTTGATCACATTTGATAGAATATTCTACCAATATAAAATATATAGTGCATAACATATTATATCTATCATTAGTTTAAAAAGCAATAACGCAATTATTAATCTATCAACATGTCAAATAAGTACCGTATTGAATGCTCCCCATTACGGATTTCTACTACCGTGAGGATTCCAAAATCTATTGAAGATCGGGTAAAGGGGTACATCTAGCTAGGATTCTATTCTTCGTTGCCCCGGTTTGTAGTTGAATCTATAAGAAATACAATGATTCGGCTGACAATTACCCTTAAGAAAATGTTACCTGAGATAGAGAAACGGTACGAAACAGAATCTGAAAGGGATTCTGCAGAGGTGGCCGCTCTAAAGAAAATATTCGTGACTAATTGGGATTATGAGTTCTTTAAAGCAGAACCCACATTCAAACAGGTTAATCTCAATTTAACAGCAGAATTCTATGATATGTATACCCAGATGATGGAAAAATACCTCGGGATAAATGAACTTCAAGAGATGGCAATCTACTCTGTAGTTAATCAAATAAACCACCTTGCTCAGTATATTAAAGCAGGGTATGCCTGCGGTACAGGCATACCGGGCCTGGAAAAAATACAAAACACCCCATCAGAATCGGATCTTGAAGACATTCTCGAAAAATCTGGATTATCGAAGAATAATGCTAACAATCAGAAATCAACGCATGATACAGAATAATTTCTATAGATTTTTTGATGCTGGGGAATTACATTATGACCACTTGGGTACTTATTTCCAACAACAACGATTTCGATTTGGATAGATTCTTTTCAGAACGTCAATATGTGGATTGGCAGCAAAAAAAGAATAAGTTTGAGATCGGGGACATTGTATATTATTACTGTACCAAACCTCATCAGCGCATCAAATACAAGGGAATTGTACTCCAAACGAATGTCAATGAAAAGGACATTGAGGATGACAGCGAGTATTGGATCAACAGGGAAGCGTATTACAAACCCAACACGCGTTGGATGAGGGTCCAACTACTTTCTATTTCGAATGAGAACAGTCTGAAACTCAAAGATCTGAGAGCTCATGGATTTACCGCATCTGTTCAGGGACCCAGTAAGGTAATCTCCCAAGAACTGATTGATTACATCGAGAAAAACATGCAGTCTGGAACATTCGTTTATCCGGATTCCGAAGATGTTGAAGATACGATAATCGAAGGTGCTGTGAAGAAGGTCTCAGTCAACGCCTATGAACGCAATCCTATCGCACGGATGAAGTGCATCGAACATTACGGAAGCACCTGTGCCATTTGCGGATTGGACTTCGGAAAATACTATGGTGAATTCGCGTCAGGATTCATCCACGTTCACCACATCAAGCCCATCCACGAGATTGGTAAAGAATATGTCGTGGACCCCATCAACGATCTGATTCCGGTATGTCCCAACTGCCATGCCATGCTGCATAAGAAACTGAACGACGGAAGTTATTATCCTAAATCTGCGGATTGTATAGGTTACATCATCCCAGAACGATCTGGCCCGATTCCATCTGCTCCAGTCCGAAGACGTTGAATATCTCTCTGATGTTCTTCGATATGTGCGTGAGCCTCCAGTCGCCCGTGTTGCCGATGGCGAACACCGTATTCAGCGACAGCAGGAGCTCGCTCACTGACATCCCGTTGACGGAATCCTTCTTCGCCTTGGTCCGCAGCACATCCCGGTCGTGGTCCCTCAAAACATTCTGGATGCGTATCCTCATCATCAGCGCTATGAATTTTATGAACAGCCGTCCTCTGGCGCGTTCCGGATTGCCGGTGTTGTTCCTGTCACCTTCCAGTTCGTTCTTGTATACGTCGAAGGCTTTCTCCACCCAATCCCTCACATCGTAGGAGGTCATCATCTGATCGAATGTCGTACCTGAGGAAGCCAGCATCACGAACATCCCGGCCCTGTTGTCCGCGAATGTGAATGCGTTCTGCTTCCTCTCGATGTGCATGTATCCCTCATCGTCGACTGAGTAGTCCAAATACCTCCTTACGAACGGCGGCAGTTTCCTGTACGTCAGTTCGGGATCGCGGTGTTTGGTGTTCTCCAGCCTCATCTCCGTCTCAGACACCATGGACATCATCTTCGTGATGTCGTCGGATGCCTTCGAGGGATCGAACACCACGAATGCCTTCAGTTTCCTGGCTTTTACGAACTTTTCATTCACTGCGGCAGAATCCTTGTGGTTCCTGGGGACCTCGACGATATACTCGTATCCATCTTCGGTATCGATCACCCCAACCTCATAATCCGCATACTTGTACGCCTCCCCCTCGTGGAAGGCGAACGAGGACGATGCCTTCAGTTCGTCTATCGCTTTGGACATCAGCTTCTTGATCGGCTCAGCTTTCACGTTCGAAGGCATGGTGAAATCCATATCCAGATCCATCAGAGCGGATACGTTGGCCGCACTCTCGAACCCCCTGTCCATGACCATCCTTCCCTTGCATCCCATGTCCTTCATATCGCGGACGGTGTCCTTCATCACCGCCATGTCAGCAATGCTCCCGGGGAGCATACGGAACATGACAGGGATCCCGTTTCCGTCGGTGACCATGGCTATGTTGGTCTGTTTCAGATCCTCTCCGTCGCGGTTGTGTCCCCACTGTGCCCATCTCTCCATCTTGGAATAGGTTGATACCGATGTCAAATCGAGGGAGAAGAACCCGCTGGAGGATCTGGCTATGCGTCTCGTGAAGAATCTGTCCATGGTGTTCATCATTTCTCCGACATCCTCGCAGACGGTACCCATAGTGCTCGGAGATAATGTTCCTCTAAGCTTCATGGTCTCCCTGATCACGGTGTTCTCCACCGTATAGTGGATCGAATCCATGGAGGTGGGATTGATCGCCAGGGCCATGGCGGCACCCATGATGTTGGGTGCCAAGGTGGTGAACACCTCATCCAGGTCCTCGAAGATGCCCATGTCCTTCTGTATGCCGTCAAGGAACCTGACGGACCCGTAATGCTTCGCATATTCCTCCTTGGGACGGCTCCTCGACTCTTTAGGAATGATCTTACCCGTCTCCGGGTCCACCCTGCCCAGGTACGTCTTGATAGTTTTCGGATTTTTCCTTCCCGGTACCCTGATAGAGGTACTTTCGTAGGCGTACTTCTGGCCGTTGCGTTCCATATAGAATATGCTTCCCATTAGTAACCTATATGTAAGGTTACATATATAATACCTTTCTTTATATATTCTTTAAATACCGTATATAAATAAGAATCAACAATCTGTATGGTTACATCGTTGTAGTACTACAAACCGCAGATTTAGGTTATTATACTCCAGATCAATTGAAAGCAATCCTCAGTTCTAAGAAATCTTGAAGGGAGATATTTCCCCGATCAGAGATTGAAGATTTCCTTCACCTTTGACTCCAGATTGCCCTCTTTTGCGTATTGCAGTGAATCGCAGAGTTTGATGTTGTACTTCTCGATCTTGATCTCATCGCTGAATCCCAACAGGAAGGATAAGGCGATGCGGTAGATGATCTCCGTCGGCGCCAGACCATAGACCTGCTTGGCGAAGATGTGGTTGAGCCTTTCCTTCTCATCGGGGAACAGAAGCTTCATACGCTGGCTGCGGAAGAGCCTCTTCACGATTTCGGCGATGTAGAGGCCGGATTTCATATAAAGGTCCGCGAAGGTCTTGTCGGGATCGTCGAAACATCCGGGGTTCTCCTGTTCCAGCTTGTCCACCATATCCTTGACTACTGCCTTGGGCGTGAAGATCTGGTTGGTCTTCTGCGGGGGGATGTAATCGAAGATGTCCCCGGTTGCTGAATCGTCGAAGTAATCCGCAAGCCTCTTCCTGAGTGCCAGGAACTCCTTTACTGAATCATCGAACACGACAGGGTCGAACAGGTGGCCTTCGAAGAACTTCTTCTCCCCGGTCTCGTCGACTATGTATTCGCCGCCGTCACGGAGGAAGCGGAATTCATCGAGAGTGATACTGGTGACCTCTTCGAATACATCCGGCGGGATGATGTTGTCGAAGTTCTCGAGGGTCACTTCCCTGTCGATTCCGTACGCCATGAGGAAAGAGGGGATGGTCCTGCTGAATCCTCTGAGGTGGTCCCTGACCGCATCCTCGACCGATCTCTTCTTCTGTTGCTGCTGGTCGGTCATCACGCGTTCAACGATTTCTTCTCCAGCGGTTTTGAATAAGTCATCGAGAGTCGTGTTGAGGGATTTCTTGAATTCGACATACTGCTCGGTCTTCTTCTCCTCGTATTTCTTCTCGATTGCAGCTCTTTCGAGGTCGCTGCGGCTGGCGTCAAGCTCTTTTTCCTTAGCGGCATCGAGTTCGTTGTGCATAATCTGGAGGTTGGTAACTGCCTTCCTCATCTCCATTTCTGCATCGGAGTTTATCTTACGTTCGAGGGCCTTGGAAGCGGAAGCACTGAGATCTCTTCCGTACTTATCTTTGGCAGTATTCATCATCGGAGCGGTGACATTGGTCTTGAAGACCTCCATCATCTTCTGGAGCTGCTGGTCCTTCTCGGAAGGGGTTGTTGTGGATTTGATTTCATCAAGCATCTCCCCCATGTCTTCCGAATCAGGGGCGTAGATCTTATCCCCGAACAGGTCGGCGGCACCTCCGATTACCTTCTCGCGGGAGATGGAGATCTCACCGTTCTGATCGAGATCCAATTCACCAGTTTCGTATGTGATGTACGTATCTGGCTCTTTTACTGGCTCTATTGAATTGATGAGTTCCCACACCTCCGGGGGAGCATGGAAAATGTTGCTGATATTCTGGAACAGGAAGTCCGACATGAATCCACGGCGGACAACCTCGATGGAACGGATCTTCCTGGGAATCGAGAGAACCTTCTCGGCATCGAGCTCAATCATCTTTCCATCTTCATCCTCACCGATTACCGGGAAGAAGTTCAGAAGCTGACGGACATGGTTCTTCCTGGTATCCATATCTCCCTTACCAGAAGAAGTGTCTGAGGATAGATCGTTGGCGAACTTCTCGAAGATGTCCAGAGTCCTGGCAGGATCGAAGTCGAAGACATATGCGTTCTCCTTCCTGTAGAATTCCCCTACTCCCGACTTGAAAAGACAGGGATTCTGGGCACGGAATGCCGCCTGCATGTATAAAGCGGGACTCTTGATGTTGGACAGCATCAACACGGCGGTCCACTCGGGAATGGTGATTCCGGTTGTTAGCTGGCCTACCGAGAGAGTGATTGTCTTGTCGTTCTTCTCGATAGCAGCGGTGACCTTGTCGAAGGCCTTGGTGTTCTCCCCTTCATCGTCCACCTTACCATCCCCGGCGGCAAGTATAATCTCGTAATGACAGAACACAGGATGTGCCTTGAGCTTCTTGTATAATGCTCTGGCACTGTCCACGCGGTTAAGAAGCCAGAGTGTGTGCTTCAACTCGTTGCGGAGTGCATCGGTGGAGAAGGGGAACTTCTCCTGAGTTGTAAGGGCATTCAGGAACTGATCCACAGCTTCCTCATGGAGGAACCTTCCCGTTTTCCCGGTAGCGAAGAAATCGTTCAGGTCGAATGCGAATTCCTCGACGGTATCATCAAGAACGATTCCCGCTTTGACCTGATCCTCCACGATGCTTGACATCTGATATGTGAACATGCAGAGGCGGGGGAGGGTTCCGTAGGGATTCACGGTACCAGGGTCGGTAACATAGTCCCTCTTGGCCTGCTGCTCGTCCGCATAGGTCCAATTATAAATCGCTTCCTCAGGGAATTTTGCATTGGCTAAGGCCTTGAACGGAGTACCGGAAAGATGGAGCGTCCACCTGCGTTTGATGTGATCGAAAGCGACATCGGTCTTGTATGTATCAACACCTTCATGGGCCTCGTCAATGACAAGTAAATCCCACTGCTGGGTCTTGACATATTCCAGCTTCTTGAACTTACCTCCGAAGTAGATGGATCCCTTCAGATCCTGAAGGCTCATGAACTCAACACACTTCACGGAGGGGTCGGTCTCGCGGAGCTTTTCTAGTTCCTCCCTGCTCAGTGTGTGGGGCTTGTCTTTGATGGCGGAGACGCCACTGACGAACTTGTATCCTGATTCGTCTCCGAGGAACGTGCAATAGTCGCTGTACCACGAGTTGGCGATTGCCGGGCGGTTGGTGACGATTAGCACATTGGCTGCATCGAGACGTTTGCAGAGATCGTAAACAGAAAGGGTCTTACCGAAACGGGGCTTGGCGTTCCATAGGAACTCTCCGTGTTCACGGAGAAGGAAATAGTCTTTTGCTCTCTCGACTGCTTCGTTCTGCTCTTTTCTCAGAGTGTAGGGAATTACCGCATTGGTCTTCAGTACGCCTCTGTTGGACCTGAAATCATAGAACATGGCCTTGGATTTTGGGCCGTCGATGTGGAACCATTCGTTATCCTTTCCGGGTTCCTGTTCGATTTTGTTTTTACGGAGATAGCCGTGGAAATCGGTATCCTTGAATGTATCTCCGGATCCGTCTTCGAAAACTGCATTCCCTCTCCATTCCTCGTGATAGATAACATCCGCAGTATGTGTCTGTTGTTTCAGACGAGCTTCCACATCCTGTTCCGTGTAACCGATCTTTGTCCACCCCTCATGGCGTTTAATCTCCGGGGTGGAATAAGCATAGATCATCGGAACGACTTTTTTAGAAGTTTGAATGGAAATGGGAGGAGACATTTCACTTCATCTCCTTTACGTGAGATTCTACAAAATTAATCTCCTCTGAGGACAGATTGTACTTAGAATATAATTGACGATCTATATCTGAAATGGTTTTTGTCCAATCTATATCGGAATCACTAGAACAATCTTGAATTGGAATATTTGCCCACACAAACGGAGGATTGTGGTGAGTTACTTTCAATGTACTAAGTAAGGCCCTTAAAAACTTAGTTTTTAGATACTTTAACATATTTTGAGCTTCTAATTCAGTTTCGAAACATCCTATTGAGATGTATGATTGTGTCGTACCAGAAAAAGGAGCACCAACAAATGGCGAACTCAGAGTATCTCCAAAAGCACCAGAATTATTGACTCCGGGGACAAATACTTTGAATTGTTCAAGATTACCTGGATTAGATACATACTTCTTCAGAGCAAACCAACATGCACGCTTATTGTTGACCCGCCCATACATGGAGACATACTCACTCTCTTCTCCTTCTGGACAGGATTCAATGAATATCGGCATTTTTCCAAACACGTTAGTATCAATCTGACTATCTTTTCCATCATGTTTTACGTATTTTTTATAGTCGGGATGATCTTTGAAAATATTGGAAAGTGCATATTTTGTACTTGTAAAAACAATTTCCGTCAAAGGTTTGAATGTAGGGCTATTCTTAACTTTCATTGTTATTGAACGTGCTTCATCATATACTACGAAGGTGCCAATCGCTCCAAAAACTTTTTTCGAATCGCGGAGTGAGATTACAACTCCGCCTTTGATGTCCACTCCACTGAATATTTTTGAACAATCTGGTTCATAGCGTAAAACTTTAAAATGAGGATCATCAAGCATTTTTCTATTCCATTCATGCTTGGTCTGACCGTTATCAAACAAAAATCTTCCAGGAGTAATTAACTCAACTACATCCCCACATTGATAGGCCAGGTCCATAAATATGTCATATACTGGTAACAAACGATCATTTTGGACAACCTGATAAGGAGGGTTCCCTATCACGAAGTCAAACAACTTCTTACTCATTTTACCCCTCGATTTACAACTCTTGAACTGAAGGGAGTTGTCCCTTCTCCAGTCATAGATCTTACAGGGAAGGGCAACATCCCCCTCCTGCGGTTTCTTGACTGGTTCAAATGCCTCTAAAAGAGTCATCTGGCGATGTTCCTGATACGGTTTCCCGAACGGAACGGTGTCTTTCAGGCCATCCATCTGCCAAAGGTTCCAGGCGATGATGTTGGCAATGCTCTTCAATAGTTCAGGCTCAGGATCTTCGTTCCACTTCTCCGTATAATAATCGTAGAAGGTCATCAGGAGATTGATCCTCGCAATAAGCAGGCTGTCCCCCTGCCACTCATAACCGTAACAGCTCTGGAACGCACGCTGGACCCACTTGATCCATTCCTTTTTGTTCTCTGCGTTCTCGTTTACAATGCGGAGCTTCCTGTCCAACAATCCGATACGGCGTAACGGGGGAACTATGAATTTCCCGGTGGCAGCATCATACCTGGAAACAAGGTAAGGTGCTTCACCGCACGTGATCTCCAATCTCCTGGAATCAACATACTCCTGCCATGTTTTCCCTTCCGGAATATGAATTGGATCCTCGAAAGTAGCCCAGGTTCCATCCTCATTGTCCCTGTTGAAAACATCTTCACGGCCAAACCATTCCGAATCAAGGTGATTATTCATCTGGTTACATAGCCAGACAGGTGTGAAGACCTCCGCTTTCTTGCGTGTCCTCTCCTGCTGCTGATCCGCGGCTTTCTCTATCCTCGGGCGGAGAACAACAATGTTTCCACGAGTGAACGATTCAGGACGGATGTGGCTGGTATCTGAACAGTGCTCGCCATGTGAAGAATAGGCGTCCGTGGCCCAGATTATGTTCTTCTTGGTGGTCTTGTCCTGAAGAAGGATGTCCAAAACGTCTTTGACAGGATATGAGTTAATATCAATCAATTTCTCGGAATTATCCTCGGAATCGTCCGGGACAGAGTTATCGAGATAATCATTCAGGCCTGTCAATCATACCCCTTTCCAGATACGTAACCAATGAACGGTTCATAAATGGTCTCACTTCTTTTTAATATACCGTAACAAAAAAATGTTATTTTTCAATAATGTGGGTATTTTACGCAGTATTGTTAATTTACGCCCAAAAACAGAACTGTCAATTCAGACTTGCATAGGGAACATTGTGGTCGTTGAGCCAATCGATTCTTCCATTAGATGACCTTCCGAGAATCACCGAAGAAGCGGCCGAAAGACTTGTGAAAACAAAGTTTGTCGTGAACACCCCGTCCTTTATGATGCCCTGTTGCTTCAAACTAGCTAGTAATTTACCATATGATGTATTTTTCAAAGATACACCGAAAATTGGCACAATCTGCGAACCGGCAATGACTTCCACCTCTTTCTCGCTGTGAACTATTGCATGTGCTACAACGTTCGAACTGCGGACATGAAAAATGTTTTCCCCGTTCATTGAAGTTTTGGAACCCTTCGATTTCTTCACAGAGACGGAATTTTCCGCACCGTTATCGAAATCAGTAATCTTTGGGGAAACGGATCTCGGTGTTAGATCCAGGCCCAGGATGGCGAGACGCTTGTAAATGTCCTCAAGGTATGCGTTGGACTTCTTGATGTCCCTCTCGTTTGCGGTATTGGAGCTTGTCTTGTCGGTAGTGTCGATGAAAACATCGCTGCACTCATCGACTCTGCGGCGGATCGTATCCTCCAGATACTGTATGACCGCATCGTTGAACAGCTTGGTATCGTTACGTGTCAGCACGTAGCAGTAGGTCCAGTTGTCATACTTGGATTCATGAGATCCGGGGCGGTTATCGAGACCTTTGGTGGATTTGCCCACATAGATGTAATCCTTGGAATCCGTCGTGATTCCGTGAAGAATGTACACGATGAAGTTGTTCTCAATCTTAGGGCAGTCTTTCCCATCCCTTATCGAAGAATAGGGAATCTTGTAAACGACATTGGTCGATTCGTCGTTCTCGACTTTGATCCACTTCTGATTGCTATATTCAACCTCATACGTGACCATTTTATTCGGGGAAGTATCAAAAACCTACATTATAAATGTGAACCGGGATAGAATGGGGTTTCTAAGTGGTTTTATCGGGGAAGGCCCCGATTACGGTTCAGTATCTGAAACAATCTCCTTCCCCCTCAGACTCTTGAACCGATACGGTGTTTCCACGGAACCAACTTTCCATGGGAATCCAGCCTTCTCGACCCACCTCCGTAGTGTGGTTTTAGGAGTCTTCAGGACAAACTCGATTGCCTCATCTGTCAATCCCATCGACTTCAGTTTGACCGCTATCTCGACCACATCTTTCTCCTGCTGGCACTGTTCCACCTCTTTGATTTTTTCCTCGCTCATGGACGAAGTATATGAGCGGATGTAGGCCTTCGCGGAAAGGGAAGATACATTTTCCAATCCCCTCCAGAAAGAATCGAAATCGAAACCCTTCCGATACCTCAGCACCGAGGCGTCGCTGACCCTATCGTAGAACCATCCGGAGGTCCTTTTGGAATCAGTCCATTCCGTGTATGAACTGTAGACATACCCCATGCCTCCGCCCAATGCAGAGAAGCTGTTGGTGTTCCAACGGTTCCAATCCAGATTCAGGTTGAGATCGGTCTTGGTCTGCTCCCATTCCCTCTTCGATTTGAAGCGGTTCCAGGAGAAATCGGCTGCGTAACGTCTGCTGGACCAATCATTCTCGAAATCGCCCACGTCATCTGTACTTGTGAAGAACAGCAGCAGTCCGAGCTTCCTCCTGTTGAGGATGAGTTGCCGTAGATACCTGGAAAGAGGATCCTTCCCCTCCTCGTAGAAGAATCTGTTGAAATCGTCCAGGAACAACGCAATGTTCCTGCCACTATCCGAGATCTCCACCATCTGAGTGAAGAGCTCTTCCAGACTATCGATATGATGGACGTGCTCGGGAACGCAAACCTTTGTCCCATTCTCATCTTTGCGGTACATGAAGACATTCGTGATCACCTCCCAATCGCCACATCCGTCGTAACCCTGCAGAATCAGGTACATCATGTTCATCAGGAAGTGGCTCTTCCCGATTCCCAGGTCACCGTACATGTAATGGAACTTGCCCGGTGCCATCATAGTCTTGAACATGTGGTCATCCTCAAAGTCGGTGGAATAGAATCTAAAAGCCTGGTCCAAAATCGGCCGATTCTGAACCGCCTCGTTCTTTATATCCGTTTTAGGGGTTTCCGCCACCCCTCCATTTTGAACCTGGGTCATTCAGGCACCTCCTTTTTGGACCGCTTCGCAATCAGCTCCTCCACCTCGGCTTTCCTGCGGATCAACGTGGCCTTGGGAATCTTGAGATCGCGGGAGATCACATTCCAAGAACATCCGGACACCCTGAGCGTGGCAATGGAGTCGAGCGGGAGATCGTCCCTCTTCTTCCTGCCGAGCTTCGCACCGCGTGCCTTGCGGGCTTCGAGGCCTTCCTTCGTCCTTTGAACGATGATCTCCCTTTCCCACTCGGCGATGGCACCGATAATCTGCATCTGCACCTTTCCCATCGGAGTCGAACAATCGATTTCCCCAATGTCGGCACAGATGAGCTTCACGTTGTACGCCTGCAGATTGCTCATCGTGATGTTGAGCTGCACCAGGGACCTCATGACCCTGTCAAGCTTGGTGACGAGAATCGCATCGAACTTGTGATTCGAAGCGTCCTCCATGAGCTCTTTCCATCCGGGACGGTTGGCGTCCTTGGCAGAGGCCTCGTCGGAGTATTCGCGGTAGATCTCGAATCCTCTGTTCTTGGCGATTTCCCGGAGGCGGGGGAGCTGATTGGTCTCGTCCTGTTTCCTGGTGGAGACACGGACATAGATTGCCACGATCATTCCTTCCCCTCCTTCGGACATTCGGAAGGTTTTAGGATCGGCATTTTGGAAAGGTCGAGATCCTTCCCGAAGTGCTTCATCTGACGGTAGTTGAAATCGGCCTGCTAATCGCCCATCTTGGCCGCCTTCTTGAACAGCCTCCTGGCAGTCCTCCAATTCTGATCCACATAGTGACCGTAGAGATACATGATAGCGAGACTGTTTATCGCACGCACGTCACCCGCATCGGCAGCCCTTTTCAGATAAACAAAGGCCTGGCGGTAATCGGGTTTTACCCACTTACCCAGAAGGAGCTCGTTACCGGCTGAGAAACATCCATACACCGAACCCATTTCCGCAGCACAGATGTAAAGATCAATTGCTTTCTTGGGATTTTTGTCCGTTCCAAAACCGTAAAAATAACAGTCTCCGAGATAGGAAGTTGCTTTGGGGAGACCTTTATCTGAAGCATACTTGAGGTTGTTGAACATCTCCTTGTAATTGGACTCGTCCTTGGTATCGGCAAGAGCCATCGCGAATGCATAATGGATATTCGGATCGTCAGATGCACTGGCAAGCAACCTCAGGAAAGGGATTGCTTCGTCATTACTACAGGCAAAAGATCTGACTTCGGGTTTCTGCTTCATAAAATCAGCCTCTTGAGGACAGGTCTGAAAAGGCACTTCCTTTCTTTCGGCCCTACGGTAAAAGTATACACGAAACGGTCCGAAATACGTACTCCCATAGGGGTTTCATTAGGCATGAAAATGGCACCACTTTTCATAATGAGCCAGACGTGTTAAAAATAGAAAAAGGTGAACCGATTTAAAACGGTTCAAAAAGGTTTATCTGATGCGTTACTCGGGGGCCCCATTTTTGTGGCTTTTAATCCAAAGTATACGCGGGTTTTGAGAGCTCAGGCATAGCGGCGATGCCAGCCTACGGCGAGCTGCAATGTCAGTAAGATCTCCCGGATGTCGTATGCCAATGTGATGGTGTGGTGCTTTAACTCCAGAGGGGTCAGGGCGACACTGTCGTAATACCATCCCTTGCTTTCATTTTCTGAAAACATACGAACCGTCCCGTGAACAATTTCGTTTCTGATATTGGCAGTCTTCTGAATTACTCCGAGGTAATTGCGGTGAGGGTCCGAGACATTATCGGAAATATCGTATTCTTCTGGGAAGATGTCATTCTTTATCAGGTAAATCGAGGCGAGGAATTTGTTACGGCTATCGGCAACCGCTTCGGCAACTTTGTAAAAGTTCTTATCCTTCAGGGATCCGTCACCGGGGAATAAGGCTGCAATCAGTTTTGCGGTTTTATCCAATAAGGTGTACAGTCTCACATAGCAGTCCAGAAGGGATTCTATATCTTCGTCCCTCTTCTTCTCTGCAACCTTCTTCTCGTCGATCTTGTCGAATTTGTAGAGGGTCCTGCGACAATGATCGAATGTCGCTACGATGTCATCGAGCAACCACTGGTATCTCTCATCGAGTGAGAACTTGAGATTGTCTTTCGCATAATGTTTGCAGTTGTGGGTAGGTTCTGTCAAGAGGTTCAAGAAAAGACAATGATCGTTGCACCAGCGAACATAATCGTCCGTTATGGAATCACGATACAGTTCATCCCTTTCCTTCTTCGAAAGGGGATACTTTTCCGTATATTCCTTGGCATATTGGTAGAACATTCCGTGATCTCTAATCAGATCCTCTCTGCCCTCTGCCCAATAGTCATCCATGGTCTTGACAATCTGGTCATAAACCAACTGTGCGAAAACTGGCTTGTCCTCTTCGGGGAGAAACTGTAGGATGTTCACCCAGTTTTCAGACTGTTTGGCTCTGCAGAAGTTCCAAGAAACCTTCCACATCGATTCGATTTTCTGATCACGTTTGAAAGTGACGCATGCCTGATTCAGTCTTTGGAATTCAACCATCGCCCGCTGGAGATAATCCATTCCCGAGATCGGCCTATCATCAGAACACATGCAACAACCGAGGAAGAATTGAAGATCGGTAGCAATCATCGCCACCTGGGTCATGTGCATCAAATCATCCACGGTTTTGGGATTCTGATATACCTGATCCTTCGTAATCAATTCCAGATGTGTGTTGAATCCGATTTTCAGAATCTTTATTTCATCCTTCATCTGGTTGATGCGGTATGCGGCACTGTCCTCAGGGGAATAGGATGCATGAATGGTAGCCGCCAAACTGCTGCAAACCAGCGGTATTTTTGACTTATCAAACAAGGAAAGAATCGAAACATAATGATCTACGATGTACTCTACCCATTTACGATTACGACTGTTGATTTTATCCTTGATGAACTCCAGTGTAATCTGCGAAGGAATTTCGAAATTATCCACTTCCGAGCTATCTTCTCCGACTATGTGGTACTCCTCTTTTTCCTGTTTACCTGTGGGCATTTGTTTCACTCTCCCAATCTTCTTTCTCTGAATAGAACTTTACTCTGTTGTGGCAGCGTTCACATACCCTCTCCCTGGTGAAAAGACAGTAGAGAAGATAAAATGGGAACGCCGGCGTGATGAAGAACAGAAAGACCCAGAACCAGAGCCAACGGACTTTTCCGGATCTTGTTTTCTGCCCGCAGATCGGACACCAGCATTCCTTTTTCAAAGCGTTTACCTCCTGGAACAGCCCCTGGACGACCAGTAGGCATCGTTGTTGGGGTTGAGCTGATTGGCGTGGTTGTCGTTGTCAGCCTTGATCTGTTCCTCGGACCTGTGGTCCTCTTCCGGTTCATCATGGTTTGATGCCATGAATAGAGAGTTGTCGTGCTAGCTATATGTAAAAATCTTAATACTGTAAAACGAATTATTTTACTGATGCATATCCACATAGCTATGATGGGAAGGGTCACCGAACCTGTGACGAAAGCTTTCCAAGCACTCGGTTACGATAAGCTCTATCTCCTGTCTGGCACTAAGTTCCAGGAGTCGATTGACAAGGTCACAGACTCCCTTTCCAACTTCAAGGTGGAGGTCATTCCCGAATACATTTCCGGATTCGATTTCCAGGAGATCGTGAACACGATCTACCGCATCTACGAGAGGGAGAACGGGAAGGAAGTAACGTTCTCGATCAACATCACCGGAGGTACCAACCTCATGGCTGCGGCCGCCTGTTCATGTGCATTCTTCATCGGAGCCACAATCTACTACGTGATGGACGACGACAAACCCGTGAAGGAACAGGTCCTCTCGATACCTACTCCGAAGACCCCCAATATGGCAGCATTGAAAGAGGAAACACGTGAGATCCTCCGCTACATCCTGAAGAAAGTTGAAGCGGGAGGCTACGCCACCACTGCGGAGCTCATGGAGGAATTCGACAAGACCAAACAGACCCTCAACCACCAGATCAACATCCTGCGTGAGGAAGGCCTTGTGGAGAACGGGGAGATCAAAAGACCCGACGGAAAAATTGACCGGAGATACAGGTCAATCGTACTGACCCAACAAGGAAGACTTGTTGCAAGCTGGATTTGATAATTCCCATTAATAACAAATAAATGTTATCTGCGATAGGTCTATACAATCCGAGTCTATTGTCCTCTCGTTGAAAACCAATATTCCATTCGATATATGGTGCGAAGAAAACAACCCGGATCTGCTATCTGAATGGCATCCTACTAAAAACCTTCCACTTTTACCTTCCAAAATCACCACGGGATCACACAAATCAGTGTGGTGGCTAGGAAAATGTGGTCATGAATGGACTTATATCCTTTCTCAAAGGGTCAAAGGGAAAGGCTGCCCATACTGCTTCGGACGTAAAGTCCTCCCAGGGTTCAATGATTTAGCCACTAAACGTCCAGATCTGATTGAAGAATGGGATTATGAAAAGAATGTAGATCTCGATCCATCGACTGTATCTGAAGGATGTAATTCGAAAGTATGGTGGAAAGGTAAATGCGGACATGAATGGCAAGCTACTGTTGATAAGAGGGCCTTGAGTGGACGCGGATGCCCATATTGTGCAGGAAAGAAAGTTCAAAGGGGATTCAACGACTTTGCAAGCTCATATCCAAAATTGGCAACTGAGTGGCATCCTACAAAGAATGATGGAAAACTTCCAGATCAGTTTACATGTGGATCTAATGAAATAATTTGGTGGTTAGGAAGTTGTGGCCACAGTTGGGAGTCTACCATTGGAGATCGGATTAAAGCCAAAGGATGCCCATACTGCGGAGGCCGTAAAGCCTTGAAAGGATTCAACGACCTTCTAACTCTAAAACCGGAATTGGCTGAAGAATGGCATCCCACTAAGAACGGCAACAAGAACCCTTCCGATTACACTTGTGGCTCCAATGAACATGTATGGTGGCTTGGCAAATGCGGTCACGAATGGAAAACTACAATCGTTCAAAGGGCCTCTGGAAATACCTCTTGTCCCTACTGTGCAGGAAGAAGGATCCTATCGGGATTCAATGATTTTCAAACTAAATACCCTCAATTGGTTGAAGAGTTGCACCCCACCAAAAATGAAGGGTTTGATCCGTCGACATGCTCTCCTACATCACCGAAAAAAGTTTGGTGGCTAGGTAAATGCGGGCATGTCTGGGACATGTCCATTGGCAACAGGACACAGAATAATTCCCAATGCCCATACTGCTCGGGTGCACGGGTTCTTGAAGGATTCAACGATCTCAAAACCAAGAAACCAGAATTGGCAGAAGAATGGCACCCGACCAAGAACGGGAATCTCAAACCAACGATGGTTTCCGTGGGTTGTAGCAAAGAAGTTTGGTGGCTAGGTAAATGCGGTCACGAATGGAGAACTCCCGTCGACGGCAGAGCAGTTAATGGAAATGGGTGCCCATATTGTCGGAACTTTTACGCACTCGAAGGATACAATGATTTGTCGACTACTGACCCAGATATAGCAAAGGAATGGCACCCGACCAAGAACGGGAATCTCCAACCAACCAACGTTACCCGGGGCAGTAATCAAACAGTATGGTGGCAGGATAAGTTCAATCATGAATGGGAAATGAAAGTTGTAGATAGAGTCAGAGCGGATGTGGGCTGCCCATACTGTCGTGGCAAACTGCTCAGGGGATTCAACGATCTCCAAACAACGAATCCTGATTTGGCAAAGGAGTGGCACCCGACCAAGAACGAAACTCTGACACCACAGGATGTAACCAAGAATGCACAAAAGAAAGTCTGGTGGATTGGGTCCTGCGGACATGAGTTCTTCACACAGGTATATCAAAGAACAGCACACGGGAGAGGTTGCCCGTATTGTTCATCAAGAATACTATCTGGGTACAATGATTTCCAGACAAAAAATCCGATTTTAGCAAGAGAATGGCATCCAACGAAAAACGGTACCAAACTACCCAGTGATGTTGGACCGGGAGATCCGACAGTGGTATGGTGGTTAGGCAAATGTGGTCACGAATGGAGAGCATCGGTAAATGCACGCAACAGAGGCACAGGTTGCCCGTATTGTCAAAACGCCAAAGTCCTCACAGGATTCAATGATTTGTTGACAAAAAGCCCTAATTTAGCAGCCGAATGGCACCCCACCAAGAACAATCAATTGAGACCATCTGACGTTCTTGATGGATCTAATCGTAAAGTCTGGTGGCTGGGCAAATGTGGCCATGAATGGGAAGCAACGGTTTCAGCACGCCACAATACTGGGTGTCCAGTTTGTCTAAATCGGGTTTTTGTCGCAGGAATCAATGATTTTTTAACTTTGGAGCCGGAATTGGCAAAAGAATGGCATCCAACGAAAAATGGAGACAAAACTCCTAATCAAATCAAAGCCACTTATGATCGTCCGGTTTGGTGGCTGGGCAAATGTACGCATGAGTGGACTGATACTCCCCGTAAGCGCCATTATTATCATACCGGGTGCCCCGTTTGTTTCCGTGAATCGCATACTTCCTTCAATGAACAGGCGATTTACTATTACCTGCGTAAAGACTTCCCTGATGCTCTGAGCTGCTATCGCCCAGAATTCATGGAAGGAAAGGAATTAGACATCTACATACCCTCCTTGAAAACAGCTATCGAGTACGATGGCGAATCATTCCACTATAACACGGCACGTGATGAGGAAAAAGCAAAACTCTGTTCATCAAAAGGTATTGATCTCATTCGCATAAGGGAACCCAGATGTCCCCAATTATCTGAAACTGTCCATTGCTTCCAGGTATCTTCTGTAAAAGAAACTGCAGTTTCCGAGGCCTTAGACTATCTGAGTCCAATCATATCCACAAAGTCTGGAAAAAGACTAACATTCGAGGTAAGGATTGAGCAGGACAGGGGAGAAATATACGACCTAATGCTAAGTGCCAAAAAAGAGCATTCGCTGCTAGCTGTAAAACCCCATCTGGCACAATTGTGGCACCCTACCAAAAACGGTTCTTTGAAACCCGATATGATAGGATACGGATCAAACCGCAAATGTTGGTGGAAGGGCCCTTGCGGGCATGAATGGGAAGCCAGGCCTGACTACCTCGATGATACCTCCAGATGCCCTTACTGTTTCGGAACTGAGGTCCTTTCCGGATTCAATGATCTGGAAACCAAATACCCCAATGTAGCAAAACAATGGGATTATCAAAGGAATGTAATCAAACCCTCAGAAGTGACCTCGAAAAGCAATCGTAACGTCTGGTGGATATGCGATCACGGACATGAATGGCAAGCTACCGTAGTAAGAAGAGTGAAGAGCAAAACGGGATGCCCCTACTGTGCGAAACAAAAATTCCTTCCAGGATTCAATGATCTTTACACAATGCATCCAGAGATTGCTGCGGAATGGCATCCAACGCTCAATGGATACCTTCAGCCATGGGAGATCATAGATGGTTCCAAACTTGATGTTTGGTGGATGTGTAGCAAAGGTCATGAGTGGAAAGTCAACGTGAACACTAGAACGAATATGATGAGTGGCTGCCCGATATGTTCAAAGAAACGGGATGGCCCCGCAAAAACAATTGCTGAGTCTCCAACATTGATGGAACAATGGAATTATGCCAAGAATGAGGGTTTAGATCCCTCGAAACTTACAATCGGCTGCCATACACCAGTATGGTGGATCTGTAAGAAAGGCCATGAATGGTGCGCTCCGCCACATGGAAGAAAAGCGGGCCGCAGGTGTGCAGTGTGTGCAGGAAAAATCGTTCTTGAAGGATACAATGATCTTCAACATCTATTCCCTGAAATTGCAAAACAATGGCATCCTGAGAAGAATGGAGACCTTCATCCGAATCAAATACTCGCTGGCTCAAAGAAAAAGATCTGGTGGATATGCGATCACGGACATGAATGGCAGGCACTCGTTTCATCACGTACCAAAATGGGAACAGGCTGCCCTGTATGCGCAAAGGCGGTCCGTAAATACAAAAACGTAGAGTGAAATTGAACAATAACAAATTGTCCACCACCACCATTTTTCAATGGGAAGGAAGAATCGACTACCTCCCGCAGCGCGTATATATCTATCTTCACCCCCCGGGAAAAATAGGGGAAAATGAGGATTGATTCCCCTTTGGCCCCAGCAGATCAAGAGAGGATGGACAATTCGGGGATCTTATCTAAATCATCAAAAAGGTAGGTTCATATTATCCGAAACAAATCGATCGTTCTCCCATTGCCTTGAATCTACGTACCACTCTAATTTGAATCAACGGCAACACATATGGGAGAATAGAGACCCGTTCGAGTCTTCGTTTATACCGATTATAATTGCTAAGAGGAGTAATTACACTCAGATGATTTTTTAGAGCCTTATAATCCGTCTCTGCCCAATGCTCTTCGACAAATGATGTTTAACAACATAACAACTTAACAACGAAACCTCTGCATTGCGTGATCAAACATCAAACAGAACATCAGAATAAAACACCCCTTACAACAATTTCTCAAATTCATATAGGTGTTACGAATTATAATGTACCGTGTTATTTTCAGATGTATAAATAGTTTCAAATTTAATGTTCCTTAAAAAAATCATGTCTGGCTAGTGGTAATGAGCGGGCCCGCCGGGATTCGAACCCGGGTCCGGGGCTCCGGAGGCCCCTGTGCTATCCAAGCTATACTACAGGCCCTTGAAAACCGGAAAATAAGTTCGATCGGTCTGACGGCCGTTCGGGAGTGATTTAAAAGCGGATGCCGGGGTGCCAGCCCCGGCGCGGCTCCGGATGAGAGGGGAGGAGCCGAAGATCCTGTTTCACTCTTTCTTGTCCTTGAGGAACTCGGTGTAGCCGCACTTCCCGCAGGAAAGGCGGTCCTTGTGCTGTGCCAGGAAGACACCGGGTCCGCACTTGGGGCAGGCCTGCCTGGTCCTGACGACCTTGTCGCCCTCGACCTTGTAGAGCTCCCTCTTGGTCTCTTCCTTCTTCGCGGCTGCCTCTTTCTTCGCCATATTGTTCACTCCTGAGCGGGCGCCGCGTCAGCGGGCGCCTCGGCCTTCTTCGACTCGTCCTCGATGCCGTTCCTCTTGAGGAGCTTGCCGTTCTCGTACTTGAGCGCGGCCTTCTTGTTCGCGTAGACCTTGGCGTATCCCTTGGATTTGCCGACGCCGTACTCGGACGACATCTTCTCGATGACGACGAGGTTCCTGTTGGTGCCGTACTTCTTCGCGATCTCCTCGGCGACAGCGTTCCTTCCGGGGGTTGCCTCCCTCTCGTGGTCGACCTCGAAGCAGACTTCTTTCCTCTCGAAGAGGGCATTGTCCCTCTCATTCGTGTACTCAATCTTCATTAGATCTCCTCCATACTGTCAAGCAGGTGCCTGATGTATGCTCTCGAAGGCCCGTCCGTGTCGACGGCCTTCATCCCTCTCCCGGGCCATCCGTAGACCACCACCGCGCCCTCGGGGGCGTGGAGGATGCACGGCAGCAGAGCCAGATCCTCTTCCCCGATGACACGGAGTATGGCCGCGGACCTCCCGGCCAATGCGTCCGACACCGCCGAGTCCAGGGCATCCGTTATGGTTGCCGCCGGGTTCTCGACGACCGTCTCCGCCAGACCTTCGCTCTTCACGAGGTCGGCGAATCCCGCGGTCCCGTGCCTCTCCGTCATGCCGTCGTAGACGGCGAGGATCGGCACGGCGCCGAGCCGGTACGCCGTGAGGGAGACCACGTCCCCCACTGTAATGAGTTTGTGTTCAGCGTGAATGGTTTTCAGTTCGCTCTCGGATATGTCGCGCCCGACAGGTTTCTTGAACTCCTCCCTCAGGGAGGGGGTCAGCTTCCTGCCGGCCATATGGGATCAGCGGACCTTGAGGGCATAGGTGCCGTTGGCGGTTATGCCCATCTTCTTGGCGATCTCGGACTTCTCGTAGTCCGCGATGGCCACAATCCCCTGCCACTCCTTGGTGGTGTCGCCGCCGCACCTGGGGCAGACGGTGTCCTCGGTGATGAACTGGCAGGACTTGCAGGCACGGTATACCGGACGCGCAGCGGCCATCAGCTCTCACCTTCGCTCTTGGGCTTGGCCTTCTTCTTGGCGGCCTTGCCGTTGGCAGCGGGATCCGCCCCCGAGGCCTTCTTGGCATCCTCGTCGATCCACTCGATCCTCCCGAGGCCGGGCTGCTTCATGGTGAGCCCGATCTTGCTGTCCTGGGGGGACTTCTCGTTCAGCTCGATGCTGACGACCCTGGCCCTGACCCTGTCCCCGACAGAGAGGGTCCTGCCGGTGTCCTTCCCGACGATCTTCTTGTTGGCCTC
>Ga0256406_1002569_pt1 | contig 25171 bp, 19 predicted proteins | sample RumenRJG_03DNA_FD_185986 | JGI IMG/M metagenome (GOLD analysis project Ga0256406, IMG submission 185986) | Bovine rumen microbial communities from Lethbridge, Alberta, Canada - RJG_03 | ecosystem: Host-associated > Mammals > Digestive system > Stomach > Rumen | place: Canada: Alberta | collected...
AAATCTCCAAATCTTCCCTCAGGGTTTGTCATCTCTTTCTTACCTCCTCTGCGGCTTTTCTCATTTTTTCCGGATCCTTGATCCGGTCTGTCTCCAGTCCGCTGCTCATATCCACGGCAAACGGATGGAAACGGTCAACGGCCCCGCCGACGTTATCCGGTGTCAGACCGCCGGCCAGGAAATAGTCTCTTCCGATATCCCGTATGAGTTTCCAGTCAAATTTTTCACCGGTCCCCGTCCCGTTATCAAGCAGAATGTAATCGGCCGTGGACCGCTCCGCCTGCGCGACATCTTCCTCCGTACGCACCTTGAAGGCCTTTATTATGGGTGCCGTTATATGCCGGGCCTTCATGACATCGCGGAGCTCCCTGATATAGGATTCATCCTCATGTCCGTGCAGCTGAACGATGTCAATAATGCCTTCTCCGAGATAGCGGGCGATCTTCTCATACGGTTCGTCGACGAACACGCCGACGGCGCGTATGGACGGATCCAGCATATTTTTCAGCTCTGCCGCCTTCTCCGGCGGGATATACCGCCAGAACCTCTCCGTGCAGATGAAACCCGCGTAATCCGGATGGATCCTGTTTACCGCTTCTATGTCTTCTCTGCGGCGCATGCCGCAGAATTTAATTCTAGTCCTCATATCATCGTCTCCGCCGTTTCCTGATGTCTGATTTTATGAGATTCCGCCGCGCAGCGCATCCAGCATGCCCTTTTTATCACGGCTGCGCATCAGCGTCTCTCCGATCAGAACAGCGTCCGTTCCGTTTTTCCGAAGCCGCGCCACATCATCTGCCGTGCGTATGCCGCTCTCTGAAACAAAAATAATGTCCTCCGGGATCAGCTTTCGCAGCCTCTCCGAATTCCGGATGTCCACGGTGAAATCCTTCAGATTCCGGTTGTTTACACCGATGATGCGTGCTCCGGAGCGAAGCGCCATATCCACTTCTTTCTCATCATGCGCCTCGACCAGTGCCGAAAGGCCGACGCCCGCGGCGATTTCCCGGTACTCCTTTAGTTCTTTTTCATCAAGGATCGCGCAGATCAGGAGTACAGCTGACGCACCGAGCGTCTTTGCCTGCCAGATCATGTACGGCGACACGGTAAAATCCTTCCGCAGAACCGGAATAGATACATGCTCCGCAATTTCTTTCAGATACTGATCCGATCCCTGAAACCACTTCGGCTCTGTCAGGCAGGAGATAGCGGAAGCTCCCGCCTTCTGGTAATCTTCTGCGATCTCAAGATACGGAAAGTCCGGGGCGATCAGTCCTTTTGAAGGAGAAGCTTTCTTGACCTCCGTGATAAAGCTGATGCCCGGAGCAGCCAGCGCTTTTTCAAAGGGAAAGCCTGTATCGCTGTCCATGGCCTCTGCCTGCCTGCGCATTTCCGTTTCCGGAATCTTCTTTTCTGCCTCTGCCACGCGGTAACGCGCATAATCCGCGAGCTGATCAAGAATATTCATATCCGTTCTGTCCCTTTCAGATGGCTGCCGTTCCGGTCAGCTGTTGGAAGCCTCGATGTATGCCGTCATTTTCTTATAAGCTGCTCCGCTGTCGATGAGCTCCCCGGCCTTTTTCACGCCGTCGGTGATCGATTCCGCTGCGCCCGCCACGTAAAGCGCTGCGCCTGCGTTCATCATCACAATATTTTTCTTCGTGCCGCCGATCTCGCCCTTCAGGATGCCCCGGGTGATCTCCGCATTCTGCTGCGGTGTACCGCCGACGGCTTCATCCTTCGTTCCGCGCGTCAGGCCGAAATCCTCCGGGCAGATCGCTGTGGTTCTGTAATATCCGTCGCGCAGCTCGCAGACAGTCGTCGGCGCAGATGCCGAGATCTCATCCATTCTGTCCTGACCATATACGACAAGGGCCCGCTTTACGCCGAGTTTATCGAGAACCTTGGCGATCGGCTCAACGAGATATTCGTCGTAGACACCGAGCAGGAAATATTCCGGGTTCGCCGGATTCGTGAGCGGTCCGAGGATGTTGAATACGGTCCTGAAGCCGAGCTCTCTGCGGATCGGTCCCACATATTTCATGGCTGCATGATATTTCTGGGCGAACAGGAAGCACATACCCACATCATTGAGCATGGAGAGTGCTTTCTCCGGCTCCTGTACAATATTGGCTCCGAGCGCCTCCTGGCAGTCAGCCGTTCCTGAGCTGGAGGAAGCCGCGCGGTTGCCGTGCTTGGCAACTTTCACACCGGCCGCTGCGATGACAAAAGCAGCTGTCGTGGAAATATTAAAGGAGTGTGAGCCGTCTCCGCCGGTGCCGACGATCTCGAGCACTTCCATGCCCGGGTGTTTTACCGGTGTTGCCTGCTCACGCATGGCCTGCGCGCAGCCGGAAATCTCGTCGATCGTCTCGGCCTTTGTTGACTTGGTTGAAAGGGCTGCCAGAAAAGCCGCATTCTGCGTCGGTGTCGTCTGGCCGGTCATAATCTCCTTCATCACCTGATAGGCTTCATCATATGTCAGGTCACCCTTGTTTACGATTTTAACGATTGCTTCCTTAATCATAGCTGGTCTCCTTTCATTTCATCAGTCCTGCGATATGCAGGAAATTTTCAAGAATCTTTTTTCCATCCGGCGTCATGATCGATTCCGGATGAAACTGAAGTCCGTATATTTTCTTTGCGTCGTCTCCGACAGCCATTACTTCGCCGTCATCAGATTCAGCGATTTCCTTCAGATCCGGCGGCAGCGTACTGCTTTTTACCGCGAGCGAATGATATCGTCCCGCCGGAATTTCCGGCTTCATACCCTGGAAGAGCGGGCTCGAAGTGTCCAGCTTCACCTCCGACTGCATCCCGTGCATCAGATGAGCGGCGTAGGTAACTGTAGCGCCGGACGCTTCACAGATGGCCTGGTGTCCGAGGCAGACCCCGAACAGCGGAACCTTGCCGCCAAACGCCCGCACCACGTCCTCGCACACACCTGCGTCTGCCGGCCGACCCGGTCCCGGGGACAGAATAATGCAGGACGGATGCATATCCCGGATCTCATCGATGGTTTTCTCATCATTCCGGATGACCGTGATATCCGGATCCAGTGATCCGATCAGCTGATACAGGTTAAAGGAAAAGCTGTCGTAATTATCGATCAGAAGAATCATTCGTCTGCCTCCTCTGCCTGATGCAGTGCCTCAACGACGGCCTTCGCCTTGTTGACGCATTCCTGGTACTCTCTCTCCGGTACGCTGTCGGCGACGATGCCGGCCCCGGACCGGACAAATACTTTTCCGTTTCGCTTGAACGCCAGGCGGATGGCGATACACACATCCAGGTTGCCGGTAAAATCAATGTATCCGACCGCCCCGCCGTAGATTCCGCGGTGATCATTTTCCATCTCGTTGATCAGTTCACAGGCGCGGAATTTCGGCGCCCCAGAGAGCGTTCCGGCCGGCAGTACGGAGTCCACGGCATCGATGGCATCCTTGTCGTCCCGGAGGATTCCCTTCACCTCAGAGCCGATGTGCATGACGTGCGAGTAACGAAGGATGTCCATGTATCGCTCTACTTCCACGGATCCGAATCTGCAGAGCCTGCCGAGATCATTTCTTCCCAGATCAACCAGCATGTTGTGCTCCGCGCATTCCTTTTTGTCCTTCAGAAGTCCGTCGCTGAGTGCCCGGTCTTCCTCCGGCGTATTGCCTCTCGGCCTTGTACCCGCCAGCGGGAACGTGCGGATCTCTCTGTTCTGAACCTTCACCAGCGTCTCCGGCGACGCACCGGCGATCTCCACATCGTCGCCCGAGAAATAAAACATATACGGCGACGGATTGGTGGTTCTGAGTACGCGGTAGGTATCCAGCAGGCTGCCCTCATACGGTGCTGTCATCAGGTTGGAGAAAACGAGCTGGAAGATATCTCCCTCCCGGATATAGTGTTTTATTTTTTCCACCCGGCTGCAGTACTCGTCTCTGGAAAATACAGGTTTCAGTTCATCGAGCAGACGGCCCTTCTGAACCTGCTTCGGTTTGCCGTATCGCACCAGATTTTCCATTTCATCCAGTGTCATCAGCGCTTTATTGTATTCTGTCTCGATGTCGTCCGTATGGATATTTGCAATCAGGACGATCTTCTGGCGAAAGTTGTCATAGGCGATCAGCTTGTCAAAGAGCATGAGGTTGACATCGTCAAATTTCTCCGTGTCTGGTGCGTCGAGCTTCAGATTCGGCTCTCCGTACTGAATATAGTCATAAGAAAAATATCCGACGAGTCCCGACGTGAGTGTCGGCATGCCTTCAATGCGCGGCGAACGGTTTTCACTGACAACCTGGCGGATGTATGTCCCGGGGTGATCGACGTGGCTTGTGATCCGGCTGCCGGCGGTGACGACTGACATTTCATGATTTTTGCAGGCGATCTCCAGCGACGGATCGTAACCCAGGAACGTGTACCGTCCCCACTGCCGGCTGTCCTCCACGGACTCGAGCAGAAAACAGTGACTGCTCACATTCTGCAGAGCCCGGAGTGTCTCCACGGGTGTCCGGATGTCGGAAAAAATCTCGCGGATGACCGGAATTCTTCGATAGTCGCCTGTCGCGGCGATTTTCTGTACATCTTCCAGTGTTGTCCTGTTCATTTGGTCTCCTTTCCATTCTGTTCACGCAAAAAAGCCCTTGACAGAAAATGAGATTTTCTGTCAAGGGCGAGTCTTCATAAAGAAACCCGTGGTGCCACCTTGATTCATGCAGATGCACGCACTTACGAGATACCATCATATCTCTGGCAGGATAACGGCTGCCTTCCGTCACGGATACTTGAACCGGTTCTTATATCATCGGTTTGTTCCCCATGCCCTCTGTGGTCCATTTGCGGATATGCATACTGCCCGGCTCTCACCTGCCCGGACTCTCTGGGAGCGCTCTGTCCGCGTTATCTCCACTTCATCGGTTTGTTTCTGTTCAGTTTTTTGTTATCCACATTTAAGCACCGCCCGGGGGCAATGTCAAGTCAAAAAAGAAAATAAAATACTTCTGTCACGGGGCTGTCTGGCGGTGATAATCGCGAACCCACGTATTCAGCGCCTCATCAATGTTCGCCGGCGCTTTTTTTTCCCGGACATTCTCTACGCTGCTCCTGATCTCCGCCCTGGTAACGGTATCAGCGCCGAGTCTGTCAGCCAGATCTTCAAACGCCTCCCTGCCGCGGCTGATCAGCACGCAGCACAGATAATCCCGGAGAATTTCATTCGAATGGAGCAGATTGTATGCTCTCCGCATACAGACGCAGGCCTCGTCAAACTGGAAGAGTCTTGCATAGGCAACGCCCATGTTGTGCCAGACCGTGCCGCAGAGGATTGCCGTGCGGTCGCCTGTCGTCCTGCTTTTTTCCTCTGTCTCATCTGCTTCCCGCTTCTCTGCGGATACATCTGCGGTCACCTTTTCTGCGGAAGCATCTGACTCTTCCTTTTCCGCATCACGGATAATGCGCTTGTACACCTGCAGAGCACGCGTGTATTTGCCGTAGCTGATGAGTGTATCCGCTCTCCGTTTCATGCGTTCACCCGCGGAGAGATGGCGCAGCCCGCTGATCTCCCGTCGGAACGCCTGACGGTCAGGCACATAGATCCAGCTGATCTCCGCATTGACCACATAGATCAGCCGCTCCAGCATATCGCCTTTATCCGTTCCGCTCCCGGTGTCATCACTGTCATCGATACCGGCAAGGAAAGCCGCTTCATCGGCAGGTTCTTCCTCGCCCTCCCCGCCGCTCAGGATATGATCCATCCTGTCCGCAAGTTCTGGCAGCTGCAGGGCGTGGCGTATCCAGTCTGTCAGCGTCGTATCAAAAAATCCGTCGTCCACCAGTGCGAGATTGTGATCGATGAACCAGCACAGTTCTTCAATCGAGTAAAGATAGCGGTTGATATCCTCCATGTAATATGGTTCATCCGCTCTTTTTACCTGGCAGAGAATTATTTTGCTGCTCATGCTTTTCAGCCCTCCAGAACTTCCTTCCACACCTGACCGCTCGACGGATACAGATCACCGAATCCGAGGTCTTCCACCTCGATCACGCATCTTCCCGGCGCCTCATACGTCACATGCAGCCCGAGCCGCGTGGTTCCCTCCGGCCGTTCTGTTTTTTCCAGATCCGTCAGATTCATGCGCACCAGCGAATTTGCAGAGGCTCCCATGGCACTCACCAGAAATGTGAGGACAGGATCGCCCTCCAGAATACATTCACACTTTTTATCGACCTCATACCAGTTGACGCCGGCCGACACGAGCGGATAATAGGTCTCTTTTCCCTGAATGACCATCTGCATGCCGAGATTGGTGCGGACCATATCCCGGCCCATGTAAATATAATCCTGCAGCCGTTTCTTCAGCGTCTTCTCACGGGCTGCATAGCAGGCCCCGCGCGCATACAGATTATCGACGATAAAAACCTTGCGGCCGCCGCGCAGAAGCAGCGACGTTGATTTCACCGCCCAGCTCCGGCTGAAGGTATCGCCCTGCAGAAATACAGAGGTATAGATATTCTGACGCAGGGAGGCGCTGATCATATGGCAGAACTGATCATCCCAGGTATTGGATTCTCCCCGGAGCGTTATCGTCACGCCCTCCTCACAGGTCACGGAAACCGGCCGCGTCTGGTTATTGTGCGACAGGGAGGTAAAAGTAATGCGGTTGCCGTCAAATTCGAAAAAGCCGACGCTTCGGTTCCAGAGCTCAGGTTTCTGATACAGGGTGTAGTAATAGAAGCTCTCGTCATAATCCTGCATGAATCCCCTGCCGTCCGCAAGATCGAGCTCACGGAAAACGATCTGTAACATCGAGACAAGCAGACGCGTGAGGTGCGGGACACTGATCGTAAGACCGACGATCTGACTGCCCGTATCGCTGATACCAAGCGTGGCGAACGCTTTTTTCAGGATTTCCGCCGCCTGGAGCGACAGTTCTTCCGTGCGCGCCTCCTGCTCGCTGTATGGCGTATCCTCATCGTAATCCATCTCTTCCAGTTCTTCCAGAATGTCGCGGAAAGATGCATCTTCATTGCCGATCTTGAGCGGTGCCGTAACCGTATTGTCCGCAGCCTGCTCATAATAACAGATCTGCGGATGTACGCTGTTCAGATCTATCCCGACGTTCAGTCTTCGCTCTGCTGTACTCATTCAGAACTCCTATGTCACTACTCTTATCTGCGCTTTTTGGGCGCTGCTGCCTGTATTCGTAATCTGCAAAAAAGACGGCCGTATACTCTCATCTGTCAGAGCGTATGCAGCAGCTCTGTCGTGCGCGCCTCCTGTCTCAGATAGACAGACATCGCTTTCTGCAGAGCGGCCGTATCATTTTCATCCCGTGCCTCCAGCATACGGTTCAGCAGGCAGTATTTCGTGCTGCCTGTCGTATCCATATCCGTGAGGGATACTTCCCGGGCTTCGGTATTTGTCGTTCCGCTGTCGTCAGCGATACTCAGGTAATACGTGAGTTTCTCACCGTAGAACAGCAGGAATTCTCTTGAAAAAATACCGTGGTACACGTTGCGCATCGGCTCGGTTACCCATTCGCCGGACGAGTCATCCGCCTCTGTCAGACGGTAATGTATTGTCAGCCGGTCCGCGGGGTCCGCCTGCTGTTCGATGAAAATCTTGTCCTCGATCTGATATGCCTGGGTCAGTTCCTTCGGAAGTTTTCTGTAAAATCCGAACCGGCATCCCTTTGCATCCATCTCCGCGAGAAGTTTTCCGCAGAGAGTCCTCCGCGATTCACTGAGTTTGTTCAGTCCCGCGTAATATTTCAGAAGTGCCAGTTTGCAGATCGTATACGTCAGTTCTCCCTTCTGAACTGCGTTCTCAAGCATGATCAGTGTCTCCGAAGACATCGGCCGCCCGCCGAGGAAATAACAGTCCGAGAGATACGCGAGAAAAGCGTGGACTGCCTCTCTGTGGCCGTCTTTACGCATGCAGCTCTTTAAAACCGCTGTCTCATCGTCCGGGAACTGGTGTGTCTCCACGGAACGCAGGAGAATTCTCTCCCCGAGTTCCGTCGTCTTCAGCCCCTGACCGCGCGCCTGCTTCCACAGGCGGCAGAGATTATGCAGCCGTCCGTCATATCCTTCCAGCAGCATCGTCAGAATCTCTCTGTCCGCCATGTTGTTTTCAAAAATCAGCCAGGCTATGCGCACCATGGTATCATTCCCGGCGTATCTTTCATCTCCGCCCAGGTTGACAGCGATTTTCTTAAGGATCGGCAGAGAGATATCCTCCATGCCGTATTTTCTGATCACGAGGTAGGCGTCCTCATATCTCTCCATGCGGACAAGAACCTTCACCGTACCCGTCTTGTCAGCCTCCGCACAAAGTTCAAGCTCGGACGGCTGAATTACATCCGGTGCCAGGTTCTCTTTGCTCTGTTCCTCATCGTATGCGATCAGTTTCTTCCGGAGTGTCCGCCGGTATTCCTCTGTAAACGCGCTGTTTCTCGATGCCGTCCGGCAGGCTGCTGCCGTATCGGCGTTGATATCCATCTGAAAAGCCTTTTCACGGCACACGCAGAGCTCAGAGCCCGGATCATCGATCCCGCACGCCAGAATCGCCTTGGCGCTCTCCCGCTCGTCGAAGAGACGCTTCTGCCGGTAAGGTATCGTTGAAGCGTACCGTCTCTGACTCACATCCTCAAGCAGAATACATTCCTCGTCCGTGTAAACGGGGACATAGGCCGTGCCGTCCCGCAAAGGCGCCGAGGATTCCCGCTGCATCGCCGTGCCGCTCACGACCACGCGCCGGATGGCGGGATCAGAAACGGAAACTTTTCTCATGAAAAGGACGCCGGCGAGCATGGCTGCCGTCTCCGCATCGCGCGGCGGCATGAAAAATTCGCGGTACAGGATCGCATAATTATCGTCGATCCTGCGCCTTTCCAGTGCATTTTTTGCAAAAGCCCGGATACTCCCCGCGTAATTCAGATAACTCGTGTCATCCTGCTCCTTGTGCAGAATGATGCTCGCATACAGGAGTGCCCTCTTGTTCTCGCCCAGTGTATTGTTCGTGGCGAAATACATCTTGATCGGCAGCGGAAGCTCTTCCTCAGCCGGCTGATGATAGGTCTCCATGTAATACTCATACAGCCGTGTCACACGGATATCCCGCTCGACTGCCTTCGCGTACCAGGTGAAATTCGAAGCTGCGATCGGATTGCCCTTGATGGCCAGTTTGCAGATTGCCTCGAGGACATCGTCATCGTCATACTTTTCGTAGCCCTTTGTGAGAATACGGAAAAGCAGCGCATTATAGTGCTTCATATTGCCGCACAGAAAGGCCGCGCGCTGGATCAGACCGTGCGTCATGAGGCCGTTCTTTGCGCCGAAACTGAGCACGTGGATCATAAAAGGCGACAGACGGCGGAGGAGCGCCTCATCCGACGCCAGCAGCGTCCAGGCGTCAAGATAGAGAAACGGGCTGAAGCATCCCGCGCGGTAACAGTTCTCATATTCCTGCATCAGATCAGCCGGAGACGTCAGCGACTGATCTTCCTCGTCATGGGCGAGGCGCAGCAGCAGATAACTCTGCGGATTCCGGGCACAGTACTTCCGAAGCGTCGTCACAATATCTGTTTTCTCCCTCGGGAGGAGCTGAACGCGCTTGGCCAGATACAGGTACAGACCCCTGAGTTCATCATTCCGGATCCGGACGGAACCGTCGCGGATCGGCCAGAGTACTTCTATGGCCTTTGCGGCATCCTCACGCGTATACTCAATGTATGCCTTGTAAAGCATCGCCCACGGATCGTTCGGATCATCCTCCAGCATCTCTCCTGCGGTGAGCGCCGAACTCTCCAGCCAGGAAGGATAATCGAGGATGTGCAGCTGCAGGTTCAGGAAATCCCTGAGCAGCCACGCGGTACGGCGGGCTCTCTCCGCCTGGGGCCGGATCTCCGACTCCGATTTGACAGACGCCTCAATCTGATATTCCAGCGTCTGGTGCGCGCTGCGGATGCGGATCTTACCGAAAGAGCGGCCATCACCGAGCATATCCCTGTTCACGACATACTCGAGGCCGTAGACTTTTCCAATGAAATCGTCCCCGGTAACGATCTTCCGGTCAACTTCGAGAAAATCCCCTTCAATCTCAATCTCCAGGCGCACATAACCCCAGGTGCTCCTGTACACATAGAGCGTATCCTTCTGCGATACGTCGAGATGATAAACCGCCTTCTCCTGCCTGTCGACACTGATTTCCACCGGCTCCTTCTTGCCGGTTGCCACGAGGAATTCTTCCAGATTCTGATAGGTGACGGGGTTGGCCGCCATCCCGCGGTAAAGTGCCAGATACTGACGGTTGTTACCGTTCAGAATGCCCGGAAAATCAGGGTCTGTAAAAAGGCGGAATCCTTCCCTGAGACTCCGCTGGCAGACTCTTGAAAAATCATCGAGCGTCCGCACATCTCCGAAACGGCCGTTTTCCTGCATTTCCGTCGTCTCGACATCCACCGGGACGATATATTCCGAGAGATTGCTGCGGATCAGAATGTCGGCGTGAAACTTCTCTCCCGCCTGCAGACCCTGTGTATTGACGATAAAACGGATCTCACACTCTCTTCCCTCGAACGCATCCTTTTCAAAGGTAATCCGCCCGCTGCCGGAAAACACCTTTCCTGCGATCAGACTCCCGTCCTCCGCATGGATGGAGAACTCCGCGTCCGTGGTCTTCCCCGCCTGAATACTGAGAGAGATTTTCTCCGGCGAGGCAACCATCTTCGGAAGACGATATACATATCCTGCTCTGACTGTTTTCTGTCCGTTCAATATACTCACCCTGTTTATCTCAACTGACATGCACACCTGCTGCAATTGCCACAATTATACCGCAGCGGAAATCTCCGCGCAACGCGGCCACCCGCCGTCGCCTCTGCGTCGATGACGAGCGGGAGCGTGTTGCGGGTGGAAGTACCTGTATCGAGCTACTTCCGCGGATTCTCAACGATCAGGCCGCTCCTGTAGGCATACAGAAGTTCCTTCAGACTGTTGATGCGTTCGCGGAGCCGCCTTCCGGTATCGGTATCGCGGATCAGAATTCTCTCCGGCGCATGCATGGTGATGATCCTGTCGTTGTGAATATCCGTCTCATTGATCACGGCGTCTTCGATGGATGTAAACGGCTCATGCGCCACGATATTCATGCCATAGGAGTTATACGTCAGCGTATATCCCGCGATACCTGTCTGCTTCTGATAAGCCCTGGAAAATCCGCCGTCGATGATCAGAACCTTTCCTCCGCACCTTACCGGGCTCTCTCCCTTTCTCTGCAGCACGGGCACGTGGCCGTTGACAATGTGCGCATCCGGCCCGAGTCCGAACTCCGCAAGCACCCGGTTCATGACCTCTTCGTTGTCCAGCAGCTGGTAGTACGGATTCTTCGTCTCCACGTGCGTCTCCTCCTCCGCGATAAAATAACGCTCGAAGGTCGTCATTTTATTTTTTCCGAAGAGAGGCGACATCGGGCTGCACCAGATCCAGTAGATGATATCGCGTCCCTTCTGTCTCTCCGCTTCATCTGTGGAGAAAAATGCACGGCGGACATACTTTTCCAGCTCATCGTACAGCTTTCTGCCCGCAAATTTCTTTCCGTAGACCTCCACCTGTTCGAAATTGCCGTCGCGGTCGAGCGGAATGCAGCCGTGATAGAGGAGGTTGTTGTTGTACACGAGGTAAAGGCTTCCCTTGTTCAGCAGAAACTGCATGTGTGTCTGCAGTTTTTCACACTGCTGAAACGCGCTCTGCATGCGCTGCATCACGCACTCCTCGGCATCTGTCAGGCGGCAGGGATCTTCCGGATCGATCGTCGGAAAATTGGTGTCGAGCAGCCGGTAGGTTTTTCCGTCAAGCGTGATCGTTCCGTCTTTATAATTGATCCGGTCGAGCATCATCCGCGATTCCATATGGAACTCCGGATGGCTGCGGAACAGCTGTCCCTCGAGCTTGAACTGAATGATGGAGATGGCTTTGTGCATCTTCATATTGAGGAGGGTCTCACTGTCCGTGTCCTCTTCATGGCCCTTGATCCGGAAAGCCGTGCAGGGATCATCCCGGTAGGCATCCATGGCAAAGGTGGCCAGCGGCAGCATATTGATGCCATAACCATCCTCAAGGATGTTGAAGTTCCCGTAACGCGCCTGAATCCGGAGTACCGTGGCAATGCATTCTCTGGATCCGGCGGCAGCGCCCATCCAGGTGATGTCATGATTTCCCCAGCAGATATCCAGCGAATGGTACCGGAGCAGCCTGTCCATGATCTTGTCAGGTCCGGGGCCGCGGTCGTAGATGTCGCCGAGAATGTGCAGATGGTCGACGACAAGCCTCCTGATCAGATGGCTCAGGGCAATGATCAGATCTTTCGCCCTGTCAACCTCGATGATCGTGTCAATGATCGCATTATAATAGGCTTCCTTGTCCATCACCTCGGGTTTTTCCGTGATCAGTTCCTCGATGACATAGGCAAAATCTTTCGGCATCGCCTTGCGCACTTTGGAGCGGGTGTACTTGGAGGCAACCCGCTTGCAGATCTCGATCAGACGGTACAGCGTGATCCTGTACCAGTCGTCCATGTTCTTCTCCGTGCGGCGGATGATGTCCATCTTCTCTCTGGGATAATAGATCAGCGTAGCCAGCATATTTTTATCCGCTTCAGAGAGCGTTCTGCCGAATACGTCGTTGATCTTTTTCTTCACGGCGCCGGAACCGTTCTTCAGCACATGAATAAAAGCCTCGTATTCGCCGTGAATATCCGTGATGAAATGTTCGGTCCCTTTCGGCAGATTCAGTATGGCCTCGAGATTGATGATCTCCGTCGACGCATCAGCGATCGTCGGATAAAGCTCAGCCAGCGTCCTCAGATATCTCATTTCCGCCGGGTCGCTGACGTTTTCAAAAATCTGTGTGCTGTGCCGGGTTTCATCTGTTCCGGCCGCATCCTGTCCGTAATACTGCATATTCAACCCCCGTACCTTTCAGTCAGTCCTTACCGGCTGCCCGATCCTGTGATGTCAGACCGTTCTTCCCGGAACGCGGATCTCAAAAAAGTGACAGAACCCGATCTCCGACAGATCCAGAAAAGCCGGTGCTCTGCTCCAGCCGTCCGCGACGATCAGATAGCGCTTCCTTAAAAGTTTTCTTTTCTCCGCCGTGCTCACGACTTCTGCCATACCGGAGCAGACGAGATGATGATCTCCGTACACCGGGTGATGTCTGAGTTCCAGATAAAGAAGGCTGCCCCGCCGGATGGCGCTGTAGAAATCCGCTGCCCCAAGCGGCTGATGAAAAATAACGCCGGCACGCATTCCGTAATGATGCAGACTGGCGCGCAGATATTCTCCGCAGCGCAGATCCTGCGTACCGCCGAAATGACGGAGCAGATCCATATTCCAGTAGATCCCGTGACGCCTTCCGATACCTGCCACTGTCGTAAACACTTCCGGCGCACTCTTCACCTGTGACGACTCACCCATACCGGCAGCCGCAAGCGTCAGAATGACGTTTGTCACCGCTGTCGGGCCGCAGTGACGGCGGTATCCTTTTTTCCCGGCATCGGCAAATTCACCTGTCGTGCAAAATGACATATACGGCTCCCACACATTCCACACTCTGCGGACCGTAAAGGGGACGCCGGTCTTTGCCTGTGCATCTGCCGCAGGATCGCGCACCGGCTGAGATTTCTTTTTTTCTTTTCTTCGCAGCATGATCTGTTCTCCTGTTTTGAAGTCTCCGGTAAAACGGCATGCAACGGGATTAACACTATAATTCTACCACATGGCATACTGCTGATAAATAAATTCGTTTTAAATACATTTAAAGCCTATAATCAGTGGATTTATGCTATAATTTTTCTGAAAAAACGAGTCAGCGGATGCAGCTGTCCGCAAATTCAACGAGCAGTGAGGAGGAACGTATGGTTTTAATTATTGTCATCCTGGTTATTGTCATCTGGATCGTACTCGCCAATATCAGGATCGTGCCGCAGGCCAACGCCTATGTCATCGAACATCTCGGCAAATACAAGGCAACCTGGGGCGCAGGTCTTCATCTGAAGACGCCTTTTATCGAGCGTATTTCGGCAAAAGTATCCCTGAAGGAACAGGTGCTGGATTTTCCGCCGCAGCCTGTTATCACCAAGGATAACGTAACGATGCAGATCGATTCCGTCGTTTTCTGCTATGTTTTTGATCCCCGTCTGTTCACTTACGGCGTAGAGAATCCGGTAGCCGGTCTTCAGAACCTCTCGGCGACGACGCTCCGCAACATCATCGGCGAGATGGAACTCGACCAGACGCTGACCAGCCGCGACCAGATCAACACACGTCTGCAGGCCGTGCTCGATCAGGCCACCGATCCGTGGGGCATCAAGGTCACCCGCGTTGAGATCAAAAATATCCAGCCGCCGAAAGAGATCGAGGAAGTCATGACCAAGCAGATGCGCGCCGAGCGTGAACGCCGTCAGACCGTTCTCGAGGCACAGGCACATCAGGAAGCTGTTGTCAGCCGTGCAGAAGGTGATAAGAAGGCAAAAATCCTCGCCGCCGAGGCAGAGAGGGACGCGCAGATTTCTCTCGCAGAAGGCCGCGCAAAATCCATCTCCCTCGTTTATCAGGCTGAGGCCGACGGCCTGAAGGCACTGAAGAACGCCAATATTGATGAATCCGTGCTCCGCCTGAAAGGCATTGAAGCTCTGAAAACCGTATCCGACGGCCGTGCGACAAAGATCTACATGCCCAGCGATCTCTCGAATGTCATCTCCAGTCTGGGACTCGTTTCTGAAGCCACGGGGCTCGGTGATGCGACACCGATCGACAAAAACGCAAAACCGGTGCCGGCAAAACCTGTTGATCCCTGCCTCAGCAACGAATCCAGCGAGGCTACACTGAATGCCGCGGCTACGGGCGCCGCCATTGAATCCGACGTCGAGCGGCAGGCAGCTGATCACTGATCCATCCGCTTTCTACAGATAAAAAAGCCGCTTCCCGGTGTGGAATGGTACACATCCCACTGCCGGAAAGCGGCTCTTCTTATTGCGTTCGTTACGCCTTTCCCTCCTGCGCCAGCTGGTCGTTGAGGAGATCCAGAATATCGTATACGTCGAGTCCGTGCGTCATGCACGCTTCCTCGAGCGTCTCCATCGTAGATACGCCGCAGCCGATGCAGTGCAGGCCTGCGCCCATCATCACAGGTACCAGTGAAGGATATGCCTGGACAATGTCGCCGACAATCATATCCGGCTTGATCAGCGTATCCGCTGTTCCCATAAAGGATTCCATGTCTTCCTGCACAGATTTTATCTCTGCGATACCGAAATACTTCACCAGCACATCCAGCACATTCTTAGACAGAAAAGCAGGGAATGTCGGACCGATGTGCATATGCTTCACATCCAGGTAGAGAAGCGAGAGCATCACGATCGTGTCTCTCTGATCATGCCATGCCAGGTCATATACGGCAGGCAGCTGATTCAGATTGTCCACACCGAGCTTGTCCTTCAGGGCGAGAAGGAACTGAATGATCGAATACATGTCGCTCTGCTGTCCTGCGTCGAGGATCCTCGGTATGCCCGCGATCTCTGACTGGTCATCCGGCTTCTCAAAGCGGAATTTCAGAGATCCTGCCGTGAGAATCAGCGCGTCATCCGGCATTGCTTTGACAATGTCCGTGTAGTAGCTGCGCGTCTTTGCGCGTCCGTCGCTGCCCGCCAGAACAAAAATCTTCGAAACAGCTCCCGTTCTGACAGCGTCAGCCACCTGATCGAGCATGGTAAACAGCTGGTCATGCGCATATCCGCCGGCGATCTCTCCGCTTCCTGCCGCCTGCGGCGCCTCACATTTGCCTGCCATCTCTATAACCGCAGAGAAATCTCTGTGGCCGTCCGCATCGGCGCTGATGTGTACAGCATCCGGATAACCGGCCGCTCCCGTCGTGAAAAATCTTCCGAGAAGGTCGCCCTTCGGCGGAACGATATCCGCGCCGGTCATCACAACCGGTCCGTGGAAGTTTTCGAAATCTGATTTCTGCTGCCACCATGCGCCGCCATAATTGCCCGCATAATTATCATATGCCTTCAGTTTCGGATAGAATGCCGCAGGCATCAGATCGCTGTAGGTATATACATCCACGTTCTTCGCCGCTGCCTGGGAGAGTACCTGATCGAGAACACCGAGATTGTCTCCGGCGACAAGAATGCCGGGGTTGTTCCTGACACCCACAGACACCTTTCCCGCCTCCGGATGGCCGAAGGCATCACCCTGTGCACGGTCAAGCAGATCCATACCGCGCACGCCATAGCGCCCCGTCTCCATGACAAGGGCGAGAAGGCTGCCGCCTGTCATCGTCTCATCCAGCGTCTGGGAGAGCGCTCTCTGAATAAAGGAATCGATGTCCGGATCATTTTTTCCCAGTTCATTGGCGCGGTAATTCATATAGGCCAGACCCTTGACGCCGTAGGTGATCAGCTCTCTGAAGCTGCGGATGTCGTCATCGCGCGTCGCCCTCACGCCGACTTCAGGAGAAGCGGCTTTTGCGGCAAAGCTTTCTCTCTCTCCTGTCCACCCGGCTGCATCCGGCAGTTCATTCTGTTTCTTAACCTGTCCGATCAGGCTGTCCTTTGCCCGGAGCGTCTTCTCCACACTGTCAGCCAGTCTGTCCGTATCAAAATTGACATCCGTAACAGTCATGCAGAGATTTTCGGTGAGCAGCCGGTTCACTTCATCCGGCACCTCTGTTTTCTGACGGCGGAGCCGTGTCGTCACCGCTGAGAGTCCCTTTGTCACATAGATCAGAAGATCCTGCATTGCCGCTGTGTCCGGTTTCTTCCCGCACATACCCACGCGGGTGCATCCTGTACCTGCCATGGTTTCCTGGCACTGGTAACAGAACATAGCGCTCTGATTGTTCATATATCTCATACCTCCATTATCATCGATACTGAGTAAACGCTGCTTCGCCTCATCTCATCGCATGCTTCTGCGAATACCGGGATGAGACATACTGACCGCGTATATTGAAAAGAAGTTTTCCCCCTTTTACGGGAGAAAACTTCTTTCAGTATATCAGCTATCGTGGCCATGTGCATCAAAATGTTTCAGAAAAAGTTCACCGGTTCAGACGGCGATACCCTTGTAATCGTAGCCGGCATCAGTGACTGCTTTCTTCAGTGCATCTTCTGCCACATCAGCGGACAGGCTGAGCTTAGCCGTTCCCGTGTCATGCGACACTTCAGCGCTCTCCACGCCGTCAAGTGCCTCCAGCGCATTTTTTACTCTCATCTCACAGTGCTGGCACATCATACCCTCAACCTTAACTGTTTCTGTCTTCATTGCTTTGTTCCCTCCTGCTGTAATATGTGTATTCTCACCTGTTACCGTTTCAGAACCTGCTGATGACTGATTTCCTGACGCAGTCTCCGTCTTATCTGCAGATTCCGCAGACTGTGCATCTGCTGCTTTCAGCAGCGGTGCGCTGCCTACGGCATTTTTCATTTTTCTGTCATGCTTCGTATCAAAGATATGGAAGAGGTTGAGCCGGAGCGCATTGCATACGACAAATACGCTTGAGCAGCTCATGGCCGCTGCGCCCCACATCGGGTTCATGGACAGTCCGAGGAAAGCCCATGCGCCGGCTGCCAGCGGAATCAGAAGGACATTGTAGATAAGTGCCCAGAAAAGGTTCTCCTTGATGTCCTTGTAGGTCTGTCTCGACAGGCGGATGGCCGCTGCCGCGTCTCCCAGTCTTGATTTCATCAGTACGACGTCCGCCGCATCAATCGCCACATCCGTACCGGCGCCGATGGCGATGCCGATATCTGCGCGGGTGAGTGCAGGCGCGTCGTTGATGCCGTCGCCGACCATTGCTGTCTTTCCGTGCTTCTGCAGTTCGCGGATCACGGCCTCTTTGCCGTCCGGAAGAACACCGGCCACGACCTCGTCAACACCCGCCTCGCGGCCGACCGCCTTAGCCGTGCGCTCGTTATCACCAGTGAGCATCACCACGTGAATACCCATGTTCCGCATCTCGCGGATGGCTGCCGGCGAATCCGTGCGGATCGTATCCGCCACGGCGATGATGCCGAGAAGTCTGTCTCCGCAGGCGAAGAACAGCGGTGTCTTACCCAGCTCTGAGAGCTCCTCTGCTTTTTTCTGCATCTCTGCGCTGACAACCGCTCTGTCACGTATGAACTTCGCATTGCCGCCGCAGAGAACGGTATTTCCACTGTCCGAAGCGGAGGCGTCGCACACAGTCTGTCCGTTGCCGGATGCCTCTGCAAAAAATCCACCGGCCAGTCCCGCTGGGATTTCTGCCTGAAGTCCGTTGCCCGGAAGTGCCCGGAAACCGCTGACTTCAAACGTGTGGAATCTGTTTCCTGCGTCTGTCCTGCTGCCGTCTGCGCCCTGCTCATCCGTGCCGTCGGCATACGCCGTCACGGCTTTTGCGAGCGGATGTTCACTGCGGCGCTCCAGCGAAGCCGCCGCCGATACAAGATTTTCTGCGGTTACGTCCTCCGCCGGAATCACATCTGTCACCACCGGTTTTCCGTTTGTGATCGTACCGGTCTTGTCAAGAGCAACGATCTGCACATTGCCTGTTTCCTGAAGGGCCTCGGCGGTCTTGAACAGAATACCGTTTTTCGCGCCGACGCCGTTGCCGACCATGATAGCCACAGGCGTTGCCAGTCCGAGTGCGCACGGGCAGGAGACAACTAGTACACTGATACCTCTCTGCAGTGCCAGTCCGATGTTGACCGATCCCGTCGTCACAGCGGTTACGATCAGCCAGATCACCGTCACAACGGCGGCGATGGTGATGACAGCCGGTACAAAAACAGCCGAGATCCTGTCGGCGAGTTTTGCGACCGGCGCCTTTGTCGCCGAAGCATCACTTACCATGCCGATGATCTGTGCCAGCGTCGTATCTTCTCCGACACGTTCTGCGCGGCACTTCAGGAAACCGCTCTGGTTCAGTGTTGCCGAGCTGACCTTGCTGTCCTCCTGTTTGTCAACCGGAAGGCTCTCGCCGGTCAGTGCCGATTCATCCACAGCGCTTGTTCCCTCGATAACCACGCCGTCGACCGGAATGTGCTCGCCCGGACGCACAACGAAAATATCACCTTTGACAACATCATCAATATTTACCGTGACTTCCTGTCCGCCGCGGATGACATTGGCCGTCTTCGGTGCGAGTTTCATCAGGCTCTTCAGCGCATCCGTCGTCCTGCCCTTGGAATAGGACTCCAGCGTTTTGCCTATGGTAATCAGCGTGAGGATCATCGCCGCAGACTCGAAATAGAGGTCGTTCATAACCTCCATTGCCGCGTCAGCGCCCTGATGAAGCTGCACATAGCTCATATAGAAGAGAATGACGGTGCTGTAGCCGAAGGATGTGCCGGATCCGATCGCGATCAACGAATCCATATTCGGGGCGCCGTGCACCAGTCCCTTGAAACCGCTGACGAAAAACTTTTTATTGATCAGCATCACGACAATGGTGAGCAGCATCTCCATCAGGGAAACCGACACGGGATTGCCGGCCATAAACGCCGGTTCCGGCCATCCCCACATATGGACGCCCATGCTGAAATACATCAGCGCGAGGAGAAAAAAAATCGACAGCACCAGTCTCCTGATCATCTTCGGCGTCGTGTGATCTTCCAGCGCCTCTTCCTCAGCCGCAAGCTTTGCGCTCGCGCTCACGCCTCTGTTCCCCGACTCCGCTCCGGCGTCCCGGAGTTTTGCCCCGTAGCCCGCCTGATCCACTGCTTTGCAGATGGCATCCGGCGAAGCCGTTCCCTCTACACGCATGGAATTCGTGAGCAGACTCACGGATACATTCGTCACACCGGGCACACCGGAAACAGCTTTTTCTACGTGCGCCTGACACGACGCACAGCTCATTCCTGTCACATCATATGTATCTGCCATTCTTTGATTGCCCTCTCTCCTGTGAACATACAGTCAACATACCATTTCAGCTGACGGACCGTTCAACGCGCTGCATCTCACATTCATCATTTCATCAGCGCCGGAAGCCGGTCCTCATTTCATCAGCTTCGGAAGTACATGGATCAGCTCTTCCATCTTGTCAGTCTTTCCGGTCTTTACCTCATCCATCACACAGGTCTCCAGATGATTTGTGAGAATTGCCCGGTTGAAACTGTTCAGCGCGGAATTGATGGCTGACACCTGCGTAATAATGTCAAGACAGTAGGCGTTCTCATCCAGCATCTTGCGGATACCCCTCACCTGTCCCTCAATTCTCGCGAGACGATTGACAAGGTCCTTATATTCCTTCTCGGACCGCTCCTTTGATTTGTGCCGGCAGCAGTCCGGAATCGCGACATCGTTTTTCTTAGCATTCTCTGCCGTCTCCGCGGATATGACTTTTTCCTGCACCGCCTTCGATTCTTCAGCAGATTTTCTGTTATCATCTGCATCGCCGCAGCAGCACTTCTTCTTATCGGCCATCCTGCACCTCCTGTTGCTTTATACCCTGTTGGGGTATTTGTCATTGCGATGCAGAGTATATACCCCCTGCTGGTATAATGCAAGTGCTATTTCCATGAAAGCTCAAAAAAAGATCAGAAATAACAAAAAGGGAGCCCGCTCATCAGGTTCCCTTCCGTTATTCTCAGACAAACGGGGCATGTCCCCGTCCGGACATGCCCCGTATATTATTCCCGCGAACGTCGCGATAACGGGATAAAACTCACGAAGCCTGTTTTACCCCTCCTGCTGATTTATCTGCAGCGTGTTACCTGCGCCTGTGCCGGTCTTCCAGATTTCTGGGCCTCGTGATGATATGCCGTATCACAAGAAAGGCTACAATTGTACCCGCGAGGCCGAAACCGATCAGGCCAAGCAGCGGCATGCCCAGAATCTGCGGCTGGAGATCAGACGTACACAGAATCGCCGAGGCGATCAGCAGCGCCATCACCCACAGACCGAGCACCAGATTCTGCACCAGCTTCCGCAGAAGCCATGCGAGCCGGGGCGATGTCTTCAGCTCCATGCTCATATGGCCCTCGCCCGCCATGTAGTCGCGCAGCGCTCTCTCCACCAGCGACGGAATCTCGACGGATTTCTCCATAGAACGGAGAACCTTCTGTGATTCCGTGCGGATTTCCTTCTTCCAGTTGAAGTTCTCGATCCTGTCAGAAATAACCCGCCGGCTGGCGATTTCCGCCATGTTGATGTCCGGGCTGATCTCCGCCAGATCGCCTTCCATGTGGATCAGGCCCCTGGCCAGCATGGCGAGGCCATGCGGCAGCCGGATCCCGTTCCTCTTCATGGCCTCGATGACTTCCTGAAAGAACTGCGCGATGTCCACATCGGTGATATCCGTATCCGCATAATCCTGCAGGATCACATTGAGGTCATGATACAGCGCATCACGGTCCGGCGTTTTCTGAAAATCGCCGAGTTTCAGGACGGCATTTTCCACCGCCGTTGTATCATGGTTGGCGATGCCGCGCACGCCGTCACCGAGAAGCTTTCTCTCCGATGTCGTCAGGCGGCCCATCATCCCCATGTCGATCCAGACAATTTTGCCGTCCGATACCTTGACATTGCCGGGATGGGGGTCTGCGTGGAAAAATCCGTCGTCCATCACCTGCTTGATGAAATTATCCACCAGCTTTTCGCCGATCTCATGCAGATCATACCCGCGGGCTTTGAGCGTCTCCGTGTCATTGACAGGGCATCCGCCCACGTAATCCATCACCAGAACTACTTTTGTTGTGTACTCCCTGTACAGCTTCGGAACAGCGACGAACTTCACATCGGCATTGTTGCGGGCAAACTCTTCCATATTGTCCGCTTCTTTCAGGAAGTTCATCTCTTCCTGCGCCACTTTCCACATCTCATCGAGCACGTCGCTGAAATTCACAACGTTTTTTATACCGCCGACGGAAGGAAGCAGTTTCACGGCCCGGTGCAGCATGCGGATATCCCGCGACATCGTGTCATAAATTCCCTTCCTCTGCACCTTGATGATTACATCCGTTCCGTCCTTCAGACGTGCGCGGTGCACCTGCGCGATCGACGCAGAGCCGAGAGGCTTTTCCTCAATGGAGTCGTAAATCTCATGCCATTTCTCTCCGTATGAGCTCTCGATCACATCGATCACATCATCGAAAGGCATGGGCTCCACATCGGAATTCAGCTTCATCAGCTCATTGCAGTACGCGGCAGGAAGAATGTCCGAGTGCATCGACATGATCTGACCGAGCTTGATATACGTCGGCCCGAGCTCTTCGATCACTATCCGGAGCTTCTCAGGTGTTATGCCCTGAAAGACATGATTCCTGCGGAGAATAGCGAGGATCTCACTGAACCGGGACTGCGAAGCTTTCTGTTTTTCACGTGTCTTTGCCGTTTCTTCAGCCATCCGCCATCTCTCCGGTTTCTCAGCACGCCATCATGCGTTCATCCTTATTCAGCAGAACCATCCTCAGCCGGTGCTGCGCTCTCCGTATCTGCGGCATCTTCAGCACCTGTCTCTTCTGTCTTTGTACTGTCATCCAGAACCTTCTTCAGCGCTGCCATCTGCTCCGGTGTCAGGCGGCTGATGAAGTCTGCGAAGTCGTTATTTTTTACTGCGTCCTTTGCTGCCTTCGCCGTTTCCTCTGTCTTTCTGGACTGCTCAACCTTTTCTTTGCTGTCAGCCACGGCATCGTCCACCTTGTGCTTCAGCTCCTGGTTGAGGGCCTTGCCCTGCTCAACCGTTATCCTGCCCTTTGTGACAAGCTTGTCGACAATCTCTTTGCTCTTCTCAGCGCCTGTCGTCACTGCGCCTACGCCTGCGAGAAAACCCGTCTTAAATACATCCATCAGATCAAAATCATCAGACATGTCAAAAACCTCCTTCACTGATAAAAACTGTAAAAACTGTTACACCGGCACCTGCCGGCACCCCCTTACAACATATTCCGGGCCGTTAAAAAAAGGCCAGAGCCCGCGGAATGAAGATAATGAGTCCGATCATCGCCGCAAAGATCGCGGACACCAGAACAGCTCCCGCCGCCGCATCCTTGGCGAGCTTTGCCTTCGGTTTCCGCTCCTCCGTCACCAGATCCACACACGACTCAATCGCCGTATTCACGATCTCGAGGCTGATGACCTGGGCGAACAGGATCATGCATATACACCATTCCGTTACGGATATGTGAAAAACACATCCGGCGATAATGACAAGCGTCATGACCGACAGATGAATTTTGATGTTCCGTTCTTTCCTTATGACCGCCCAGATCCCCTGAAAAGCATAGCCGAAGCTTTTATACAGCGGATTCTTTTTCTTCCCTTTCATCCGGCAGAGCCCCTTTTCCAGATATAGAAAATTATACCATTTCCGGCCCTTTCTGTATAACCGTTACAGAGAGCTTACCTGATCCTGCGCTATCAGGCGATAGCCGTGTTCACTGAGAACTTTCTCCGCCTTGTCTTCGTCGCTGATCCGGAAGATCATGAAGGCGTCGTCGACATCCTTCTTTCCCGGAATGGCATACATATACTCGATATTGATGCCGGCATCCTGAAGCACGGTGAGGAGATCGCTCAGGCTTCCCACGACATCGGGGATTGCCACGATGATGACCGGCGTCAGGGAACTCACGTAATCATTTCTCTTCAGCACATCGGCGCAGGATACCACATCGTCCACGATCAGTCTGACGATACCGAAGTTCTGCGTCTCGGCGAGAGAAAGAGCACGCATGTTGATGTCCGCACTCTTCAGCAGCTTCATCAGATCGCTCAGGGTACCCGGTTTATTTTCAACAAATACAGAAACCTGCTGTACGCTCATGATTCTCTCCTTTCAGATTTTTCTGTTGTCGATGACACGGACGGCCTTGCCGTTGCTTCTCGTGATGCTCTTCGGTGCGACGAGCGTCACGACGGCCTTCAGTCCGAGCATATCCTTAAGTGCCGAAACCAGTTCCTTCTTGCGGTTGCCGATCACGACAACATCATCCGTGAACATCTCCGGCGTCATCTCCACATGCACGTCGAGAGTATCGGTGTTGTTCACGCGGTCAACGATGATCTGGTAGTTCGCCGGGTAGCCGAGCTTCAGCAGAACGGTCTCAATCTGAGACGGGAATACATTCACGCCGCGGATGATCAGCATATCGTCGGAGCGGCCCTTCGGCTTCGTCATCTTCGCAAAGGTGCGGCCGCAGGAGCATTTTCCTCTCGTGATGCTGCAGATGTCTCTTGTGCGGTAGCGGAGCAGCGGATACGCTTCCTTGTCCAGAGATGTGAAAACAAGCTCGCCGTACTGTCCGTCAGGCACCGGTTCGCCGGTGTCCGGATCGATGATCTCTGCAAGGAAATGATCCTCATTGATGTGCATGCCTGTCTGCTCGCTGCACTCGAAGGATACGCCCGGGCCGGAAAGCTCTGTGAGGCCGTAGATATCATACGCCTTGATGCCCATGGTCTCCTGAATGCTCTGGCGCATCTCCTCGCTCCATGCCTCGGCGCCGAAAATACCGGCCTTCAGCGGAATGTCATCCGGTCCCATGCCTTTTTCCTTCATGGTCTCGGCGATGTACGCCGCATAGGAAGGCGTGCAGCAGAGAATCGTCGCCTGCAGGTCCTGAATAAACATGATCTGCCGCTCCGTGTTGCCTGAAGATGCCGGAATCGTAAGGCATCCGACCTTATGGCTGCCGCCGTCAAGTCCGGCGCCGCCGGTGAAGAGTCCGTAACCGTAGGCGATCTGGCACACATCCTCATTCGTGCCGCCGGCAGCGACGATCGCGCGTGCGGTGCAGTCTGTCCAGAGATCGATATCATGCTGCGTGTAAAAAGCAACGACCCTCTTTCCGGTCGTGCCCGATGTGGAGTGGATGCGGACGCAGTCCTTCAGCGGCATGCCGAGCAGACCATAGGGATAGGAATCCCTGAGATCCTGTTTCGAGAGCGTCGGCAGTTTCCGGATATCCTCGATCGAGCGGATGTCCGCCGGCGTCACGCCCTTCGCTTCCATCTTTTTTCTGTAGTAGGGAACGCTGTCCCACACATGCTGAACCTGCTTTACCAGTTTTGCGTTCTGCATCGCCACGATCTCGTCGCGCGATGCCGTCTCAATTTCCTTCTGAAAATACCTCTCCAACGGATTAACCTCCCGGTCTGTACCCATGCAGACCTGCTTCGATCATGCAGCTGTTACCATC
>Ga0256406_1002570_pt1 | contig 25170 bp, 23 predicted proteins | sample RumenRJG_03DNA_FD_185986 | JGI IMG/M metagenome (GOLD analysis project Ga0256406, IMG submission 185986) | Bovine rumen microbial communities from Lethbridge, Alberta, Canada - RJG_03 | ecosystem: Host-associated > Mammals > Digestive system > Stomach > Rumen | place: Canada: Alberta | collected...
TCGTAACTTTGCTCCGATGCTTGTGACGGAAGTGGGCATGGTGAGCGAAGTGACGTTATGGAAATACCAGAAAGCACAGTTTTTGATTTCCGTGGTGCCGTTAGGAATCACCATTCTTGTTACCTCGCGGTAGCTCCCTTCCCTTTTCTTCAGATAGAAATTGAAATTCTCATTCATTGGATTGGCGGACCAATTCACGAACGTTATCGATAGCCAGTTCGCCATGGCTTCCTGGCAATAAACGCCAGTGAGGGCGGGGCAGGGCATCCGGAAAAACTTCATGGCCGAGATGACGTTCTTACTGCTTTAAGAATATTTATTCTCTCACTTTGCGTCATTTGCGGTCTGATGAACGCCACGGATAAAAAAATGGCGGGATCGAATGAGCTCATCGCGTATTTTCGCAAAACGATGATTCGTAGTTAAAATTACACAATAGGATTGAAAAAACTATCGTTTTGTGCAAATCTATATACAGAACATATGAAATACTATCAAGAATTAGTGGACTTAGGCTGTTTCGCAATCAAGGATTTGGTCAAATTAACGGGTCATGAAACAGCCGCCAAATGGGTTTGCCAAGAATATCTAAAGAAAGGCTATATTGAACGGGTCAAGCACAATCTCTATGTGACGATCAGCTTGGAGACCCATCAACCGATTCCGAATCGGTACGTCATTGCTTCCCATATTTTTCCCGATGCTACTGTTTCGTATCATAGTGCCTTCGAATTCTATGGCTTCAGTAACCAGGTTTTTTATGAGATGCAGGTAATTAGCGAAAGTCGGTTCCGCGATTTTCGCTATGGAGGAGTAACCTACCGACGGGTGACTCCGAAAATCAAAGATGGTGTCACTATCATAAACGGAACCCGGGTCACTACACTGGAACGAACGGTCATTGATTCCGTGGATCAGTTCGAGAAAATCGGTGGGTTAGAGGAACTGTTACGGTGCCTTGCTTTAATCCCGACTTTAGATGAAACTGCTCTTTCTCGTTTCCTTGCCGAATACGACAACGGGTTTCTTTATCAGAAAACCGGTTATATCCTCTCTTATTTTGCCAGTAGCCTCGGTCTTTCGAAGAATTTTTTCAAACTTTGCAAACAGCATCTTCCGAAAGGGAAATCCTATTTGCTAAAGCAAAGAAAGGGGTTATTTTGGCAGCCAGATTGGAGACTCTATGCGCCGGAAAACCTGATGAATCTGATTCACAAAGGAGTGGAATACAATGACGCAATTTGAACGAATCACCTTCGGAGGACAAGCCCTGAGAAACACCGAGAATAGACATTAAAAACGCGTCCCATCTTAGACGCGTTTTCTATGTTATTGTTGATCTTTCGGCGTCTGATCCGTCGGTTCTGCTGGCTTTGTTTCTTTTTCTTCGGGTTCTAATAATCCCGGAATTGGAACGAAGTAGTGGTAGACGCATTCAAAGAGATACACCAATGCGAAGTAGCAGAAGATGGATCCAATCAAGTAACGATAGACATTGATATCGACGTTCGGAATGCCTTGGATTAACATCCAGATATCAAACGGAATCGTGACGAACGGTGCCGGCAAGGCCAAGACTTTATCCACCAAGGAGTTCGCGGCCCGATGCTTCTTCGAGAATAATGTCCAGAAGAAGTCGACGATGGGCCACAATCCGCCAATCAACGTGACGTAAGTAAACGCATAACGTTTCCAATCGCTGACCCCGATGACGGAAAGCAAGAACAGAATGCCTAAGACCCCAAAGACAATCGCGAAGACCAAAAGCTCACCGCAATAAATGCCGATTGCTTTCTTTTCTTCTTTGTTATAAGTCGGTAATTTCATGGCTTTAAGCCTAAAAGAAAATGCGCTTTAATGCAAGAAGCGCTATGCTAAGAATATGAAGATTGAATATAACGAAGCGTTAACCGAAACGTTTCTTCGCTATTACCGCGAATTGGAATCGATTCGCGATATGGCTCCTGAAGAGTATGCGTTCTATCAACGGAAATACTCCCGTGAATTCGAAGGATTCCGGCAAATTCGTAACTTCTTGTCCCATGAAGCCTATAAGGCCAAAGACTGCGTGGCCGTTTCAAGCGCGGTCGTGGAAGATATCGTCCGCATCCAAAAAGAGATGGGTCGCTCTGTTTACGACATCACTTCCAAGAAAATCATCGCGGGTCGACCTTCCATGCCGTTTCATGATGCCTTGGAACTCATGAGCGAGAATGACCTCACTTATCTTCCCATCTTAGAAAACGACAAATCCGTGCTCGGCGTCATTTCGGCGAATGATATCCTCGATTTGCTCGTTATCCGCACGAAGTTCCCGCGAGAACTTCTCGTCGATGATTTCTTGTCATCCCATTTTGCTTTAGACAAAGAACATTCGCACGGTTATGTGTTCTTATCTAGAAAAGAACCAGCCTATGAAGCCAGTGAAATCTTTGCCACATTATCGGAATCAAAGCATCGTGTTGGCTTAATTCTTGTCACGGAAAACGGCAAACGTGACGAAGCGTTACTCGGTGTCATTACGCCCGCCGACTTAATTCGTTATAAAGTCAATTAATCTAATCAAAAAGAAACGCGTATCAGCCTCGATACGCGTTTTTATGTTTGGCGCAGAGATAGATTCGTTCTCCATCGTCTTTTGTGATGATTTTGGCCGGGGCTTCCGTATGCCAGGGATTTCTTGACGGGCAGAACGGACATTTCCAACGTTTTGGAATCGGTTCTTCTTGCACTTCGGGAGCCAACGGATCGCTTGGTATCGTACTTGTTTCATCGCCGGTTTCTTCTTCTGGCAACAAAGCATCGTTATTAATCCGAAGGGAAGTCGGTTCCATACCCGCAAGATTCACCGATGCCTGCTTATGTTTTTGAACAAAGGGGTGAAAGGTGCTATCGCCGGTTCTTTCGCCCCATTCATCGGATTCTTCGGGCTCGTCTTCATCCCAATCTTCCGTGTCAACAAGATGTTCTAATGGCGTTGGGGCGTGGCTTTGAAAGACGGCCGTCTTGCTTTGCACCCGTTTTGTTTCGGGGGCAGAGGCTTTCCTTAGTAAAGGTGAAACAACCAGAGCCGTTTCGACATAAAGAGGATTTGGTTTATGCGCGATATCATCGCTACGGAACGTGTGATGTGGATAATGCGCATAAAGGGTGGCAAAGTCCTCATCGCTTACTTCATAGGTGGCAACCACAATCCAAGAATGATCTTCGTCTTTTAGCCCTTTCTTCCGAATCTTACGGTCAAGTGCCGTTAACATCTCATCGGCATTCTCTCCTTGGATTTGGCATTCTTCCCAGCCATAGTGCACCCCAATCCGGGCTTTCATACGGCGGGCTAATTCTTCACTACGGGCTTTTTCTTGCCGTAGTGTCTCTAATCCTCGCTCTTCTTGCACGTCATAAGAAATCGGCGCTACCTTCTTGACAACAGGCTTAGTGATAGGTTTCGGTACTCGTTTGGGAACGGGTTTTGCAGGGGTAACCTTCTCTACCGGTTTTGTCGTCGGTTGCTCAGATGCCTTGATCTTCTCTTCTTTTTCTAACTTCCGCTTCTCGCTTTGCAACGCTTCTTCGTAACGTTTAGGCTTCACTTCGTTTTGCAACGTGAATTTGGCCCGTAACGCAGGCGGCATATGGTCAAAGAGTCGCTTTAAGAAAGCGGGAATCGTCGGCGTATCATCGAAGAATTTCGTTAAGGCGTCGTGGTAGTGGTAGGCGTAGTCGGCATTCGCAAGTTCTAGCAAGGAACCATGGGTGTCGGCGATGGGTGGATTAGGGATGGCTTCGGAGTGAAACCCTTCATGGTAGGCATTTAAGGCATCTAAACGAAATCTTGTCCCATCGACGAAATAACGGGCTTCATAAGAAGGGGTGATCGCGATGGTTTGATAACCTTTGACGTGTAGTTTCCGTCTTCCTTCATAAAGCTGGAATAGCAAGTTTTGGGAAGCCTCTAATAATAATGTGAACTCCCCAATATCGCTTTGGATGGCGGCTAAATCGAATAAATATTGATCAGAAATTTCAAAAGTGCTCATACGATTCTTTATTATAGGTGTTAAGACACGCTTTCCAAAGGAAGAGGGTGATTGCGAACGGGATGAAAAAAGCAAAAGAAGCAACGAAAAATATCGCTACATTGGCGTTTTGCCCCATATTTTGCGTGGTAAAAAGAAACAAAAAATAAACGTTAAGGTTGCAGCCATCAGCAAGGCATGAAATTGTTACGATATAAAGGTAGCCTACATATGGAAAGCAATCGCTCAGAAATGTTTCGTGGTTTTAGCGCAGTGATCGTGCTTTCGTTACTCGAAGAACACGATGACTATGTTTACCAAATTTGCAAAACCATCAAAGAAAGAAGCAATGGCTGCTTTTCTTTGTCACACCCTTCTTTGTTGCTCCTCATGGACAACTTAGAACAAAGAGGTTTCGTCTCTCATCATAACGAAAAGAATGCCAACGGCGTCAAACGGAAACGCTATTCCTTAACGTTAGAAGGAAAGCGGTGGTTAGCACAAGAAAGGCCCCATGCCTTAGAGGCCTGACATTATTTGCGGCTCTTTATTCAGGAGGACAAACCATGAGTGCAATGCCCAGTTTTCGCTTTTTCTTGCATCAAGAATTAGCCACCCGCAATCAGAATCGACTCTCTTTGGTGAATGAGCTGAACCAATCTTGTCAAGAAGAGTACGCCCAATTTTTAGCGGATGGGCGCACGCCAAAAGAAGCGAAACAACTGGCAAAAGAATCGGCAAGGAAAGCCATAGAAGAAAATTAACAACGCTTTAGCAATCGCTATTTGTTCCCGATAATCGTTTGCGGAGTGTTTTGGATTCTTAGCCTTCTTGAGCTGCTCGTCTTCTATGCATTTGGTGGGTTTGCAGATAACCTCAGCATTTATTTATTCGCGGAATTCTTATTTTCTGGTGCCTTGTTAATTTATTTTCTTGCCACGAATAGACACCGGTTTTTTGAAGACTATCTTTGCACGATTGCGCTCTTACTATCCATAGTGATTTCCTTTGTCGAAGTCGGTCTTTCTATGTTTTATGGAGAGACTGCTGACATCGCTCCTTTGAATGAATATTACTACCCCGGCATTTACTTCATTAAAAGGGTATCGCGTGAGGATCCCAGCGTGGTTTACATGACCATGGTTCGGGTTTTGCCACACGTTTTCTACGAATGGGCGTCTATGATTGTCTTCTTCGTATTGTTCTTACGAAACAAGAAACAGACAAAAAAGAAGGCATAATATAGATATGGCAAACGCAGATTTTAACAACATCGAAGAATTTATCGATGGCTTCACCAAGACAAACGCTTATGCTCCGAGTCTTTATGACGGCATCATCTGGGGCATGGAGTTCACTTATCATGGCCGTTTTTATCGCCTGACCCGCGATCAAAGCGCCGATGATGCGACTTATGCTCAAATTCGAAAGAAATTTGGCAAACCAGATGGATATTATATTGAGGTGTATCGCCTCCCTTGTGAGGACCACGGCGGTCGTTATGAACTGACCCCGGATATTTATCTAGGACTCTATGACGACGTCAATGACCTTCTCGATCATTGTGTCATCGACGGAAAGACCCTGCGCGAGATTATCCCCTCTGAAGAGACGCGGATTTGTAGCATCGATTAACGGTCAAACAAAAAAAGCACCCGAAGGTGCTTATTTTGTAAGGAACAAGGCGTCCATGTCAGACAAGAATGCCGGCAGTTCGTCCAAGGTTTTGATCTTGGCACCCGACGCTTGCGCGTGGCCTCCGCCATGCCACTTGGTGGCAACGCCCGAAATATCTTTGGCCTTGCTCCGTAACGAAATTCGCCAACAAGGGTCTTTGGGATCGGAATCCTCGGTAATGGAGCACCAAGCGTTGATTCCTTCGATATTCGCGAAGAGATTCACGTTGTTTTTGCCTTGCTCCGAAGTGAGCTTGAATTCGTCTTGGACGCTTTGCGGCATTAAGTAGTACGCAACGCCACCCGGGGTAACCGAGAAGTGATTTAGCACATAGGCCATGACACGTAAGTCATCAACCTTCTTTTCGTACATCGCAAGATAAATGGAGTTGATGTCGATGCCGGTCGACAAAAGCGACTGTGCGATCGCAAAGGTATGAGAAGAGGTCGAAGAATAGAGGAAGCGGCCTGAATCTCCGACGATCCCAATATAAAGGTAATGGGCGGCTTCTTTCGATAAGGTCGTGCCTTTGAATTTGAGCAAGACATCGCTCATTAACTCAGCCGCAGCGGCACTTTCTAAGTCGACAATCGGATGAAGTGCGATTTCTTTTTTGCAAGGGTGGTGGTCAATTTTGCAAATGCGTTCTGCTTTTGTATAACGGGGATCGGCAATCCGTTCATGATCGCCAACGTCCACGACGATGGCTAAAAATGGCGTATTGAACCAATCATCGTTTAACCGTTCCATTTCGGGGAATAACCGTGGCGTGAAGGTGACATGGTTGTCCCCGACCACATGGATTTCTTTGTTTGGGAAGTTATCCTTCAAAAACGTGGCTAACCCCATTTGGGTGCCTAACGCATCAAAATCGGGTTTGATATGACGGAATACAACGATGCGGTCAGATTTTTTGACCGATTCGTAGAAGTAACGATAATTGGCCTTTAGTTCTTTTCCGTACGCACGGACGATGGGGTCAAGCGACATTAAAGTTCTCCTTTTAAGGCACGATAGCAATCGCGGGCGATCATGACTTCCTCATCGGTCGGGATGACCACGACTTGGACTTTGCTATCGGGTTTCGAAATTACGCCTTGCACGCCGGATAATTTCTCATTCATATCCCAGTCAATCGATAGGCCAAGCGCTTCTTGGATATCTTCCAAGACGAACTTCCGATAATCTGGCGCATTTTCGCCGACACCAGCCGAGAACACGATGATATCGACGCCACCAAGACGAACGGCATATGAACCGATATAGTCGGCGACGCGTCTCGCCCACAAATGAATGGCCGTGATGGCACGCTTATCGCCTTTTTGGGCGGCCGCTAACACATCCCGCGTATCGTTCGAGATGCCAGAAACGCCTAAGAAACCAGATTTCTTATTCAAAATATCGTACATTTCTTCGACGTTTTTGCCCGTGCATTGGCAAAGGTAATAAACAACCGATGGGTCTAAGTCACCCGAACGGGTGCCCATCATGACGCCACCTAATGGGGTAAGGCCCATGGAAGTGGCAACGCATTTGCCATCTTTGATGGCGCAAAGGGAAGCGCCGGATCCTAAGTGGCAGGTGATGATGCGTTTTGACGCATCGCCATTCGCATAGTCATGAATGGTCTTGTCGGCTAAGTAGTGGTGCGAAGTGCCATGTGCACCATAACGACGGCAGTCATATTTTTCCGTCATTTCATACGGAATCGGGAACAGATAATCCTCTTCTTGCATCGTTTGGTGATAAGCCGTATCGAACACGGCAATCGTGACGGCGTTTGGTAACGCGTCATGGAAGGCGTGGAAACCGACTAAGTGAGCAGGGGCGTGTAAGGGGTCAAGCGGGATTAACGACTTGATCTTTGCTTCGGTGTCTTCGTTGAAATACGCGGATTTTGCGAAGTATTTGCCCCCTTGGACCACACGGTGGCCTACGGCTTTGATTTCGTCAAAGTCTTCGACAATGTGGAATTTCTTTAACGCATCGAGAATGAGTTTGACACCGACCGCATGATTTTCGATCGGTAAATAATCATCGTGACGTTGTCCGTCGAACTTGATGTTGAAGTGGGCGTCTTCGTGCCCGATCCGTTCTACAAGACCCGAACAAATGACCTTTTCTTCGGGCATTTCGTAAAGCTTGTACTTAATGGAAGACGAACCGGCATTGACCGCCATGCATTTTGCCATAATAGAAACCTCTTTTTGATATCGTCATGATTGTAGACTGCTTCGGGCATTTAGGCAAAGAGATAAACAACAAGAACTGCTTTCCTATGCTCGCGCGTATCGTTTATAATAGAGCCAGAAAAATACGGGGTATGTTATGGCATATGGTATCCTTTACGACTATTTGATGGGCCAGTCTCAAGAAGCCTATCGTTATTTCGGCGCGCATTTTGGGTCGTACACCGATGAAGCAGGAAAGCTTCATTCCGGCGTGACGTTCCGCCTTTACGCGCCTTGTGCGGACAACGTTTCCGTCATTGGTTCCTGGAATGGCTGGAATCCAGAAGTGAATCCCTTAAGCAAAGTCGACGCTTCTGGCGTGTGGGAAGGATTTGTGGAAGGACTTCATAATTATGATTCCTACAAGTTCCATTTCCGGAATGCGCGCGGAGAATATGTCGACCATGCGGATCCATTCGCGTTTTATTCGGAATTACGGCCGGGGACTTGTTCTCGCTTGTTCGACATTGAGAACTTCGCCTGGCATGATGCCGATTTCTTAGCAAAACGTACGCGCTCGTTCGACGAAGCCGTGTCGATTTATGAAATTCACCTTGGCTCGTGGCGCGGATTAAAAGACGGAAGATTCCCGTCTTATGAAGAAGTGGCGGATGATTTGATTCCTTATTTAAAAGAAAATGGCTTCACCCATGTCGAAATCATGCCGATTACCCAATATCCCTTCGATGGTTCTTGGGGTTATCAAGCGACGGGATTCTATTCCGTCGATGCCCGTTATGGGAATCCCTTCCAACTCATGAGTTTTGTGGACCGCCTCCATCAAGCCGGATTCGGCGTCATCTTGGATTTTGCCCCCGTGCATTTCGCGAATGACCCCTGGGCCTTAAGAGAATTTGATGGCACGTGCTTATACGAATATGCCGATCCGCATCATACGTTTAGCCCTTGGGGCTCTTGTTACTTTGATTTAGGCAAAGATCCGGTCCGCTCATTCTTAATCAGCGCGATGGACTATTTTGTCACGTATTTCCATTTCGATGGCATCCGGGTCGATGCCGTGTCAAACATTGTCTATTGGGAAGGGGATAAATCCCAAGGCGAAAACCATGGTGCGACCGAATTCATCAAGCGCTTAAATGGCAAATTGCATCTCGCCCATCCTGCTTTGATGATGATTGCCGAAGACTCCACCGACTTCCAAGGCGTCACGAAACCCTTGGAATATGGCGGTCTAGGCTTCGATTACAAGTGGGATTTAGGCTGGATGAACGATACGTTGAAGTACTATTCGCTTGATCCGATCTATAAAAAGTACGAACACCACAAAATCACCTTCTCGATGGCCTATTTCTATAGCGAGAACTTCTTACTGCCATTAAGCCACGATGAAGTTACGCATGGCAAAGGCACCATCATCAATAAGTTATGGGGCGACTATGACACAAAATTCGCATTGCTCCGGAACTTATTCACCTATCAATTCGGCCACCCTGGCAAGAAACTGAACTTCATGGGCAATGAACTCGGCAGTTTTGACGAATGGAACGAGAACCGTTCGTTGCCTTGGAACTTGTTGACGTATCCCAAGCATGATTCCATCAAACGGTTAGTCCGTGACCTCAATCTCATTTATCGAAGCGAAGACGCGATGAAAGTCGAGGAATATAACCCTGAACATTATCAATGGACCTTGGTTGACAACGCCGATCAATCGGTGTTCGCGTTTGAACGGACCGTGGGCGACAGCGACTTGTTATTCGTCTTTAACATGACGCCGAATTATTACGAAACATACGATGTCGGCGTCTATCATGAAGGAGAATGGCGGGAACTCTTTAATTCTGACAAAGACGTCTATGGGGGCAATAACCAATATAATGGATTGCCTTGCCAAACCATGCCTGGTGCCCCCGAAGGAAGACCCTATCACGTGACGATTAAGTTAGGTTCTTTCGCCGCTTTAATCCTAAAACGCGTGATTACGAAGCCAAAAACCCCTATAATCGGAACGCCGACGAAGGAGAAGAAGACGAAAACGAAGTCTTCGAAACGAAAAACCTCCGTCCGCAAAAGAAAGGCAAAATAACATCCATGTTTGAAAATAAAGAAGCATTTAAGAAGGAATTTGAAAAACGACTCATTGAACGTTATGGCCGCTCGGTCCCCGATAGCCATATCACCGAACGTTACGAAGTATTAGGCGAAATGATCCGCGACTACGCTGGCATTGGCTGGCGCAATTGCCGCGACGATGTCATCAGCGGCAAGAAGCAGTGCATCTATTTCTCGATGGAATTTTTGATTGGCCGCTTGATGAAAAGCAACCTCGAAAACCTCGGGGTTCGCGATTTGGTGAAAGATGGGCTAGCCGATTATGGCATCCGTCTAGAAGATTTAGAAGAACAAGAACCCGATGCCGGTTTAGGCAATGGTGGTTTAGGCCGTTTGGCGGCCTGTTTCTTAGATAGCGCTGCCTCACTTGGCTTACCAATGCATGGCAACACCATCCGTTATGAATATGGCTTCTTCCGCCAGAAATTTGTGAATGGCCGTCAAATGGAATTGCCGGATGAATGGCTTTCAAATGGCTTCGTTTTCGAAGTCCGGAAACCCAAACACGCGGTCGAGGTGGAATTCGGTGGCAATGCCGAAACGTATTTGAAACCGAATGGCGAATACGCGCTTCGCACGGTGAACGCCACCCATGTTCGTGCCGTCCCTTATGACGTCTCTATTCCCGGATATCGTAACGGCGTCGCGAATACCTTGCGACTTTGGAGTGCCGAACCAAGTGAAGAAAACTTACCAACCGATGTTTCTTTTAACGATTATTTATCGACCTTAAAAGAATTGTCATTTGGTCTTTATCCCGACGATTCCACAGAACATGGTCGATTATTACGGTTACGGCAACAATATTTCTTGGTCTCGGCGGGATTACAATCCGTCATGCGCGCCGAAGCAAGACGTTATGGCGATTTGACTCAGTTAAAAGACCATTATGTCTTCCAACTTAACGATACCCACCCGATTTTGGCCATTCCTGAAATGATGCGTCTACTGATGGATGTCTACGGCATGGGCTGGGACGAAGCCTGGGATCAAGTAAGACACTGCTTTGCCTATACGAATCATACCGTCATGCCAGAAGCCTTAGAACGTTGGCCTGTCACCTATGTCCAAAAGACGCTACCACGTATCTACATGATCATCGAAGAAATCAACCGCCGTTTCTTAGCGGAATTAGCCGAAGAAAAAGTCGACCCAGCGAAGATTCAAGCGATGCAAATCATCAAAGATGGTCAAATCCTCATGACGAACATGGCCATCCATGCCGTCTTTAGCGTGAATGGCGTGGCCAAAATCCACACGGAGATTTTGGAACACTATACGTTCAAAGAATTCTATGAACTTTATCCCGAGAAGTTCTCAAACAAAACCAACGGCGTCACACATCGTCGTTGGTTAATGTACGCGAACCCGCGCTTAACGAAGTTACTTTGCGACAAAATCGGAGAAGATTGGAAAATCCATCCGAATGAACTGGAGAAGTTCAAAGCATTTGACTCTGATCCTGCGACGCAAAAAGCCGTCATGGACATCAAAGCTCAGAACAAAGCCGACTTTGCGGATTATTTAGAAGAGCATTACGGCATCACCTTGCCAAAAGACGTCATCATCGACGTCCAAATCAAGCGGCTTCATGCCTATAAACGTCAGTTATTGAACTTGTTCCATATCATGGCGTTATATCAGAAGTTAAAAGCCGACCCGAAACATTTCTCCATGCATCCGCATTTGTATGTCTTTGGTGCGAAAGCCGCTCCGAGCTACGAATATGCGAAACGGATTATCGAACTAATCTTAGCGGTGCAAGACGTCATTAACAATGACCCAGAAGCCGCGCCTTACATGAAGATTGTCTTCGTCGAAAATTATGGCGTGAGCTTAGCGGAACGGATTATCCCCGCCGCGGACATCTCAGAACAAATCTCGACGGCAGGCCGCGAAGCTTCAGGCACCTCGAACATGAAACTCATGATGAATGGGGCTTTAACGTTAGGTACCATGGATGGCGCGAACATTGAAATCGTGCAACGCGCTGGCAAAGAAAACGCGATCATCTTCGGGATGAGCGTCGAAGAAGTCGAGCAAAAAGAACGCGAACATTCCTATAATCCTTGGGATATCTACAATCAAAATCCCGTGATTAAAGGCGTGGTGGATTCCTTGTTCAACGGTCCTTGGGCCGTCTCCGCTGAAGGACGGTTCCAACTCATATTTGATGAGTTAATGAATCGTGGTGATCCCTTCTTTGTGTTAGCGGACTTCGATGCTTACGTCAAAGCGTGCGAAGAAGCGGAAAAATTCTATGAAGACAAGCCACGTTGGGCCAAAGCTGTCATCGACAATATCGCGATGTCTGGCGTCTTCTCTAGTGATCGTACCATCGCCGAATACAATCGCGACATTTGGCATTTGGAACCCTATTCGCTTCGGAAAGGAAATTTTGAAGAATAATCTTATGGAATTAGCAGAACTCTATACCGCTCAAAAAGGGCTCGATGCCGAAATTCAAGAACTCCATCACGTGACGTATGAAAGCACGTTTCATGAACGGATGCTCGCGTTGCTCGTGGAACTCGGGGAATTCGCCAACGAAACCAGAACCTTTAAATTTTGGTCGTTAAAAGGCTCGTCCCCGAAAGAACGGATTTTGGATGAATATGCCGACGCCGTGCATTTCTTCTTGTCGCTTGGCATCGCGATTGGAATCGACCATTTCCAACATGAATTCACGCCGTACGAAGGAAAACTCACCGATCAAATCCTCGGTGTCTATCAAGACGTGGTGGACTTTACGAGAAACGCGAATGCCGAGACGTATGGCACCGCATTCCATGCCTTCTTAAATCTCTTGCCGTCTTTAGGCTATAACGAAGACGATATGTTCGCTGCCTACAAAGCAAAATTGGCCGTGAATTATCATCGTCAAGAAACGCATTATTAATTCATTTTACCTTCGATTTAGGTAAAAATATTAACTGATAAAATAACAGTTTCTATTAAGAATGTTACTAGATTACCTGATGAATAGGTAAAAAGGTAACATTCTTTTTCTTGGTGTGATTCCCTAGTAAAAAACAGGCGATTGCCTATAATAAAGACATAATGAATATCGTGCTACGCACGTCTAGAAAAAGGACTTGGCTATGAACGACAATATTTCCCATTGGTGGGACCATGCGATCGGCTACATGATTTGTCCGGTATCGTATCAGGATTCTAACCACGATGGTTACGGGGATTTAGAAGGGATCCTCTCGCGTCTTCCTTATTTGCAAGAGCTCGGCATCAATTTGATTTATCTGATGCCCATCTTTGATTCGCCGTTTTTCGATTGCGGTTACGATGTCTCGGATTACATGAAGATCAATCCGCATTTCGGAACCATCTATGATTTAAAAGCCTTAATTGCCGGTTGCCATGAACGTGGCATCCGTCTGATTCTTGATTTGCCGCTCAATCACACGTCCAATCAACATGTGTGGTTCCAAGAAGCGTTAGCGGATCCTTATTCCCCGAAACGCGACTATTACTATATCCGTGAAGGGAAAGTGGTAGGAAATGAAATCCTTCCCCCGAACAACTGGGCTTCGTTCTTTGGCGGTTCGTGTTGGGAAAGAGTGCCGAATACGAATCTCTATTATCTCCATGTCTTTGGCAAAACAATGCCTGACCTTAATTGGTCAAACCCTGCTTTACGGCAAGAAATCTACCGCATCGCGAATTACTACTTAGATTTAGGCGTCGATGGGTTCCGGCTGGATGCCGTATCCCATTTGGCGAAGGATTTGTCATTTGAAGATTCTTCAAAACCGGCGAATCCCGACGGCACCGTCGATGATTATGACCGGTTCTCTAATCGTCCCGAGATGTTAGATTATCTCCGTGAATTCGATGAACACGTCACGAAAGGAAGAGATGTCTTGACCATCGGAGAAGTCGGGGACTTCATGACGCCTACACAAGCGTTATCTCTCGTGAATTACAAAGATGGTCCGTTACGGATGGTTTTTAACTTTGATACGGCGTTTGACAATGATTCCGTCGATTCGTTTGACAAAGCCGATGATGAAATCAAAACGGACGTCTTATCGTTAAAGCGGAACTTCATGCGTTGGTATGACGGATTATATGGCAAAGCTGATTTGCCGCTTTATTGGTGCAACCACGATGGACCGCGTTTGTTGTCGCAATATGGTTCGACGAAATACCGCGATGAATCGGCGAAGATGTTGCTCACCATCTTGTTATTCCTTTATGGCACGCCATTCCTTCAATACGGCGAAGAAATCGGGATGTCGAACTTGCATTTTGACCGCATTGATGACTTCTACATCGATGATTCGAAACGAAGTGAAGTGGCGTCTTGGCGTAAAGCAGGTATCAGTGGCGACAAAATCTTGCGTTACCTTAACCGCACCGCCCGCCTTTCTTCCCGTTCGGTCATGCAGTGGTCAAAACAAGCCTATGCCGGTTTCTCTTCCAGACCGCCTTATATGCCGCTTAACAATAACTACACCGAAGGCGTCGATATCGCCTCGCAAATGGCGGATCCTTATTCCATTTTGAATTTTTATCAATACGCGATTCTTTATCGTCGTCAGGCATTGGTGAACGATACGGTCATGAATGGGCCGTTATCGATCATTGATCCGAAACATCCCGATGTGTTCGCCTACCGCCATGATGGGCCAATGCGCCTTGCCGTCATCGCGAATATGCGGCCTTATACCACCTATTTCTCATTTTATTCCGACATCAAAGACATCAAACTGCATAACTATGGGGACGTCTTGTTCCAAGACCATGTCTTCACGTTACGCCCCTTTGAAGTGTTCTTATTAATTCTCCAATGACCAAGTATTACCTCTTTCTTGCCTCCAATCCGTTAGATCGAGACTTATGGGAAGAATCGTTATCTTCCTTAATTAAAGAACCGTTGTCTTTTACGTATGAGTCGGACCGTAAGGGCTATATTCTCGCTTCCGAGAAGCTAGGCATCCGGTTACAAGATTGCCTTTATAACATCCATGAAGACTTAGGGATTACGGTGACGGTGGTGATTGCCCACCGCGATGGCGCCTTAGAAGAGAAACTCCTTCGTGAGGCGTTATCGTATTTCCCGAACCAATGCCTTTATCTCACGGATATGTTAATGAAGGAACTTTCATTTGGGGATTATTCCTCTTTCCCATTGTTATCCAATGAATTTCGAAACGTACCACACGACTTGTTATTAACGGCAGGGACGTATCTTAGATGTGGCATGGATGCCTCTGAAACGGCCCAAAGCCTCTTTATCCACCGCAATACGTTCAATTACCGCTTAGCTGCCTTTATTGCCCAAACGCAGCTCGATATCCGGGACTATCATAATGCCTTGTTATTAGAGCTTTATTTCCAACTCGGAAGTGGCAAATGATCTGCTTTTTATTTAATTTGTGCACAATGCACAACATGAATTTAGAAGCCATGCTATAATAGCCATAAAAGAAAGGGAGACCAAACATCACCTTATGAAGAAAAATAAGAAAGCGGCCACAGAAGAACAAATTCTGAACGGCCAGCCGCTCGTCACGAAAAAAGAAGTGGAAGAGCGTGCCAAAGAAATCGAAGCCATGGAAGCCAATGAACCATTGGATCCGAATGGCTACGTCATCCTGCGCCATGTCGACAAAGTCTATGACAATGGCATTCAAGCCGTCTATGACTTCTCCATCGACATCAAGAAGCACGAATTCATCGTGTTTGTCGGTCCTTCGGGATGCGGCAAATCCACGACGCTTCGGATGATCGCCGGTTTGGAAGACATCACAAACGGCGAACTCTACATCGATGGCGAATATGCGAACGACAAATCCCCGAAAGACCGCGATATCGCGATGGTCTTCCAGTCTTATGCGCTTTATCCGCATATGACCGTTTATAACAACATGGCGTTCGGCTTAAAGATTCGTCACATGCCGAAAGCCGAAATCGACAAACGGGTCCACGATGCCGCGAAGATTCTTCAAATCGAAGAATATCTCGACCGGAAGCCAAAAGCTCTCTCTGGTGGTCAAAGACAGCGTGTCGCGTTAGGCCGTGCCATTGTCCGTAATGCCAAAGTCTTCTTGATGGATGAACCTTTGTCCAACTTGGACGCAAAACTCCGGGTTCAGATGCGTTCCGAAATCATCAAACTTCATGAATCGCTCCATGCGACCACGATTTATGTCACACACGACCAGACCGAAGCCATGACGATGGCCACTCGTATCGTCGTCATGAAACTCGGCCACATCCAACAAATTGGCACGCCGCTTGAAATTTATAACAAGCCGGCAAACGTGTTCGTCGCAAGCTTCATCGGCTCGCCAGCCATGAACCTCATGCGGGCCCATTACAAAGACGGCGTCTTAGCGTTCCCGTCTGGCGAAACCATTACCTTGGATGACGCCTTCAAGCAATCCTATGCCCGTTTCTATGCGGCAGAAGTCGAATCGTTAAAGAAAGAACAAGCGGCCTTTATGACGAAGATGACCGCTCGTGGACAAGAAATCTTAGACAAGGGTGGCAACCCACTTGCCAAGAGCGTCCAACAAGCCGAACATGCGGTGAAAGTCGCGAAAGACGATGCGGCAAGAGCCGAAGCGCAAGCCAAACTTGATGAAGTGAAAGCAACCGAAGCCCAGTATGCGTCTGATCCCTATCAGATCGCATTGGCAGCCGATGCCTACGCCAAGGCAAAAGCCGAACATTATGAGAAAGAAATCGCCCGTTGCCAAGACGCGCTTAAAGGCGAAAGCGATATTATCTTCGGTCTCCGTCCGGAAGACATCCACGAAGGCGATGAAGCCCACATGGAGAAGTATGGTGGCGTGAAGTTCCATATCAGTGTTTCTGTCGCAGAACTTCTTGGTCATGAATACTATGTCCATACGAAGTTCGGTGGCATCGATGACTTAGTCTGCAAGATCCCGATGGTTCATGAGATTAAGCTCGGCGATGAAATGGATATTCTCTTCGACGTCAAGAAAGCGCACCTCTTCGATGCTGGCAGCGAAAAGCGCATTGCCTAATCGAATTCTCTGCGATTATAAACGGCCTATGTTCCTTTTGGGACATGGGCCTTTTTTATCATAGGTATGTGCTTTTATTGATAAAGGGTAGAACATGCCCTTCTTAAGAATAACGATAAGAGGTCTTAACCTATTTTTTGCGTTAGGGGGTTTCCTACTACAAGAGCAGAAGGAAAAATGGAAGAACGGGTGAAAGACGTTTTCCCTTCATCGTTTCCACCTTTTTATCTTTTATGAATTGTGAAACGACAACGAGATCGATTTTAATGATCTACAAAAACTTAATCCGGGATAGAATATATGTCCGTCACAAACCGAGACAACCAGTATCCTGCCATCTGTCATTATTGGGTAACTTGTTTCTACCCCATTTATTCCAATTCCACCGATGGCAGCGAGCCTCGGCCCCTTAGGAACCCCATAAGGCGAACCGGGCCTTCCCTAGAGGGAAAGCTCGATGCCGTCAATGATATCAAAGGGGATCCCTCGCGCCATCGGTTTTTCTCGGCATAAAAGGGCATGGCGGTAAGGTGGAAACAAATAACCCAATAAATACCTAGAAACAAATAACCCAATAACTACACCAGTATCCTGCCATCTTGCAGTCGCCTCGGAAAGGTGTTAACCTAATTTTGCGTTGGGTGTTCAAACCAATCACTTGGCTTGAACACTTTTTCGTTTCCTACTACAAGAGTAGGAGGAGAATTGCAAGCGCAAGAAGCAAGATAATTAAATCTCACATCGTTGTTTGCCTTTCTACCTTCAACGAAATGGCAGGCTAACGCTGACGGAAACGGAGACATAATAAACCTCCGTCGACAAATTGTTAAAATAAACAAATCTGTGGTTCAAGTATTTTTTTAACAAAATGTTATTTTAATGACTGCATCAGACAATGATTGACCGAACAAAAAAAGATGTCGAGAATTACCCCGGCATCTATTTTATTTTTCTTTTGATGCAGATTTGTGGAACGAATGATGTCCTGGTTTGGAGAAGTAGGGTTTCTTGTGCCCATAGGATTTTTTCTCTCCAAAGGATTTCTTCGAACCATATGGCTTCTTATCTCCGAAGGACTTCTTGCCATGGAATGATTTCTTACCATGGAACGGTTTCTTCTTCGCGGAGAATGGCTTTTCTTCGGACTGACTTGCAACCGGTTTTTCGGAAGTGATATTCCGTTCTTTGACGGAATTTGACTTCGAACCGTAATGAGAACGACGGGTTCTTGCTGGTTTTGGTTCTTCTTCCCATAAGAAGCTTAAGTCATCTAGTGAGGAGTAGACGTGGATTCCGTTTGCCTCGAGGAGACGGGTCGTGATTCCTTTGCCTTCTACCTTCGTTTGCCGGAATCTGCCATCATAGACATTTCTGACTCCGCAAGAAGGAGAGCTTTCTTTTAAGACGGCGATAGAGATGCCAAAGAGGCGGCACGCCTCTAAAGCTTTCTTGGCGCCGAGTTGATATTCGCTGGCTTTAGAAGCACCATCTTTCGTCACGACATCGGCACCCCGGATTTCGCAAGGCTCTCGGGGAATCGATAAACCTCCTGCCACTTCAGGGCAGAAAGGGACTAATTCATATTTTTCCCGGAGTTTTTCCACGAAGGGGGCGTAGTTATCGCCGCCGTCATAACGGGTTTTCTCTCCAACTAAGCAGGCACTGATCAAAATCTTTTCCATACGGGTGTGAAGTTTACCTTGTTTTTGGGGAATTTACTAGAGAAACCACGAAAACAGGCGAATTCTTTTTCTTTTCTGATGAGTATCAATCAAAGGTACGTAACTTCGCAGAAAGATTCTTTGCGTTGGTGATTTTTAATCCTCGAAGCACGATGATACCGATGGCAAGTAGCACGAGTCCAAAGACAATCAGTAATGACCAACCGTTTAACGAAAGCAAAGAGAAGGACAACTGGAACGATTGTGGGGAACGGAACAAAAGATTTAGCAAGTAAAGGAATAATGAGCCACCACCCCAGGAGAGTAAGAATGCAAGGCCAAGCAATGTGGCGGAATAAGAGACAATATTCCCGATGATCTGCCGTCTTGGAACCCCGACGATCGATAAGACACAGTATTCCTTTTCCTTGGAATTCAGGATTTGTCGAAGCATATTGGCAAATAAGAATAACGATAAGGAACCGAAAAGAATCTCTACCACCACGAAAGCGACAATGACCTTCGACCAATATGGATATCTGACACATCTCGTCGAAGATGTTAAAGAGACGGATGATCTAGAGATGCATCTCCTTTTGAATTACGAATGGTCCGATTAAGCGACGGACAGGATAGTGACTAGAGGTGGATGTTTCATTCCATCTCTTTTTCTGATCTTCTTATTCAAGGATATCCACCGAACTCGTTATAATTCTAGCGATGAAGCAACGAGAGCAGTGGATATTCCGTGATGAGGGTCACGATTACCCCGTCACCATCAATTACCGAAGAAGACGGAGTTTAGGGCTTCGTTACCGCGAAGAGAAGCAAGATTATATCTGCAACGTTCCTTATCGTTATCCGAAGCAAGAAATCATTAAGTTCTTACAAAAACATGCCTCTAAGCTTCGGAAACGAGTGGAAAGCCGTCATCCGATTGCCCCGATTCAAGGCGATGTGGTTTATCTCTTTGGAAGTCCAGTCACCATCGAAGGGTTTTCTTCTTGGAGTCAAGCGAAGCAAGAGAAATATCTAAAGAAGCAGTTATTGGATTTTTTGGCTCCTACCGCTCAAGAAGACGCTAAAAAGATGGGAATTGCCACGGAACATAGCATCAAAGTGAGAAAGATGAAAAGCTTATGGGGCGTGAATCACCTTCAAAAAGGAGAAATCGTCTTTGCGTTATCTCTGGTCTATTACCGGAAAGACATCATTGAATCCGTGGTTTATCATGAACTTGCCCATGATTTCTATCAGGGGCATGGAAAAGCCTTTTATCGTGTGCTATTAAAATATTGCCCCGATTACTGGGTTCTTCACAAAGCATTAGGGGAGGGAGATTATGACGGAACGCATCACCTCGAAAGAAAATCCGAAGATTAAAGAGGCCTTAAAAGCAGCTGCCGCAAAAGACGACTTGTTCTTAGTCGAAGGTTATCACCTCGTTGAGATGGCCTTACAAGCTGGCATGGTCATTCGTCTTTTTAGTGTCAAACCTTATTCTTGCCCTGGCGTAGAGACCGTTCTCATTAACGATGCTTTATTGCACCGCCTTGCTTTCAGTAAGAATCCCGAAGGCATTGTGGCGTTATGCCATAAGCCTTCCCCGAAGAAACCGCAAGGGGATGCGGTGCTTTATTTAGACCATGTGCAAGACCCAGGCAATGTTGGTACATTGCTTCGAAGTGCCTTGGCATTTGACTGCCATGACGTCGTCTTGTCCAAAGGCACTGCCGAAGTGTTTGCTCCCAAGACCATCATGGCATCCCAAGGTGCCGTCTTTCGTCTTCGTCTTTTCGAATCTAAGGCTGATCCAGTCGAAGACATCCAACAACTAAAGAACGATGGTTACTATCTTTTAGGCACGGATTTAAAGTCATCGTTGCCATTAAAAGAACTATCGGTTCCTCGTAAGTTTGTCTTGATCCTTGGGAACGAAGGACAAGGGGTGGATTCTGATGTTTTAGCCTTGACGGATGCAAGAGTCCGTATCGAAATGAGTGGTATCGATTCCTTAAATGTCGGGGTAGCAGGGGGCATCTTGTTATATGAGCTTTGCCAAACGCGTCATGATTCCTAACCATTCCGTTATTTTTGTATTAGAATTATTTCGTTCGGTGAAGAGAAAGAGTACGTCCGAGCTTCTTAGTCGTGGGAGAGACCGCTAGAGTGACAGTCTTCTAAGAAACGGGCCGAAGTTCGTCTCGGAGAACGGAGAAGAGATTCTCCCCGTCGTGGGTTATAGCCAGTAAAGCGCGTTTCTAATAAACACAAACACGAAACGAATTGGGATGGCACCGAGGGTTAACCCCTCTCCCTGCAATCCCTTTTTTATTGAAAAGGAGAACACATATGGACGATCCAAAAGCACAAGTGGCAAAGGCAAAAGAAGAGGCGTTAAGCGCGTTAGCAAACGCCAACACCGTTGAAGAGTTGACCGCTTGGAAGAACACTTACTTAGCGAAAAAGAGCCCGTTATCGCAATTAATGGGGTTGATGCGCCAAATCCCGGCCGAAGAAAAAGCGGCATTTGGGAAAACGGTGAACGATGCAAGACAAGAGGTCGAAACCGCCTTTGAAGCCAAAAAAGAACAAGCGGATAAGGCAGCCTTGGAAGCGAAACTGAAGGCGGAAAGCATCGACCTTACTTTGCCTGGCCGTCATTATGATGTGGGCAAGACAAATCCTTATTGGTTGGTTGTCGATGAAATGTCTGCCATCTTTGCCTCTATGGGATTCTCCATCGTCGAAGGACGGGATGTCGAAACCGATCACTATAACTTCGAACTACTGAATGTTCCTAAGGACCACCCTGCCCGGGATATGCAAGATACGTTCTATTTAGGGGACCAGTTGTTACTACGGACCCAAACCTCGGCAGCGCAAGCCCATACGATGTTGGATTCGAAAGACAAAGCACCGATTAAGATGATTTGCCCTGGCAAGTGCTACCGGAGAGATGACGATGACGCGACCCATTCGCATCAATTCGGCCAAATCGAAGGACTTGTGGTTGATAAAGGCATCTCTATGGCTGATCTAAAAGGCACGTTAGAACGCTTTGTGCATCAACTCTTTGGCGAAAAACGGCAAATTCGGTTGCGTTCTTCTTACTTCCCATTCACGGAACCTTCCGTCGAAGTCGATGTCTCTTGCGCCAAATGCGGTGGAAAGGGTTGCAACATTTGCAAAGGCACCGGCTGGATTGAAATCTTAGGCGCTGGCGAAGTGCATCCGAATGTCTTACGGATGTGCGGCTATGACCCTGAGGTCTATAGCGGTTTTGCTTTCGGCGTGGGCATCGAACGGATCGCCATGCTTCGTTATGGCATCGATGATATTCGCCGTATCTACACAAACGACGTCCGGTTTTTGAAGGACTTCCAAGAGAAGTAAGGGAGGAAGCGAAAAATGAAAATTTCATGGAATTGGTTAAAGACGTTTGTTGATTTATCGGACGTCACCCCAGAAGAAGTGGCATCGCGCCTTACATTTGCTGGTGTAGAAGTTGATGCGATCACTCCACTTGCCAAAGCCGATCACTTGGTGATTGGCGAGATTCTTTCTTGCGTGCCTCATCCTGACAGCAACCATCTTCATATTTTACAAGTCGATGAAGGCAAAGAATTTGGCATTCACCAAATCGTATGTGGCGCCCCTAATGCCAGAACCGGCTTAAAAGTCATTGTGGCAAGAGAAGGGGCGAAATTACCAGAAGTCACCATTGAGAAATCCACGATCCGCGGCGTGGAAAGCGATGGGATGTGCTGCGCTTTATATGAGCTCGGCGTCGATAAGAAACGGTTAAATGAAAAGCAATTGAGTGGCATTGAAGAATTGCCTTCTGATGCGCCCGTAGGCGAAACGAATGTTTTAGGCTATTTAGGATTAGATGATGTCATCCTAGAGCCTGATTTACTCGCGAATCGTCCCGATTTAAACGCGATGGAAAATGTGGCTGAAGAAGTCGGCTGTTTACTGAATCGCCCGGTGACTTTGCCGCAATACGAAGACCCGGTGACTGGTGAAAGCGATTTCCGCGTTTCTTCGAAAGTCGAGGCTTGCCCAACCTTTGGTGCAAGAGAAATCCGTGGCATTAAGACTGCCCCTTCGCCTTTATGGCTAAAGCAAATCCTTGAAAGCGAAGGCGTGCGTAGCATCAATAATGTCGTGGATATCGGCAATTTTGTCATGTTATTGACGGGTCAACCGATCAATATGTACGATGCCGATAAATTAGAAACCCGTTCGTTAGAAGTGCGCGATGATTACCAAGGCGACTTTGTGGCGATGGATGAGAAGACTTATGCTTTGCAGCCTAAAGACTTGGTGGTTTGCTCTGGCAAAGAAGTCGGTTGCTTAGCGGGCATTATGACGAGCGCTTCCTGTGCCGTCACCGAAAATACTAAGAACGTCATCATTGAAGCAGCAACGTTTGCTGGCGCTTCCATCCGTCATACATCGAGACGTTTGGGCTTAGCCAGCGAATCCAGCGCCCGTTTTGTGAAAGGCATCAATCCCGATCAAACCGCGAAAGTACTCACGATTTGCTCTGCTTTGATGAAAGAACTTTGCCAAGCCCAAGAAGTCTTAACCATCCCTACCTACGACGTGGCAAAACATGAACCCAAAGTCATTGTCACCTCTTTGTCCTATATTAATGGCCGTTTGGGCACCAACCTCGAAGAAGATGGGGTGTTAACGGTGCTTCGTCGTGACCATATGGGCATTGAAAGAGGAATTGGCGACACCTTTACGGTGCGCGTTCCTTCATACCGTATTGATATGGATGGGGCAGCCGATGTTTCGGAAGAAGTCATCCGCTTACTTGGTTATGACCGCATTCCTTCGAAATTACCAATCGTAGAAACTGCCCATGGTGGTTTTAACGAGAAACAGAAGAATCAACTGGCGGTCCGTCGTTACTTACGGGATATTGGTTTGAGTGAAGTCATCACCTATTCTTTGGTGAACCAAGCGCAAAAAGATGCGTTTGCCGTGTTAACGGAGGGGGAGAACTATCAAGTCATTAACCCTTTGACCGAAGACCACGAATACTTACGGAAGAACTTATTGGCATCTTTATTGGATGTGGCATCCTATAACGTGGCGCACCAAGAGAAAAACTTAGCATTCTTCGAAGTAAGCGATATCGATACTCCATCTACAAAAGGTAGGCACTTAGCCGTTGTGGAAGTCGGAGAAGAATCGTTACAAGGAAGCTGGAAGAAAGTTCCTTATGACTTCTATAGCGTCAAAGGCGTCTTAGAAGGCATCTTGAACTTACTCGGTTTCACGATGAGCCGGTTCCAACTCCATCCGTATGTCGATACGAAAGAGGAATTCCACCCCGCAAGGACTGCTATTTTAACGATGGGCAAACAAAAGATTGCCGTGTTAGGCGAGTTACATCCAAACGTTAAGAAACGATACGGCTTAGGCAAAGCCCTCGTTGCCGTGATGGAACTGGACTTAGACACATTACTTTCGTTACGGACCGGTGCGCCAAAGGCATCGTTGCCACCTCGTTTCCCTTCAGTAACGCGCGATTTGGCATTCGTGGTCGATCAAAAGGTTACGTTTGATGACATCCGTCGTTCGATTGTGACCTTGAATAAAAAGATCCATTCCGTCGAAGTCTTCGATGTCTATCAAGGCGAGAATATCCCTTCTGGGAAGAAGTCCATGGCCATTTCGATTACGTTCTTAGATGAAGAGAAAACCTTAACCGATGGTGAAGTGGCGACGTTGATGAAAAACATCCAAGACACGTTATCCACGAAGTTTTTAGCGGAGGTTCGTGCCGCATGAAGAACGTCGCGAAAAGTGCCGTTACTTCTGGACGGGATTACACATTCTCTTCGGATGGGCCGTTAGAAGGATATGAAACGCATTATCCTTTGATCGCGGTGAAATCTTGTCATTACGAAGGGGAATTAATCCGTGAGAATGAGGATGAGGGACAACTTTGGATCCGCGTCAAAGGAAAAGCAGAACTCGAAGTCTACGACACGAGAACAGGCATTCCTTTCCTTTACCCGACTAAAATTCAAGAGAAAGCCCAAATTCTCGATGATGAAGATGGCGAAGGAGAAGGTTACATCGTCTCAGGACCGAATATTGATTTAGATGGTTTGGTTCTTCGAATATTAGAGTCTTCCTTGCCGTTACAGCTTTTAAAGAATCCCGATGAACCCTTGCCAAAAAGCAAGGATCCATCGGTGCATTTGATGAGCGAAGACGAACGGAAAGAGGAAAAAGGTAACTTCTCCTTGGATGGCCTTCCTGAATTTCCGGATGCTCCGAAGAAAGATTCCTAGTCATAAAGAACGAAGTCTTGCCATGCGAATCCATGACAAGACTTTTTTCTTTGACTAGGAAATTGTATTTAACCTCCCCCATAAGAAAACCGGCCTCCCTGGGCTGGCTTGGGACTGCTCTTACTCCGGTTTGTAGATGAAACCGCCTTTTATCTGGTCGTAGACGTCCTTCGGGA
>Ga0256406_1002571_pt1 | contig 25169 bp, 22 predicted proteins | sample RumenRJG_03DNA_FD_185986 | JGI IMG/M metagenome (GOLD analysis project Ga0256406, IMG submission 185986) | Bovine rumen microbial communities from Lethbridge, Alberta, Canada - RJG_03 | ecosystem: Host-associated > Mammals > Digestive system > Stomach > Rumen | place: Canada: Alberta | collected...
TTGGCTCTGATTTGTATCGAACGTCGTTCTTGCGCTGCATAGTAGGTACCTCACGTACCTACCATTATAGATGAGGTTAAAGGAATTGAACATCCTCTAAACCTTTAGGAGCGTGGACCTTTTGTCCGCGGCATCATACAATACATGCATACCTAAATGCATACCGGACTGTAATTTCTCCACTATTTCTTTAACAGTCCCATTGCCACCTGCTCTGCCGTGATCGGAAGTTCCGTGAAGGTAAGGCCTGTCGCGTTGTGCACCGCATCGCAGATCGCAGGACCGGGCGTGTCGATGACCACCTCGCCGATGGACTTTGCGCCGAACGGGCCGCTGTCTTCATAGCTGGAGGCAAACGCGACGTGGATCTGTCCGATGTCGGGTCGTGCCGGGATCTTGTACTGCAGGAACGAGTTCTCCAGAACCTGTCCCTTCCTGTCGTAAGTGACATTCTCGGTGAGCGCCATGCCGATCGCCTGCAGAAGACCGCCCTCCGTCTGAACCCTGGCAATCGCGGGATTTAAGGGCGTCCCGCAGTCGACCGCCGCATAGTAATTGACAACCTTCATCTTCCCGGTCTCGAGATCCGTTTCGGCCTCTGCAACGCCTGCCATGTAGGGTGGCGGAGAGATCGCGGAACTTGAGCTTGCATTGACCACGAAGGAGTCGCTGTTGCCACCGGTCGTCGAGGCCGCGATGTCAAAGAGACTCACCTCCTGTTTCCCGTCGCTGACCTTTGAGCCGTCAAAGTCGCAGAAGGACTCCTCGCTCTTTATGAGCTCCGCTCCTCTTCTGATAATGCGCTGCCGCATCTCCTTTGCCGCGGCAAGCACGGCTCTTCCCGTGATGTAGGCCGTCGAGCTCGCATAGGAGCCGGAGTCGTAGGGAGAGGTGTCCGTGTCTCCGGAGTTTACACAGATGGAATCGAGCGGGCACTCGAGGACCTCGGAGGCAATCTGCGCCATCGTGGTGTCCGATCCGGTGCCCATGTCCGCTGAACCCAGAAGCAGCGTGTAGAATCCGCCCTCCTCGAGCTTTATCGTTGCGCCGCCGACATCGATTCCCGCAATCGCCGAACCCTGCATGGCGATCGCCATGCCAAGGGATCGCACCGTATGGTCATTTACCTTCACGCAGGGATAGCGGTGCTCCCAGTCGGACATCTCCCTGACCTTTTCGATACACCGATCGAGCCCGGAGCTCGTGTTCTTCTGCCCGAAATAGGCGGGCATGATCTCGCCCTCCTTTGCCGTGTTCTGAAGGCGAAGATCGATCGGATCCCTGTGCAGGCGGTGGGCGAGCTCATTGACACAGTTCTCGAGCGCAAAGATGCCCTGCGGTGCCCCGTATCCCCGGTAAGCACCGGCGCTCATCTCATTCGTGTAGACAACATCTGCCTGAAAGCGGAAGGCCTTTGTGTGATAGAGCGGGATCGACTTGTGGCCTGACAGTCCCACCGTCGTCGGCCCGTGCTCGCCGTAGGCACCGGTATTCGAGAGCGTGTACATGTCGATTGCGCGGATGGTGCCGTCTTTCATGGCGCCAAGCTTTACCCTTACCTGCATCTCATGGCGGGGCGAGGACGCGATCTGGCACTCTCGCCTTGTGTAGACGATCTTTGCCGGCTTTTTGGTCTTCCAGGTGACAAAGGCAGGGTACATCTCCGAGACGCTCGTCTGCTTTGCACCGAACCCTCCGCCGATGCGGGGCTTGATCACGCGAACCTTCGAGACCGGAATCCCGAGGGCATTGGCGACGTTCCGCCGTGCGTGGAACACGATCTGGGTGGACGACACAATGAGAAGCCGCCCGTACATGTCGATGATGCTCCAGGTGCAGAAGGGCTCCATGAAGGCCTGCTGCACCGCCTTCGTATGGCAGGTCTTCTCGATCACGATGTCGCAGGAAGAAAGCTCTGCCTCGACATCTCCATCCTCCGATTCCTCGTGGGCACAGAGATTCCTCTTTGCGTCTCCGTTTGCAAAGTCTCGTCCCTCCCAGTTGTCCTCCGGGTGAATGATGACTTTGTTGTCGAGAGCCTTGGTATAGTCAAGGACGGGCTCCAGCTGCCGGTACGTCACTTTGATCAGCTTCATCGCCCGGTCGACGCACTTCTCGTTTGTCCCCGCAACGATCGCCGCGACATCTCCCACGTGTCTCATGTGCTGATCGAGGATCAGGCGGTCATACGGGCTTGCCTCGGGGTAGGTCTGACCTGCCTCGGTAAAGCGGCGCATGTTCTGGTCCACATCGTGCCAGGTAAAGACGGCCTCCATGCCGGGGACCTTCATGGCTGCCGTCGTGTCAATGTCCTCGATGATGGCATTCGGATACGGGCAGCGAAGGAGCTTTACCACCAGGCAGTTTTCCGGCTCGAGATCCTGCGTGTACAGGGGAGCCCCCGTGACAATCGCCTCCCAGTCCTTCTTCCGGTATGATTTTTCCACCACACGGGTTCCGGTATCGCTCATGCCTTTCCTCCCTGTTCCTTCTTCCATGCAATGTATCTCTGAATGCCCCGCATCTGCCCTTCATACCCGGAACACCGACAGAGATTGTTTGCAAGATACTCCTTCGTCTCCTCCGGTGTGGGATCCGGATTTTCCGAAAGCAGTGCAATCGTTGTCATGATAAGCCCCGGGCTGCAGTAGCCGCACTGCTCGGCGGCCTCATCGGCAAGGAAGGCACCGAATTCCCGGGCTCTGTCCCTGACGCCCTCCAGGGTTGTCACAGATCGTCCGTCACACCTTGCCGCAAGGATCCCGCAGGAGAGCACCGGCTTTTCGTCAAGCCATACCGTACAGGCGCCGCAGTTGGATGTATCGCACCCGCGCTTTACGGACTTCATGCCGTGAGAGCGAAGGAAATCGATGAGGAGAAGATCCGGCTCGATTTCTTCCTTTATAACAGTGCCGTTCACCGTGATCGAAACGTTCATTGCTCTCCTCCTTCCAAAGACTTTCTGCACCGCCCAACAAGCACCCCTGCAAGATGCCTACGGTAGTCCTCACTTCCCCGAAGGTTCGACGAAAAGGACAGAGAAGAAAGAGCGGTCTTCGTCATCTCCTCTGCAGACACTCCTTCCGGGAAGGTGAGAAGACGTGCGGCCTGCGGTCTTGCGCCGATCGCAAGGCGGATCCCGCCATCCCCCTCTGCCATCGCACAGGTCAGCGTCGGAAGATCCATCTCCGTGTTTCGCATCGAGGCATAGCGGCAGGAAAGATTTTCCTTCCGGATCCGGACGCCCGTGACGATCCGGTCACCCAGAGTCTCCTCGAGGTATTTTGCAAGAGGCAGTTCCTCGTGCGGGTACAGGATAACCGTGGAGTCCAGGACAAGGAGCATCGTCAGAACGTCCGAAAAGCCGTACTTTCCGGAAACCGTTCCGCCAAGCGTTGCGAGGTTTCGAAACTGCACCCCGACGATGTGCCGGAGGGCCTCCTTCATGGCACCGGACGTCAGAGATGAAAGTTCCCTGCTCTCTTCCATCTCGCGAAGCGGTGTCATCGCACCGACCAGGTAAGAATCCCCCTCGTCCGTGATGCCGGACAGGTGAAGATCCGACAGATCGATCACCTTCGAATAGAACCCCTGTCCCATCTTCAGCCACTGCATCCCGCCGAGGATACAGGTGCCCTTTTTGTGAAGCGAATAGGCCTCCTCGAGGCTCTTTGCACGTATGTACTGTCCTGCTGTAAACATGAAAACCCTCCTGCCTTCCAATGGCCGAAGGCATGATACAAAAACGGACCACGCCTTGCAAGCGTAAAAACCGTACATGCCTGCACTTTCCCTTGAATTTGTCTTCCCGTCTCATTAGAATGAATGCAATTACGTGCAACTCATGGAATGGAGGAGATAGGAAATGCAGTTTCTGGAAGATCGCATCCGCAGGGACGGACAGGTCCGCCCCGGCAATATCCTGAAGGTGGACAGTTTTCTGAACCATCAACTCGACGTCAATCTGCTCGATCAGGTGGGAAAGGCCTTTTATGATGAGTTCAAGGACTGCGGGATCAACCGGATCCTGACGATCGAAGCCTCCGGCATCGCGATCGCCTGCATGACCGCCCGCTATTTCAACGTCCCCGTCGTCTTCGCCAAGAAGGCAAAGAGCAAGAACATCGACGGCGATGTCTATACCTCGACGGTTCATTCCTTTACCTATGGTAAGGACTATGACATCACCCTCTCGAAAAAGTACCTTGGTCCCGACGACAAGGTGCTTCTGGTCGACGACTTCCTCGCCGTCGGCAAGGCGATGCGCGGACTCATCGATGTCTGCTCCCAGGCAGGCGCAACGGTCGGCGGCATCGGCATTGCGATCGAGAAAGGCTTCCAGGAGGGCGGTGCCTATCTTCGCTCGCAGGGGTACGATGTCTGTTCGCTTGCCATCGTCGATCACATGACGGACGACGGAAAGATCTACTTCCGCGACGCAGACGGATCGAACGTCCGCTGATTTTGGACAGAGCGCAATGCACCCGGACCTGCAGGTTTTCTGCAGCGTCCGGGTGCATTTTGTTATTTCGTCTTTTCCTTTGGCAGTTTTTCTCTGCCGTCCAGTCCCCGGTAGATCAGCTGTTCCTGCTCCAGCTTTTTCCTGTTTGCAAGTTCCCAGTTGATGGCGTCCCGGAATACAAGTGCCCCGTCTTTCTGTCCGAGTTCCCTGAGTGCCTTCACGTAGTTCTCGCTCTCAATCGGCATGCAAAGATCCCTGTACTCCTCGAGTGTTGCCACGTCCATGCAGAACGGCATAAGGTCCGGAAAGATCTCTCTCATCTGAAGAAAGATCCGGAATCCCCCGAGATCGATGTCACTCCAGTGCAGGACAAGAACACCTCCCAAAGCCTCTGCAGCCTCCCGGATCTTTTCAAAGAAGCGGCGCCTTGCAAGGCTCAGGAACCCCGCCTGATAGACAACCAGCGTGGAATTCTCCTTCCTATCCTCCACCTCCTGCTCATACACCGCCCGGTTCTCGACAAACAGGATCTTCTCCGTGCCGTACAGCTCCAGGTGATCCAAAAGGGACAGCGTCCTTGCATTCATGTAAGCGCCGCCCTGCATCTTTCCGTAATCGGTTACGCTCCCGTCCTGCAGGACGGCTCGCACGTTTCCGGAGAAGGCAAAGATCTCGGGCCAGCGCACAATACCGTAGGCTTCAAGGAGCGGCATTCCCTCTCTGGACTGCTCCGCAGCGGATTCGCCCTTTTCCCTCTCCAGAAGACCGAGGATCGAGAGCACTTTGGACTTGAGATTTTTCTCAAAGAACTTGCTGTCTCCGTACAGCCTTGCGCTGACGACGCGCTCCATCTGATCGGCTCCACCCGATCGTCTTACCCGGTCCATGACTCCGAGAAAGGAAAGGAGCTTTTCATTCATCACATTGTCATCCGGGAAAAACGGCCTCGGGATGGCACGGTGAGCCCCTGTCCAGTCAAGAACTCCGGAAAGATACCCGTAAAGATCAGATCCGTTCCCGATGTCTCCGGACTCCAGCTCCTTTTGTACAAGGCCCGCAAAGGTTTCTGCAACATCTGCCTTGGGAATCCGCCCGGCCTCGCGGTAGGATCTGGCAATCCTGTCTCCGTCCTGAATCAGCCAGATGCTCTCCAGAAGATTTCCCTCCTCGTGACGAGCGAAGGAAAAGTCCACAAGTCCTTTTTGTTTCAGATCCTGCAGGGAATCCAGAAAGTCGGTCTTCTCGTCCTCCTGCTCGAGCCTCTCCTGCAGTTCTTCGTCTTCGATCGTCTTCCAGCGAACCCTCTGCCGGCTGATCGTGTTTTCCCGGTAAGCCCTGGTCCTTTCATAGATGTCAAGCAGGTGATTGAGAATTAGCTGCTGCAGTGACCTGCGGATCATCGAAATCCATCTCCTTTCTCGGATCAAAGCGCCTTGTAAAGGAGCTGTGCTCTCTGTCATTGCGATAGACGATGATGGTGCGGTCGCAGAACGGTGCAATGTTTGCAATCTTCTCACTGGGTGCCGAGAAGATCGCCTGCAGTCCGAACCGGTGCAGAAGAGAAATGCACTCCTCGATGCGCTCCGAGTCCATCTTGCTGAAGGCCTCGTCGAGGACGATGAGGCGTACCGTGTCATTCTTCGTCGTGTTCACCCGAAGGACCTGCGAGAACGAGGCCAGCATCGCGATGTAGAACGGAATCTGCGTCTCACCGCCCGATTTCTTCGACAGCGTCCTCGACAGACGCTGGGATTCTCCCTGGTCGTTGGTCACAATCAGATCGAAGGTCAGATAGGTGCGGTAGTCCGTGTACTTTGCGATGTTCTTCTCGTATTCCCTCTGCTGCTGTGCCGAGACATTCTCGTCCATGATGATCATCTGAAAGAGCGAGTCGATCTCCTTTGCGTACTTCTCATTGAATGCCTCGGAGGAGAGGTTCCAGCCGGTGACCGCCATGAGCAGAGGATCCATGATCATGTCGTAATAGGCTTTGTACTCCGCTCTCGGGCGGACCTCAAACTGATAGCTGTCGCGGCCGAAATGACTGTCCGAGAGGGCCTCATTGAGTTCCCGGATCTGGCTTCTCACGGATTCGATGTTTTCCTTTAGCTTTGCAATGAAATCATCCCGGAACTGCACATATGCCTTCTGTCTGGAATCCTCAATCTCCTGCAGATAAGAGGGAAGCTTGCTTTTGGAAAGCTGCATCAGTTCCGCATCGTACTCTTCGTTGTCCTCCTTCTCCGAGTCATAGGGCGCATGGTAGAGGTCATTGTAGGACTTCCTGAGTGCATTGCGCTCTCTGCTGCCATCCTCAATCATCGTCTGTGTGGCCGTGATCTGCCTTGCAAAGGACTCCGCAAGAGACAGGCTCTTTCTCTGAGAATTCTTTTTCTCCTTCTCATACCGCACCTCACCGACGTCCCGGATCCAGTCCGCATCAAAGTTCTCTTCGATCCCTGCAGAGCTGTCCTCCACCTTCTTTCCCGCTTCCGGAATCATGTCCTGATCCAGATAGGAGATATCGCGGGAGAGTTCTGCAAGCGTCTGCACCACGTTCTCCTTCTGCTTTCTGGTACTCTCGAGTTCTTTCCCCTTCACGCTGATCTGATCTTTCAGCTGATCCAGATACGTAAGATCAAGGCCGGCATATTCTTCCTGCAGCTTTGCCAGTTCTTTCTCGATCTTTGGCACCTGCCTTTGCTTTTCCATGTCCTCCCGCAAATGACCTGCTTCATTTCTGCTCATGAGCGGGGTAAGACGAGCTTTCTCCAGAAGTGTCAGCTTCTTCTTCGTCTCTTCCAGATCGGTCTTTGCCTTTTTCCTCTCCTCTTCCCGGATCTCGAGGAGCTTCTTTGCCGCTGCCTGACCGATGAACGGAATTTCATAGCGTTCCGGCGGAAGACGCCTGGTCACGTAGTTCTTGTAGAGCATGCAGCTTCTGGTGATGGCGTTCCGGTAATGGTTGAGATCCTCAACTCTTTCACACTTCATGACCTTTCCCAGAATGTAATCGGCATAGAGTCTTGCGTCCGGATCTTTCGTCTCGATCTCTTCCGCAAGGGATCCTGCCGCTGGCTTTAAGGCGCCGTGGTCTTGTCGCAGCTTGCCGATGTCGATCAGGCCTGCCCCGCTGATGTTCTCCTCCTTTTTGATGCTGTCATAGACCTTCAGCGCTTTAGTGTAGTACCGCTGCGGGACAAGAAGATAGAACTTCTGCGAATCCAGATAACCCTCAATCGCGTTCTGCCATGCGGGATCTTTGATCTCCAGAAGATCCGCAAGCACCTGCACACGGACGCTGTGATGGAAATGTTCGTTCAGGACGTTCTGCAGACGGACAACCTGTTTCGGGTAAGGCTTGATGCCCTGATTCAGACCCTCAATCTCGCTGTCCAGTTCCCGGATCCTGTCTGTCAGGTCAGACTGTTCCTTCCTTGCATTGTTGTAAAGATCCGCAAGGAGCAGGCTGATCTGCTGCATCTTATCGGAAACTTCCTGAAGGTCGGGGCAGGAATCGAACGTGCCATCGCGCATTCTGGCAAAGATGGCCGTCTCTTCTGTGACACTCTCAGACAGCTCCTTCACGGCGTCAAGCATGATGCTCCAGCGCGTGCCGAGGTCGCGGACCTGCCGCAGCGCAGAGTCCGCCTCTTTTCTTATGGCGTCGCGTCTTGCCTTCAGTTCCCCGATTTCTGTTCGAAGCTCCCTCTCCTTCTGTGCCTGAGAGGAGGACCGGTATTCATCGTTGAGCGCATCGATCTGTTCTGTCAGAGTACGCATCTGTTCGGCAAGGGCCTCGTTCTTCGATGTCTGCTCACTGGCGCTTTGTTCGAGCTCTTCCTTTTTCTGAAGGAGACCGTTCAGAGCCTCCCTGTACTCGTCAAGCTTTGCCCGTTCCACGATATACCGCTGCTGGGCAAGGTTGTCCTTCAGGGTCTCGATCCGGTTCGAATGCTCCTGAATGATCGTCAGGGCGTCGATCCGCTCTCTGGTCATTCTGGCATCTTCCTCAAGCTTCTTGTACTCCCTGATATCCGACTGCATCTGACCGATATCGATATTGTTCTCGATATTGCAGATCGATTCCGTGATGAACTGCTCGATGTTTGTGATAGGCGAGAACGGGACGGCCTTCCGGAACAGATACAGGTACTTTCTCTTGACCTGTCCGAAGGCTCCGAGGAGATTTTCCTGGAACCTGACATTGGTGTCGTAGAACTCTATCGCATTCTTGGACTTGTACAGTTTGCCGATCGAATGACGCAGAGTGTCATAGTCCCAAGGGATCTCCTTCTCATCGCAGAAATCCCCTTCCGGAATGCCGTGTTTTCGCATCAGAAACCAGTGGTCCTTCCAGGTCTGATCCCCGAAGCAGTCGGCGATGTATCCTGCCGTCATGGCCTCCCCGCGCACGTCGTTGTAAAACTCGAGGACGACGTAGGTCGTAAAGCGGCCGGAGCGGATATAGTGGAAACCGGCCTCGCCGTCGTCGCCGATCTCACCGAACAGGTATCCCTTGAGGGACCTTGCGGAGCGCTCATTTGCCGCCTTGTTGAAGAATGCTCCGCTCTTGTCGCCGAGCATGACCATCTGAATGGCATCGATGATCGTCGATTTCCCGCTGCCGGTGTCTCCCGTCAGGAAGTTGATTTTCTCAAACGAGATCTCCTCCCTGTCATAGGTGTACCAGTGGAGAAGCAGCAGCTTTTTTAAGATTCGCATGATGAATCAGTCCTCCTTCTCCATCTCGATGGCCTGTTCCTCTTCCAGCGCTTCTTGATCTTCCTGCGCATTTTCGTCCTTTACCGTCTCATCCACCAGGCGGTTGATGTTGCTGATCTGTTCATTTGAGATGATGAACAGAATCGTCGGCAGGATGACATAGACCGTGGCGGCATCCTCATAGTCCCCCTCCTTCTTCTGCAGGAGGTTGAACCTTACAAGCTGTCGCAGGGCGTCCGCCATGCGCTGGTCCGAAGGTTTTTTTGAGATGGCACCGGTGGTGGTGAGTTTGCCGATGATCTCGGACGTCGTCACAAAGACCACATCGCTTAAGGATACTTCCGCTCTCTTTTCGTCGTACATCAGGCGCAGGCAGTAGATCATCAGCGTCGTCAGCTTGTCAAACCGGACACGGTTTCCTTCATAGGAAGAATCCAGCGCAATGACGCCGAAGTTTGTATCCACCGTCAGCGTAAATCCCGCATAGGAAAAGTAATCCTGAAACAGGTCCAGATTCTTCTCGACAAAGATGTAGTCGCTGTTCACCGGTCTTGTATTGTTTTCAAAGTCAAACCGGCGCGAGATGAGAAACGAATGAGCCAGCAGGTAGTTGACCATCTGCCGGAATTTCTCCCGGTCCGCCATGGACAGCTTGTCAAAGCCTTCTTCAAATCCGCTCATTTTGCGGCACTTCCTTTCCGGATCTCAAATACGCACGAGGGCAGGCTGCACCCTTCGTGCATCACATAGGTGTCATCAATCGTAGCGGTATACGGTGCGCTCTTCTCGTTTGCCCGGATCGTTCCAAGCAAAAACAATATGAATTCCTCCTGCGTTTTCATCGGTGCATCGATGGTGGTAAAGGTGTCCTTTCCCTGAAACAGGGAGAGAATGTACTGGTCGATTCTCCGGTTCGGGTACTGATTCCTCACGCGCTCGAGGAACTTCTTCATCGCCTCCGGGTTCTGGTTCGCTCTGCTTGCGGCAAGCGGCTTTCCCTCGCTTCGTTTCGTGCGCTTTACGTTGGTGTACAGAGAACCGTTCGCGACATACTGATGGCGATAGCACCGAAGGCCTTCCTGCATGGCATGAAGAACATCCGGGTCGCCGGCATTCTTCAGGATATGTGCCAGTTTTCCCCTCGCGGAGTTGTCCACGTTCAGTTCATAGCGGATCTTCTCCATGGTCGCCACTGTATACTGGGTATGACGGCTGTCGATGGCAGCAAGCAGGCCGTCGAGGTTGTCATACTCATCGATGATCCAGGTGATCATGCGCATGGTCTCCTCGTGTCCTGCCTCCTCGTCCGAAAAGACCCTTGCATGGATCCCGCTGTTTACAATCTGAAGAAGGACCCTGTCGTCCCTGCTCCAGTCGTTCAGGATCTCCTGAATCGGCGTCCTAAAGCGCGGCACGGAATCCATCGTCTTCAGCGGATAAAGTACCGCGTCGATGATCTTTTTCTTGTATTCCTGAAAGTGAAGATCCAGAAGCGCATTGGCATCCATTTCGCTTTCCATTCGCTGGAAGTAACGCCGGATGTTGTTGTACAGAGTCTTCAGTTCATCGATCAGGTTTTCGGTGTTGTGGTAGGCACTCTCCAGTGCCTGGAACCGGTACTCGGGCGTCGCATCGGCGTTTTTCAGGGCCGCATAGGTGGCGTACACGTAGCTGTTGTACTCCTTCTGCACATCGACGGTCAGTCCGTAAAGAACATCGATGATCCGGATGGAATAATCCGGTACCGTGATCACTTCCTCGAAGGATCCCCGCTCATACTCAAAATCGATCCAGCCGCAGTCGTGAAGCTTGCGGATGAGAAAATGTGCCTTTCCGGAAAAACTGGTCAGATCTTCGCCCTGTTCCTCCTTTGTCATGTCACCGGAAAAGTCTGCTCCCTCAATATCCGCAGAAAGGGAGTCCATCAGGCTTGCCGTGAGGCTCTCCCTGTGGATGACAAGTTCATGCCGGAACGCATCATGTATGACAAAGAGCGCCTTTGCATACGTATCCCGGTTCGGGGATGCAAGGACGCTGAACAGATGCTCCGGAATTTTCTCAAACAGTCGTGCAGCCATGTTTTCTCTCCATGATTTCGCTGGAACTATCATACCATAAGAAACTACGTCTGAATGATTCCCGCTCCGGCCTGCTCTGTCTTGAATTTGGTCTTTTTCCTCATTACAATAAGCGGCATTCAGGCACATTTCAGATGCAGACCCTTAAAATGGTACGGCTGACTCACACCGGTCCCCCGTCCTAAGATGCATCTGCTTTTTGATCTTGTTGAAAGCAAAGGAAACCACATGAGCAATCCAAGCTGGAAAAAGGATCTGCTTCGACCGACACAGCCCTTCTTCGTTCTTCGCAGTACTTCATTTGTTCAGTACTCCTGCAGGATGCGGGGCATCTCGCATTTCTATACCCTGGAAAAAGAAGCGGGGACCGTCATCCCGACGGTGCCGGATGCCTGCATCGACTTCATCTATTCCTTTGATGAAAAGGGTCAGTGCAGTGCCTGTGTCGCGGGGAGTCCCTTACAGGCCGTAAACTCCCTTGCCCCGGAGGCGGTCTCGATCTTCGGCGTGCGCTTCATGCCGGGGACGCACCCCGCAGGGCTTGCCTATTCCATGCGGGACGTCCTCGCAACAAGAGTGCCGCTGCCTTCGCGCTACGAGAATCCGGTCCTCACGAACCCCAACACTTCTTTTGAACAAAAGATCCAGTCCTTCCAGGATCTGTACGCTGCCATCCCGGATCCTGCCCCTGCCTCAAAAAGCCGTCAGGCCCTGTTCGTCTCGGTGCGCGATGCCATCTATGAGACGGACGGGCAGATCCGCATGGAAGAGGTTGCAGCCAAAACCGGTTACTCTCCCCGCTACATCCGGGAGATCTTCCTCGAGGAGATGGGCTTTTCGCCGAAGACCTTCTGCATGATCCTCCGCTTCCAGCGCTCCCTCGAGTTTCTGAACTACGGTTACAGCGAAAAGAGTGCCGACTGGGCGGTGGATCTTGGCTACTACGACCAGGCGCAGTGCATCCGGGACTTCAATCATCTGCTTGGCATGACACCCGGAAAGTTCCGAAGGCTCTGCGAGGAGAATCACTACCGGGAGCGGGCTGTCTACTATCGTACGTAAGCTGGCGCCGTTTTTTACAATATTCTGCAGAGCGGATCTGACAGAATGCATACAACAATACAATTTCAAGCGACAAGGAAGTCACAGTGCCATCGGGCATTGTGACTTTTTTTATTGCAAAGGAAAAATGGGTAACAAAAAGGTTCTCAAAGGAGGAACACACAATGAGCACATATCCTGAAATTGATTTTCTGTATCTGAACGAGGAAGACATGGTCAAGGCCGGTGTCCGGAACATGCCCGCCTGTATTGATGCAATGGAGGAAGTGCTCCGCTGCATGAGCGTCGGCGACTTCGTCATGGCAGGTGCAAATCACTACAGCCATGGCTCCAAGCTCTCCTTCCCGACTACGTCTCCGTTCCCGAACATGCCTCTTGGCGTCGGTGAGGACCGCCGTTTCATGGCAATGCCCGCCTACATCGGCGGCGAGTTCGACCATGCCGGAATGAAGTGGTACGGCTCCAACATGGAGAACAAGAAGAAGGGCCTGCCCCGCTCCATTCTGATGGTCATGATCAACGACAAGGATACCGGTGCACCGGAAGCTCTGATGAGTGCAAACCTTGAGAGTGCCTACCGCACCGGCGCTGTCTCCGGAGCCGGCCTTCGCTACCTTGCCCGCAAGGATTCGAAGGTTGCAGGACTCTACGGACCGGGCGTCATCGGAAAGACGACGTTCGAGGCCATGATGGACGCCTGCCCTGAAATCGAGGTTGTCAAGGTCAAGGGAAGAAGCCAGCGCGGCATCGATTCCTTCACGGCTTATGTCAACGAGCTGTTCCCGAAGGTGAAGGTTGAGGTCGTGGACAGCCTTGAGGCCATGGTCCGCGACACCGATGTCATGGCATTCTGCGGAACGTCCGGACATGATCTGTCGAAGTACCCGAAGGTCGAGAAGGAATGGGTCAAGAAGGGTGCAACACTTGCCTGCCCCGGCGGTGTCGAGTTCGATGCGGATTATCTTGCAAAGGACTGCCGTCTTGTGGTCGAGACCATGGGCCTGTACGAGGCATGGGCTGAGGAATTCCCGTATCCGACCTACGGCGAAGTCACGATGGTCGGCACGAAGTTCATGGATATGGTCCATGAGGGCAAAATCACCAAGGCTGACATCACCGATGTCGGCAAGATCATCGAGGGCAAGCAGAAGGGCAGACAGAATGATGACGAGATCATCGTCTACTCCGTCGGCGGCATGCCGGTCGAGGATGTTGCCTGGGGCACGGTGTGCCTGAGAAATGCCAGAAAGCTTGGCATCGGCACCTCTCTTCATCTGTGGGACAAGCCGATCCTCTACTGATAAAAGTACCTGTCGCAAACGAAAGGTGAATTTGTATGAAACACATGGTAATCACGATCGGCTGCGATTACGGCGCCGGCGGACCTCAGATCGGCAAAATGCTCGCCGATGCCCTCTCCTTTGACTACTACGACCGTGACCTTGTCGATGAGGTCGTTGACCGAATCGGCGTTGACAAGTACCTGGTCGAAAAGGCCGACAAGGAAAAGAGCGTCCACTACTCGATCGACACCTCACTCGGCCCCCGCTATGCAAACCTGACCAACCGCGTCATCGCGGCCCAGTTCGATGTCATCCACGAGATGGCGGAGAAATCATCCTGCGTCATCATCGGCCGCTCCAGCGACTATATCCTGAAGGACCGGGACGATGTGCTGAAGATCTTCATCTACGCACCGGAGGAGGTCCGGGTGAAGTCGATCATGGAGCAGCAGCACTTGAGCTATGAAAAGGCACAGGAGGTGGTGACCTACAACGATCAGCAGAACCACGCGCGTCACAAGTACATCACCGGCACCTACCGCGGCGACAGAAAGAACCGTCATATCCTCATTGATTCCAGCCTCCTCGGCTGGGAAAAGACCGCGCAGTACCTTCTGATGCTGGTCGAGCTCGTACAGGAGAAGGGATAGGAGGAAAGGTATGGAACCACAGACCGAAAAGAAATCGGAATTCAACAAAGTCTTTTCTTCCTGGGACATCCTCGTGATTGCCTTCGGTGCCATGATCGGCTGGGGCTGGGTTGTCCAGACCGGCGACTGGATCGAGCGCGCCGGCGTCATCGGCGCCATGCTCGGCTTCTGCCTCGGCGGTGTGATGATCTTCTTCATCGGACTGACCTACGCGGAACTGACACCGGCCATGCCGGAGTGCGGCGGCGAGCATGTGTTCAGCATGCGGGCCATGGGGCCGTACGCTTCCTATGTATGTACCTGGGCCATTATCCTCGGATATGTCTCGGTCGTCTGCTTCGAAGCCTGCGCCCTGCCGACCATCATCACCTACATCTGGCCCTCGTTCCTGCAGGGCTACATGTACACGGTTGCCGGCTTTGATGTCTATGCCAGCTGGGTTGCGGTTGCCTTTGCCTTTGCTCTTCTCATCACCCTGATCAATATCCGCGGTGCAAAGACCGCAGCCATTCTGCAGACCATCCTGACCGTCGTCATAGCGGCGGCCGGCATCGCTCTGATTGTCGCATCGGCCATCACCGGCTCTCCCTCCAATCTCGACGGACAGATATTCGTCGGTGAGGACGGTGGCTCCATTCTCAAGAACATCGTTCAGGTCGCGGCCATCAGCCCGTTCTTCTTCGTCGGCTTTGATGTCATTCCGCAGGCTGCGGAGGAGATCAACGTTCCCTTGAAGAAGATCGGCCGCATGCTTCTGCTCTCGATCATCTGCGCGATCGCCTTCTACGCTCTGGTCATCTTTGCAGTCGGCTATGTCATGAACGGCGGCGACATCGCTGCTGCTCTCTCCGGTAACGGACTGGTCACGGCTGATGCCATGGCCAAGGCCTTCCACAGCTCCGTCATGGCAAAGGTCACGATCATCGCAGGCATGTGCGGCATCATCACGAGCTGGAACTCCTTCATGCTCGGCGGCTCCCGTGCCCTGTACTCCATGGGCGAGTCCTATATGGTGCCTCCGATCTTCAAGAAGCTGAACCCGAAGTACAAGACCCCGTCGGCTGCCATCTGGCTCATCGGCATTCTGTCAATGGTCACCCCGTTTGCCGGACGCCGCATGCTCGTCTGGGTCTCCGATGCAGGATCGTTCGGCTGCGTTCTGGCCTACTGCATGGTCGCTCTCTCCTTCCTGATCCTTCGGAAGAAGGAGCCCGACATGCCCCGTCCCTACAAGGTCAAGTACGGCACCTTCGTCGGTGTCATGGCCGTTCTGATGAGCGGCAGCATGCTTCTGCTCTACATCATCCCGAACTCCGGTTCGGCTCTTGCTCCTCAGGAATGGGGTATCGCAGGCGGCTGGTTTGCACTGGGCGTCGTCTTCATGATCTTCTGCCGCGCAAAGTACGGCGAGAAGTTCGGCTACTACGCACCGCTCTACAACGCAGAACTTGCAACAAAGGAAAAGAAGGAGCAGAAGGAAGCTGCCCTCGTCTGGGATATCGAGACCGCCATGGAGGAAAAGGAAGCCGCCAAGGCTCCCACTGCGGCTCAGCCGTCCTATCGATTTGACTACTGCCTGCCCGTGAATATCAAGTTCGGGGCGGGTCGTGTCGATGAGGTGGGGCTCCTTGCAAAGCCCTTCGGCAAGCATGCGCTTCTTGTCACCGGAGGCTCCAGTGCGAAAAAGTCCGGACTTCTTGACCGGGTCCGGAAGAACCTGGAAGCGGAAGGAATCTTCTGCGACCTGTTTGACAAAGTCACGCCCAATCCTCTGACGACAACTGCCATGGAGGGCGGAAAGATCGCAAGAGATTCCGCCATCGACATGGTGGTTGCCATCGGCGGCGGCTCCGTCATGGACTGCGGCAAGGCGATCGCCTTCCTTGCACGAAATGACGGGAATGTGAGTGATTACATCTTCGGAAGACGGACCGGCTCGGATGCTCTCCCGCTCGTCCTGATCCCGACAACCTGCGGCACGGGTTCCGAGGGCAACGGCTTTGCCGTTCTCACAGATCCGGAAACCGGAGACAAGAAGTCGCTTCGCTCTCCTCTTCTGGTCGCCAGGGTTTCGATCGTCGATCCCGAGGTCATGAAGACGATGCCGAAGAAGGTTCTTGCATCGGTCGGCTTCGATGCCCTCTGCCACTGCATGGAGGCCTACACCGCAAACAATGCACAGCCGATCACCGATGCGCTCTCGCTCTACGGTGCGGATCTGATCTACAGGAATCTGCCCCGTCTCTATGAGGGCGATGACAGCATGGAAGCCTGGTCCAATCTCACCTTCGGCGCAACGCTTGGCGGCATGGTCATCGGCTCTGCCGGTGTGACACTTGCCCATGGCATGGAGCACCCGGTGAGCGGCCGCGTGAATGCCGTCCACGGCCAGGGTCTTGCAGCCCTGACGCCGGCGGCAATCAATGCACTGTACAAGTACAACCGGGTGAAGTTCGGCACCCTGGCCCGCCACTTCGGCGGCATGACGGCAGAGGATCTGTCCGGGAAGATCGTCTCTCTTCTTTCACGCCTTGATCTGTCCTGCACGCTGACGGACCTTGGCATCAGGAAGGAAGATCTCGACTGGCTGACCGATAACTGCATCAAGGTCTCAGCCGGGAACCTCGCCAATACCCCCGGTCAGGTAACAAGAGAGGAAATCCGCAGCATCTATGAAGCTGCATTGTAGTAAGGAGATAGAGAATATGGAAGGAAGAATTTCAAGGCACCCGATTCTGGGCGTCCAGAATGAGGGAAAGAAAACCGTGACGTTCCTCTACGATGGAAAGCCGATGCAGGGTTTTGAGGGCGAGCCGATTGCGGCAGCCCTGAAGGCCAACGGCGTCGTGATCCACCGCTACACGGCAAAGCAGCACAAGCCCCGCGGCATCTTCTGCGCGATCGGCAGATGCACCGACTGTGTCATGGTGGTCGACGGAAAGCCCAATATCCGCACCTGCATGACACCGCTCAAAGAGGGAATGGACGTCCGCACCCAGTACGGCGTATCCACCAAGCCCTTTGATCAGCAGTAGAAACGCGAGGTAAAAACAGGAAATGAAAATCAAACGCTTTGATCTCATCGTTGTCGGTGCCGGCCCGTCCGGTCTTTCCGCGGCGATCGAGGCCGCAAAGAGCGGTCTGAAAACCGTTGTCTTTGATGAGAATGCCCGCCCCGGCGGACAGCTGTTCAAGCAGATCCACAAGTTCTTCGGCTCCAAGGAGCATAAGGCAAAGATCCGCGGCTTCCACATCGGGGAGCAGCTCCTGAAGGAAGCCGATGAGGCAGGTGTCGAGGTCGTCCTGAACGCCACCGTCATCGGTCTCTATCAGGACCACGAGGTGGTCGTCCGCCTCGGTGAGGAAGTCCACCACTATAAGGCAGATGCGGTCCTCATCGCGACCGGCGCCGCCGAAAACATGGTCCTCTTCGATGGCTGGACACTGCCCGGTGTCATGGGTGCCGGCGCTGCCCAGACGCTGATGAACCTCTACGGCGTAAAGCCCGGCAACAGAGTCCTGATGCTCGGTTCCGGAAACGTCGGTCTTGTCGTCTCCTATCAGCTGCTCCAGGCAGGATGTCAGGTGGTTGCCCTCGTCGATGCCGCACCGAAGATCGGCGGCTACGGCGTTCATGCGGCAAAGGTCGCAAGGACCGGCGTTCCCTTCTATCTCTCCCACACGATCAAGAAGGTCGAGGGCGAGGATCATGTGACCGGTGTCACGATCGCCCAGGTCGACAATCACTTCCAGTTCATCGAGGGCACCGAAAAGCACTTCGATGTCGACACGGTCTGTGTCGCCGTCGGTCTCTCCCCGATGAGCCAGCTCATGAAGATGGCCGGCTGCACAATGGAGGACAATCCCAAGCGCGGCGGTCAGGTACCGCTTCTTGACGAGTACGGCATGACTTCCGTCCCCGGTGTCTTCTCCGCGGGCGATGTATCCGGCATTGAGGAGGCAAGTTCCGCCATGATCGAGGGCCGCATGGCCGGCACCGCGATCGCAGAATACCTCGGCTTTATCACGAAGGAAGAGCGCGACAGGAATCTCGAGGCGCTGAACAATTCCCTCTCCGGTCTTCGCCAGGGCATGTTTGCACCGGCAAACCGCGGCAAGGACATCAAGGAGACCGAGGAAGGTATTCCGATCTCCCAGAATCTCCTGCACCACGGCTTTGTGACCGATGAAGAGATCATGCGCTTCCCCGGTGTCACGCATCAGGACCGCATTCACCCCGTCATCGAGTGTACCCAGAACATTCCCTGCAATCCCTGCCAGGATGCCTGCCACATTCACTGCATCAAGATCGGCGACAAGATCACGCAGCTGCCGGCCGTTGATACCACGAAGACCTGCATCAACTGCGGCATGTGCGTTGCCTCCTGCCCCGGCCAGGCCATCTTCCTGGTCAACGAGGACGAGGGCGACGGCACCGCAACCGTGACCCTGCCCTACGAGTTCCTGCCTCTTCCTGAGGTCGGTGCAAAGGGCAAGGCGCTCTCCAGAAGCGGTCAGCCGCTCTGCGATGCGGAAGTGACACAGGTTCGCACTGCCCCGGCATTTGATTCCACTGCCCTTCTTACCATGAAGGTTCCGAAGGAATATGCGATGCGGGCAAGGTTCTTCAAGGCTTAAGAGAAGGAGATCCATCATGGATGAATTACAGGACCGGTCCCGTGATATCGGACCGTTTGTTGCACAGCCGGATGACGACATGATTGTCTGCCGGTGTGAGGAAGTCACAAAGGGCGAGATCCGCAAGGCGGTTCACGAGGGTCTCTACACCATCCCGGAGATCCGCAGATTTCTTCGCTGCGGCATGGGACTGTGCCAGGGACAGACCTGCGCAAAGCTGGTCAAGAGCATTGTCGCAAGAGAGCTTAAAGTCTCTCCTGCCGTTCTGGAACCCGCGACCAGCCGTTCGCCGATGCGTCCCATTGAGATGCATGTGTTTGCAGATGAGAAGGAGGACGATGAATGAAAAGCGCAGATGTCGTTGTGATCGGCGCCGGTATTATCGGCAGTGCCAGTGCCTACTACCTGGCGAAGGCCGGCTATAAGGTAATTGTCCTCGAGAAGGCCGATGTCATCGGCGACGGCGGATCAAGCCGCAACGGCGGCGGTGTCCGTCAGTCCGGCCGTGATCCCAGAGAGCTGCCCCTTGCCATGTACGGCATCGAGAACCTCTGGCCTACTCTCTCCGAGGAACTGGGCTATGATGTCGAGTACTGCAAGAAGGGAAACCTTCGTCTTGGCAAGACCGAAAAGCACCTGAAGACCCTGCAGGGTCTCACGGACCGTGCCGTTGCGGTCGGACTCGATGTCCGCATGATCGACGGCGATGAGGTTCGTCAGATCAACCCGTACCTGTCGAAGGAAGTCATCGGCGCCAGCTGGTGCCCCACCGACGGCCATGCAAACCCGCTGAAGGCAACCCTTGCCTTCTACATGGCTGCAAGACGACTCGGCGTCCGGTACTACACCGGTGAGACCGTCAAGTGCCTGAAGAAGGAGCACGGCGTTCTTCGCTATGTGGAGACCAACGATGAGATCTTCGCGGCAGACCACGTGGTTCTCGCAGCAGGCTATGCGTCCCGCGCGATTGCAGGAACCGTGGATCTCGATATCCCGATGGTGACACGTCTTGTCGAGTGTCTGGTCACAGAGATGGAGCCGAAGATGTTCGAACAGATGCTCGGGACCGCAGAGGCAGACTTCTACGGCCATCAGACCAGGCACGGCTCCTTTGTCATGGGCGGTTCGAGCGGCTATGAGCTCTACAAGAAGGACAACGGCACGCCGATCAACTCGAGCACGACAGTGCCCTGCATCGCCCGCGGCATCTGCCGGTACGTTCCTCTTCTCTCCGATGCGAAGATCGTCCGCGCATGGGCCGGCTGGACCGATGTCATGAGCGACGGTGTTCCCGTCATTGACACGGTGGAGGAAGTTCCGGGACTCGTCCTTGCCTGCGGCTTCTCCGGCCACGGCTTCGGCATTGCGCCGGCAGTCGGTGCGGTCGTCAAGAACCTTGTCGCCGGTGAGAAGACTGTCTGCGACATCTCGGGTCTGAAGTATGACCGCTTCTACGCAAAGGACGTCGTCGCCTGAGAAAGGACATCATGATTACGGAAACAGCAGGACCTCTCGTTCACGTAACGCTGCAGGAGGCACCGGAAGCCGGGGACTCCTACGGACAGACAAAGGCTCTGATTGCATCGGAGCTGGAGATTCTGAAAGAAAACGGCTGTACAGCATCGGATGTCATACGTGCCCGCATGTACGTGACCGCTTCCTATGACCGGGCTGCCGGGCGGAAGGCCTATTCCGAGACTTTTCTTCCGATCAGGCCGACCTACACGGTACTCACGGTGGAGCCCTTTGAAAACCCGAAAACGCTCGTGACATTCGAGATGTGGGCGATCAGGGGATGCGGCACAAAGGACAGTCCGTATCAAAAAGAGAATTTCTCATCCGGAGCGCCTTTTGAGGCGATCGCAGGCTATTCCCGCATGGTAAAGGCGGGTCCCGTTGTCGTTCTTGGCGGCACGACGAGTGTTCAGCCGGACGGCTCGCTTCTTGCAAAGGGAGACGGGAAGGGTCAGGAGACCTACGTCGTGAACAAGGCCCTCTCCTTCCTGAAGAAGGCTGGCGCAGGACCGGACGATGTCGTCTGTGTCAGACGCTTTGTAACGCCGCAGTACCGCGAAGAATCAGCAGTTCTTACAGACCTTCTCGGGGAGAAGCCGGGAAGAACCGTGACGGATATCCCGATCATCCATCTCTCGCGGGACGGACAGTACATCGAGATCGAGATGACAGCGATTCTTCCGGACGCACCGGACTGGGCAAAGACCGATCTTGCAAGGACGATCTGATCAAAGACAGCAGAAAGAACAAATCACAAATGGTACAGCTTTCAGGTTATTCCTGTAAGCTAAGAAGAGCCGGGACTTTTCGCCCCGGCTCTTTCTCTGTGCTCTTCTATCTTCAGTCTTTGGCTTTGTATCAGGCCCAGACTTCCGGTCCCTTCCCGGAGCCGACCTCGAAGTTGTACTTTACAATCCCGAGATCCGTCTTTGTGTAGAACCCGAGTCCCGCTTTGGCCGTGACCTTCTCCCCGTTCCTGGTAAAGCGGAATTTCTGCTGGTTGATCGCCGTCGGCGCAAGAAGTGCTGCCTTTACGCCGTCCCGGTACCAGTCCGGATCGCCCTCTTTATAGTCGCTGACATCGGACATCTGTTTGCTCTTATGCGGAACCCCCTGGGTCTTACCGTAGCCGAGCGCGATGACCATGTAACGCTTTTCACCGGGTTTTACGGTTCCCTTTGCGCTGCTCTTCTTGTAGGTCATGGCGACCCAGCAGGTGTTGAGCCCCAGCTCCTGGGCCTTCAGGACGAGCTTTTCGCCATAGTAGCCGATCTCCTCATCCTTTCCCTTCGGGCCGGTCAGGACGAAGTAGTTCCGGCAGCCGGAGAAATTTCCGTAGGACGTCTGTCCTGCCTGAAAGGCCTCTGTCTCGTTGACCTCGAGCTGAATCGTAAGTCCGCTCTCCCGGTTTACTTTGTCCACCTCATCCTGTAAGTCTTTAACCGTATCTGCATCGATTGCTTTGTCCGTAAACTGCCGCACCGAGTGCCGCTGTTCCAGTGCTGTCTTCTCGTCCATTGTCATTACCTCCATACCTTAAAATGTTCATTCTGAAATCTCATACGTCATCTTCGGGCATTCCGGATCGTGGGTCATGAGAACCGCCTCGCAACAGGGATCCAGGGCAAAATCCCTCAGTTTCTTCAGGGACTTTGCCGTCTCCTTTCTGTTCCACTCAACGCCCGGCAGTACCTGTGCTTCCCAGGAATGCCTCCCATACCCCGCATCACCTGCAATCAGGACATAGTGCTTTTTTGTCCCGACACGGAACGCGGTCATCCCGGCGGAGTGTCCGTGCATCGGAATGGCTGTAAGCGTCCCGTCTCCTGTAAGATCCACTTCCCTGTCCGGAAAGGTTGTCAACGGAATCCCCTTCCACAGCCTCTTGAGATAGCGGGGATTTGCCTTATTTGCCGCATCCCACTCCGCAGCAGAGCACTGGATCCTGGGTACATCCCTTACAAGGCCGATGCCGCCCGCATGGTCGATATCCATGTGGGTCAGAAGGACACGGGAAAGGTCGCTCACGGACAGATGGAGATCTGATAGCTGATCCACAACGCCCTCACCTTTCGGCAGGACGCCCGGAGATGCGAAGTAGTTGAAGAATCCCTCATATTTTCTAGCATCCATGCGGATCGCCGTATCCCACCCGGTATCCACGAGGAACAGTCCCTTCGGGTGTTCGATCAGATACGCCCGGACGGGGACATCGACCTTGTGCTGTTCTCCCCGGAAAAGCCCGGTAAAGGCGAGCGGATTCTTCGAGCGGTCCGAGAACGGCAGTGCCTCGTCCACTCTTGTACTGCCGCAGGGCAGCACCTGTACCCTAATCATCGCCGCTCCTGTCCGGGAGGCTGTGCATGATCCTGCGTGCATGTTCCAGCATATGGATCAGCTGTTCGATCGATGCCGCGCTTTCATCGAAGTAGTAGTAGTTCCGGGTTCCTTCTCTCCTCATCTTGACAAGCCCTGCATCCTTCAGGATCTGCAGGTGATGGGATACTGCGGGGCGGGACAGGTTGGTGCCTTTTGCGATCTCGTTTACCCGAAGTCCCGTACAGCTGCCGCTCTGCATCATGACAAGGATCAGATGCTGCCGCACCTCATCGCCAAGGGCGGTCAGGATCTTCCGGCTCTGTTCGATTTCGGAAGAAAAGCCGTACTTGCACAGGGTACATAGTTCTGCTGGATTTTATCAAAATGAGGTGAAGACTTGCCTAAAGCCCATCTGTACAGCTATATGCGCCCAATGCATTTATAATAATAACTAAATGTAAGATGCAACTTAAAAAGGTAATTTTATTAAATTGGGATTGCCTAATTCCATATTGGTCCGGTATCGGAGGCTCTATGCAAAGAAATTGCCTGAAATATAGGCTTTGAACGGTTATTATCATGTACCCTGTGCAAGTACGGCGTTTCGGAAGAAAGGGCTTTGATCTCCTCTTCCATTTCCATGGCATTGGTTCCTTTCGTTTAAGTGCTTAAACCATCATAGCAGAATAAATCCGATGCAGATCAATGGTAAAGAAAACAAATACCATTGCACGGAATATGGCCAAAACGATATGATACTTAAAACAATGCAGGGAGGCAAAGATGCAGATACAGCTGAGCAAGAAGATACTCGACATGATGCCCTACGGGACGAAAATCGACGATAAGACCGTGGAGGATCCGGGTCTTATCTGGTACTGCGGACATCTTGCCAGTGCAAACGCGTACGGGGACGAAGATCTTCTGATACTGTCACAGGAAAAGACCCACTTCCCTCTGATCGCATGGCCTGTCCAGTGGTTTGAGGTGACTCTCATGCTGACAAATGATATCCCCGAGATGCTCCAGCAGACCCTCGCCACTCTTGGCGTCGAGAAGGATGTCATCGACAACTATCTCGCCTACCAGGGAGAGGTCACCTTTGCAAGAAATCGTAACCGGAGTGCAGGCGGACTGCTCTCGAACGCACGTGCGCAGACGCAGACGACGATTGAGGGATTTGCAGACGGGGATCTGCACCTTGATATCGGAGCTTATTCGAGCTGGCAGACCTGGTATATCGTGCGGGATGAAAAAGGCAGGACGCTTTCCGAGCAGAATTCCCAGAAACTGATCATCGAAGATGCATACGCAAAGGCCGGCGGAAAGGCTCCTGCATTTTCCGTAAAAAAGCCGCCGCTGATCCAGGAAATGGAGGAACGTATCGCTAAGCGCCAGGACGCTTTGATGGAATATCTTCGAAAAACATGCGCCCTCTCTGACAAGTAATGGGGAAGTTCCGGATATCTCTCAGGCTCCCATGCGAAGGAAGGTTAGGATCCACTGCTCTGTCTCTGTCCACTGCTGCTGTTTTGAGATCGTTGCAGTGCCGTCTCCCTTCTGCGGTCCGTAATCTGCAAACCCTGCATGGTTGCCGCCGTCAAGGGTGACAAAAGTCGTATCCTCAGGGAAATCCTCCTCATTTTTCTTCTGGGAGGCTGGATCAAGGTCATTCGTCCCGTAGATCGAAAGACACCGGAAACCGTCCCGGTGCAGGTCAGCGGCGGGATACCCGGCAAGCAGAATGATGCCGTCGTACTCGTCCAGATGATCCGAGACATACACCGAGGCCATCGCGGCGCCCATGGAGTGGCCTGCCATGTACCAGTGATCGTAGGAGTACGTATTTCGAATGCTGTCCGCGGCGTCAATGTCAAACACCGCCATGTGAAGCGGCATGTCGAGAAGGATCACGTCCGCATCTCTTGCCGCAATCTCATGCAGGATCGGTGCATAGGCTGCGGAATCCACCTTTGCTCCGGGGTAGAACACGATGGCTGTATCATCGGAAGGCCCGTCAAAGAGTGTTCCGCCATCGATGGACGATACTGTCACGGCATCATCGCTCTTCATTGAGGCAATCGCCTCATCTCCTGCGTGGTAATAGGTGCCAAAATAGATGCCGGCGGCGATCACCAGAACAAGAACGACTGCTGTCAGAACAATAAGGACAACTCGCCTGCGGGGTTTTGAATTCGTTTTCATTTGGACTCCAGTTTTGTTAAAAAAAGACCAGACAGGCAACGCCCATCTGGTCCATTCTTCTACCTTCAAAATCAAATACAGAAAACATATCGTCGATCTTTCAACGACTCTAAGGATAAGCTTCCGACCTATTAGTATTTGTCAGCTGAACACCTTGCGGTGCTTACACCTCAAACCTATCTACCTCATACTCTCTGAGGGGTCTTTGTGATGTCTCATCTTAAGGGGGGCT
>Ga0256406_1002573_pt1 | contig 25158 bp, 28 predicted proteins | sample RumenRJG_03DNA_FD_185986 | JGI IMG/M metagenome (GOLD analysis project Ga0256406, IMG submission 185986) | Bovine rumen microbial communities from Lethbridge, Alberta, Canada - RJG_03 | ecosystem: Host-associated > Mammals > Digestive system > Stomach > Rumen | place: Canada: Alberta | collected...
ACCCGGTGGACGCCCATGCCATCGAAGCGGCTCTGGCAGTGAAGGACCAGGCCGGCGGCGAAGTCATCCTCATTACCATGGGCACGGCCCTGGCAGCCGATATCCTGCGGGCCGGCATCGCCATGGGGGCGGACCGGGGCATCCTGTGCTCCGACGAACGGATGGCCGGCTCCGATACCCTGGCCACCGGGCGGATCCTGGCGGCAGCCATTGCCAAACTGAGGGACGTGGACCTGGTCTTTGCCGGCAAGCGTTCCAGCGACGGCGACACCGGGCAAATCCCTCCGGCCATTGCCCAGCTGCTGCATATGAACCTGCTGTCCTATGCGGATGAGGTGGATCTGAACGACAACGTGCTCACCGGCGTGCGGGAAAACCGGGGCGGCATGGAAACGGTGGACGTACCTCTGCCGGCGGTGGTTTCCGTCACGGAAAAGAGCAACACGCCCCGGACGCCCAAGATCAAGGGCAAAATGGCCGCCAAGAAGGCCGTGTTCGACGTATGGCGCCTGGAAGATTTGGGCCTGGCCCCGGAAAAGGCCGGCAAGGCCGGTTCGGCCACGAAGGTCACAGAGCTGTTCCCGCCGGAACCGGCTCCTGTGGGGCAGAAGATCACCGGCGCCACCGCAGCGGAAATGGCCGCCAACCTGGTGCGTGAACTGCGTGCCCGGAATCTGGTATAAGGAGGGACAACCATGGACTGGAACAAAGGAATCGGCGTATATCTGGAACAGGTGGGCAGCGGGTTGAGCCCTCTGACCATTGAACTCTTGGGCAAGGCCCGTCAGCTGGCGGATGCCAAAAAGCTGCCCGTCATCGGGTTCCTGCTGACCGCAGACGGGGCAGAAGCCGCCAAGGCAGCCATTGCCTACGGAGCCGACGGCGTGGCCCTGGTGGAAGATGCAAAACTGGCCGCCTTTGATGGGGCCCTGTACACGAATGCCCTGGCCCAGGCGGTGGAACAGCTGCAGCCCGGGGCCCTGCTCATCGGGGGCTCCCCGGAAGGCCGGGAAGTGGGCGGCCGGCTGTCGGCCCAGCTGGAAGTGGGCCTGGTAGCCGACAGCATCGACGTGCGGTACGAAGGGGAGGACGATACCCTTACCTGGATCCGTCCGGCCTATACGGGCAAGCTGTTCGTGAAGATCCAGACCACCACAAGACCCCAGCTGGCCACCATCAGCGACAAGATCTTCCACGGCACTCCGGCGGATCCCAATCGGCAGGGTGAAGTGAAGAAACTGACCGTGGACCTGGGCGACGTATCGCCGCTGGTGAAAGTAGCCGGGTTCGTGCCCCTGGCCAAAGTGGAAGGCAACCTGGATCTCATGACCGCGGACATCGTGGTAGGCGCCGGCCGTGGCGTGGCCAACCAGGAAGGCATGCAGGAAGTGCAGGCCTTCGCCAAACGGATCGGGGCCGGGTTCGGGGTGTCGAAGCCCCTGGTGGACGCCGGCTGGGCGCCCCACGACTGGCAGGTGGGCATCACCGGCAAGAAGATTGCCCCGAAGGTGTATATCGCCTTGGGCATTTCCGGTGCCATCCAGCACAAGCTGGGCATCCAGGACGTGGAATGCATCGTGGCCGTGAACAAAGACCCCGATGCCCCCATTTTCCAGTTTGCCCATTACGGACTGGTAGGGGACCTGTTCGACGTGATGCCGGAGCTGGAGAAGCTGTTGAAGAAGTAAGAAAAACGGGGCTGCGGCCCCGTTTTTTCGTCATACGTCATAGGTCATACGTCATACGCCCCAGGAACAAATTTGCCCAGGGGGCAAATTTGGTTGAACGAAAATAAATACATTACCCCTCGATAAGAAACGTAAAAGTACGGTTTAAGGAGTCCTCCCCCTGTGGGGGAGGAGGTATCCATGCCATCGGCATGGATGGAGGGGTTTGAGGCCGTAAGGCCGAACGCCTTTCACACCTATCGTCCTGGCAACATTCCCCAACTTGTGGTATCGGCTACCGCCGATAACCCCTTACCCGCATAAATACGGGTCCTTTTCCCCCGCAGGGGGAACACTGCTTTCGCCCGTACTCTCAAGGCGTTACGGTCGGGGTATAACGTTGCTTCCGACTGTTGGGTATGCTATAATGAATAAAAAGGTGCTGCCTGGTGACGGTCAGCCCCAAATGTTTTATGCGAAGATTAACCGCAATCCTTTGGAGTAGGGGCGGTTAATCTTTTTTTATGAGGATCACGAGGATAATCAACAACAATATGAATGTGAAAAACAAAATGCCGATTATACCATCGTAGGGGCGGGTCGGCGACCCGCCCGCCCAGGAACAAATTTGCCCAGAGGGCAAATTTGGTTGAATGTATAGCCCGACCGGCGACCTGGGAACGGAACGTCCCTTATGGGCCGTCTCTACGCAGGCAGCGTACCATTCGCCGTTTCTCCGTAGGGTCTACCCGTAAGGGGAGACCGTTCCCAGGTATCAGAACGCGTAGGGGCGGGTCGTCTTGACCCGCCCGCTACACCAAACTTTCGGATGCAGTTCCAACAATCGGCTCACATCAACTACACAACAAGCAATCCGTAGGGGCTCACCAGCCGGTGAGCCCGCCCCCGAACGCCGGGTATACGTCCGTACCGGATACAAAGTACGACCGTAACGCCGATTTTCTCCGGCCCTAATGCCATAACAACCCTTGCGCGGGTCGATCACGCCGATCGACCCCTACAGTGACGAATTCAAAAACTTTACCCATTAAACAAAGCCGATGACAGAACTGTCATCGGCTTTTGGTGTTCAATAGGCTCAGCATGCAGTGGATTCAACCTGGCGATAGGGTATTGAATCCTCGTATAATTCCTCAGGATCAATATCAATTTGCTCAGTCCAGGCAACAGAAGGGCCTTCGATATGGGCTTGCAGGAATAATCCCTTATTTTTCAATGGCCTGAAAATAGGGTAATCCAAAAAAGGTTTCATATCAAATATCTTCTGTTCTCCTGTAATAAAGGTGAGGAGCAGAGTGTAATCACTTTGCGCAATCACGTTTTTTACTATCCATTTTGGAGGAACGTAAGTGGACATAAAAACACCTCCTTAACGTAACGGATCAATCGTAAAAAGCGGTTCTTTTGATGAAGCCAATTCCCAGTTTGCAACCAACTCATCATGATGGATACTGGCCCATACAGTCACCATTCGTCGCTGTTTCGTTGGTAGGCCACCTTCCAGCAAATTGCCATCTAAATCAAATACTGCCTGCTGGCCTTGATATTCAGCATGGATATGGGGAGGATTATGTTCACGGCCATTATTGAACATACGGATAATAATGCCATAAAACATGGAAATTGTCGGCATGAAAGCACCTCTATTTTCTTTACTGTGAATATATCATGTAATAACTAAATTGTCAAAAAACAGCAGTGCCCAAAACTGTGAAAGCGGGCGCACCCGATGGGGCACTCCCCAAATGGGCATAAAAAACAGGATCCTTATCGCATGTGCACCCAAAAAGGGTACAGAAACAGCCTGTGCGGGGAAGCGTCCAAAACTTCCTGACACAGGTCAACATGGGCGATAGGAATCCTCAAAATGGTTGTATTTGAAACGGGTAAAGGTCTGGTGCACAATGGAAGCAGCCACACGGAATACATGCAGCCAGGACCGGTGGTCCCGGGCGTTGATGAGTACCAAGGGAATCACTCCAATGCTGGGAATTTTACAACAGCTTGTAATAAGAAATATCCGATAACAGCATTATATCAAAAGAATTAGAAAAGTCAACAGAGATTGCAATATATTTAACAGTTGAAACGTATCATTCACCGTTTCTCCGTAGGGTCTACCCGTAAGGGGAGACCGTTCCCAGGTATCAGACCGCGACGGCGGGCGCAGCGCCGCGGCGCCCCTACGATAGAACACCCAACCATCGATGCAGGCATATCATCGTAGGGGCTCATCCGTTGATGAGCCCGCCCTCGAAGGTCGAATGTACGCCCGTAACGCCGGTTGACTTCGACCGTAAGCTAAATATCGTAGGGGTCGATCGTCCTGATCGACCCGCCTGCGCCGAATATATGGACCTAACTCATCTAATTGATTGAATTCAATTCCGCCGTATTCAGTACCAATTTATGAAATATAAATCATAAAAATGAATTTAACACGCAAAATTTTAACTTTAATTTCAAAATCTTACTTTTTGTGATATACTACAGGTAACAAAAGGAGTAAAGAGTGGTGAGGGGCTATGTTATTACAATTCAGTGTTTCCAATTACAGATCCTTTAAAAACGAGGCGGTCCTTTCTATGGAAGCGTCCAAGGATCATCAGCATGAAGAGCATGTCTATGTCTCTGGGAAGAATCGTGTGTTGCAGAATGCCTGTATTTTTGGGGCTAATGCGTCCGGCAAAACGAACCTTTTACGGGCAATGGATACTGCTATCCATCTGGTACGACAATCCAATAATCGTCAGGTGGGAGAACCTTTGATTGCAATTGAACCTTTTTTATTCTCAAAAACAACACAAGATCAACCATCTTCTTTTGAATTTGTATTTTTGCAAAATGGAATGAAATATGTCTATGGCTTTTCCGCTACTAGAGAACGCATTGTAAAAGAGTATCTCTATCATTATCGCACAAGTAGGGCAGCGGTTATCTTTGAACGTATTTATGATTCTGAAAAGAAAAAAGATCAATACCATTTTACTAATTCTGAAACTCGTAAGGAACTGAAACCTCTCATTGAAAAAAATACTGATAATAAATTATTTTTAGCAACTGCTACATCCTGGAACAGTAAATGGACTAAAGATCCATGTTTATGGTTCAATCGTATTAATATCTATGACTCTACTGATTACAATCGCTTATTACATGAAGATGGTCCCATTTTTGAAGAAAAAGAAGGCGTTTTAGAACTGCATAAGTTCATTCGTAAAATATTAAAAGAAGCGGATATTAACGTTTCTGACTACGAATTTAAAAGTAAAGATATTGATACGCTGGAAATATTAAAGAAATTACCACCTCATGTGCGAGCAGCCTTGTCTCAGGAACCATTGCCTCAAGTGAGTAAATCCTATGAAATTAATATGATCCACCAAATTCAAAATCCTGATGGCAGTGTAAAAGAATACAAACTCCCATCCTTTGAAGAATCTCAAGGGACGCAGCGCCTTTTCGTCATGAGTCCTTTGCTGAAAAAGGCTTTTGATGAGGGGAATATTCTCTGCTTCGATGAATTCGATGCCAGTTTACATACTATGCTGGTTATTTATTTGATTAAACTCTTTAATGATCCAGAAATTAATAAAAACCACGCACAATTAATTATAACAACGCAAACAACGGATCTTCTGTCCTTGAAAATCACCAGAAGAGATGAAATCTATTTTGCAGATAAAAATCAAAAGACAGGGGAATCGGAATTATATTCTCTGGATGAATTTGCTGTGCGTAATAAGGCAGATGTACGCAACGGCTATTACCTGGGAAGATATGGGGCTGTTCCGGAAATTGGGGATGGTGAAATCTTTTGGTAAGAGGATATCGTAAGAAAAATAGAAACTCAGAGAAACGGGCAACAAAACATACGCTTCTCATTGGTGCAGAAGGCAACAATAAAACAGAAACAACTTATTTTCAGAACTTTACAGGAGATAAGGTTACTGTAAGAACGATTGAGGGGAATGACACATCACCGATTCAATTGTTAGCTAATTTGGAGCAAGCCATAACTGAACATGATTTACAACCTGGTGATCTGGCCGTTTGTCTTGTAGATGCTGATTTCAATCCTTCAAAAGATACTCAACTAAAAGCAGCAGATTTGGAAGTTAAAAAGGCAAAGAGAGCAGCGAATAAAAAAGGCGTTAATATCATGTTGATTGTTTCCAATCCTTGTTTTGAAAAGTGGTTTTTATGCCACTTTTCTGCATCGACCCGAAACTATAATTCCAGCAAGGAAATCTTGGACGAGCTCAAAAAGTATATTAAAGGATATAGCAAAAGCCAAGACGTTTATAAAGAATATTTGCAAGGCAAAACAGCCATCGCAGTTAAAAATGCCAAGATATTGGAGCAACATTGCTTGGACTCCGGCTTACACCCACATACTGTTTCTTTTACCCCTAGTACGGAAGTGTATAAGGTGTTCGAGGAGTTTCTCTTTAAATATTTAAAGGAAAAAGAAAAAATATGAAAAGGAAGGGATATCTATGGATCAGAGAAAAATTGTTTCAATTTTGAAAAAACACGATGTAGATCAACTCTTTCATGCAGATACTGTGCTTACAAGCCTATCCTTCCTTCAAGCAAAAGGCATTTGTTCAAGACAATACCTTGACTCTTTGTCATTGAATAAGACTGATCAATATACAGATGAAACAGACAAAAGCTTTGATGTCTATGATGATTTGTTTTTTGATTCTGTCGATATTCATAAGCGCGCTCATAATAGAAATAAATATGGGCCTGTAACGTTTGTCTTTGATCTAAAGATGCTTCTTAATCAGGAACTGAAAAATAAAATCTTTATAACAAAAAGCAATGCAGCATATTGGAAAAAAGGGATGAGGCCAGAACAACGTTATTTCTTGACTGTAGAAGATTTAGCACAAGGATTTGTAAAGGGTAATTTTGGTCAAAACATTACCTTTCATCACGTTCCTTTTCAGGATTTTAGTGCTTTACAGTATATTATTTTGGAACGGTTACCCGCTCAGCATACAAATTTATTTGAAGATGCATATCATGAAATTAGAAATAAACTAAGAGAGTTAGGGTACTCCATTCCCTTAGTAATTAGAAAATGTGATGATGATTGCAAATGCTTTAATGAATACAACAAAATGTCTTACGATAAATTGCTGAAGTATTTTAAAACGAAAGGAGATCAATAACATGGAATCCTATGCCGTCTCAGATGATTCTCAGTTCTTTGCCAGCCGAATCCATCCGGAAAAAGATTATCCTGAAGATATAATAATTTCTCGAGCCCCTTTTCAGCGTGACCGGGACCGTATTATCCATTCCAGAGCATTTCGCAGAATGATGCATAAGACCCAGGTGTTCAACGCCAATAAGGGAGACCATTATAGGAATCGACTGACGCATACTTTGGAGGTCTCTCAGATTGCAAGATCCATTGGAAAATACCTGGGCTTACATGATGAACTGATTGAAGCAATTGCGTTAGGCCACGATTTAGGGCATACGCCTTTTGGTCATATTGGTGAGAGAACATTGGATGATATTTTGAAAAATGGAATCCCAGATGAAATCCGTGCTCTTCACCAAAACTTCAAACATAATTTCCAGTCAGTACGTGTGGTAGATAAGATAGAGACGCGTTGTAGTGAGTATTTAGGAATTAATCTGACTTTGGCAACGCGGGAAGGTATTTTAAAACATACGAAAGTCAAAGATAAAGAAGGCAATTATTATAAGTACCCGGATTTGGATTTGCAATATATCAACCTGGATGCGCCTTCTTTTACATTGGAAGGGCAGGTCGTTGGAATCGCAGATGAAATTGCGCAGTGTACTCACGATTTAGAAGATGGGGTAAGAAGCAAAGCCATTGATTTTATGGAACTGACGCAGCAATCTCTGATTCAAAAAGGGATGGCAGCCTATGGCGTTCGGTTGAATTCTAATTCCAAAATGCCAGACTATGATACTCGCAACTTGATTATTAAACATTTAGTCGGCTTTTTGATCAATGATGTTTGTAGAAATTCAAAGAAAAATATTGAAAAATACGTTGATAGGATGAACCTAGAAAAAGTGAACGACTATATATTTAAAGAGCAGTATATAGATTTCTCCGATGAAATTGAACCTTTGGTTAGATCCCTAAAATCTTGGATGAATGAGAAAATCCTATATTCTGAAGAAGTGAGTATATCTGATTCCAAGTCGGAATATCTGATTAAGCAGTTATTTAAAGCCTTTTACAAGCACCCGTTACAGCTGCCGGATTATATGCTCCTGAAATACTGCAACATCAAGGGGATTACATTTTCAAGAGTGGATATCAGTAAAAAAGTAATTGAACTGCAACAGGATGATGTCTTCGTTAGGATGATTGCGGATCATATTGGCGGAATGACGGATCAGTTCGCTTCCAGAACGTATAAGAAGCTTTATTATCCGGATTATATTTAAAATCCTAATTGTCTGTTTTAAAACAATTAGGCCCAGAGGATTCCCTTTATTTCTAATACTCCCTTCTCATCTCAACTACTCTCCCAATGATCTTCACTGGCAGCAAATCGATTTCCTGATTTGAATAAAAATGGGGAGGATAGTCAACGGTATTGTATCCAATCAGCTAGGATAATTATAAGCCGGCCTTAATGATAATCCGATTACAAAAAATAATAGGAAACTCTTACATGAACCGTTTTCATCTCCGCTCTAATATGATATACTTAATTCATTTAATGAGATTGTTTATAAATGAAAATAGAAAAGGTAGGTATTACTTTCATGAGTCGATTTAAAGTGATTACGCATGTGCATACAAAGTTCTCTCATGACAGTATTCTACCTTTTTTTTTGTTGTATAGAAAATGTCTGCGCAAAGGAATCCAGTACATCGCTATCACTGAACATAATAATTTGCTAGGAGCCCAAAAATTCCGAGAGTATTGCAGACGGCATGGCAATAAGGTAAAGGTCATTTTAGGGGAAGAAATTATGACGCAGGGAGGGGAAATCATTGGATTATATATTCATGAGAATATTCCTCCCATGCTGACACCTGAGAAAACAGTAGCTGAAATCAAGAAACAGGGTGGCATTGTATATGTGCCGCATCCCTATGACGAAAAAAGATATAAGACAGTCCTGCAGGAAAAATATATAAATGAACTGCGAGAGAAAATTGATTGTATAGAATGTCATAATGGGAGAAATATCTCCCCTGAATTTGACGTGAAACAGAATGCGATTGCCGATAAATATGGGCTGAAAAAAGTGATTGGTGCAGATGCACATACCTGTTTTGAGATAGGACGAAACTATATGGAAATGGACTTTCCTCCTGATTCTCCAGAAGGTTTCTTGGCAGCCTTGAAAACAGTTAAAATGTACCCGGTACCCTGTCTTACTTACTGCCATCAGATAACACGAGCTGCCAGAGTTGTACAATTCCTTATGAAAGGGGATATCCATGGATTACTTAGAACTGTCGCTAAAAAGCTTGCACACTGAAAGTGTTCAATTGGCACAGACCATAGAAAAATCATATCGCCCGGATCTGGTTATTTATGTGGCCAGGGGTGGATATCTGATCGGTCAAGACATCGCCAATTATTTTGGGGTACCTGCTGTAGGTATTTATGCACAAAGAAAGGGAAATAAATTAAAAGACAGTTTAAAGGATATCCTAAAATGTCTGCCACGGCCGATTACGAAAATGCTTCGAGAAATCGAATTGAATTCCGGAGTCCACAAAGCGATTCATGAACGAAATGTTTTTTGGGATGGTGATTATAATAATTGCAAAGAAGTTACCCAGGCTCAGAAAATCCTGATTGTTGATGACTCGGTCGATACTGGGTATTCCATGAAAGCCTTGATTCCTTACGTCAAGCGGGCTACTCAGGCAGTAGAGATTAAAGTTGCTGCAATCAATCTATGGACAAAAAGCCAGGATGTCATCCATACAGATTTCTTTAATCATAAAGATACAATTATCGTAACCCCTATGTCCAATGACTCAAAAGAACATGATCAATTCCTGGCGTTATATGCAAAACGGCGTACAATTGCCAGTCTAAAGTAAGTCGAAAGCAGGAAAATCATGAATGTTCCCCAGATGAAAAGAGAAAAAGCTGATGTTTCCGTGATTATTCCCGTTTATAATTCTGGTAAAGAGGCTTTTCGTGCGGTCAGTTTCATTGCTGTATTTTAACCGGCAAAAAATTTCTTATTTGTATAGTCAAATTATAAGGGATGGAAATTATGCATAGAATAACTATAGATGAAATGAAGCGGATTGAACTTGATATTTTAAAAGATGTTGCTGCATTTTGTGATAAAAGAGGATTATGTTACTATCTTTGTGGAGGTACACTTTTAGGTGCAGTACGTCATAAGGGTTTTATTCCTTGGGATGATGATATGGATATAGCAATGCCACGGAATGATTATGAAAAATTTCTTAAGACTTACAATAATGATCGTAATACATATAAAGTAAGTGGAATTGAAAATAATCCAGAATGGCATATGCCTTTTGCACGTGTTGAAAATCTTCAAACATTATTGTATGAAAAAACATTAAAGGAAAAATATCGCAAACGTCATATCTTCATAGACGTTTTTCCTATAGATGGAATCCCGGATAATCATAAGGAAGAAAAATTTTTTTTGCTTAAGCAGAAACTTTTAGGCATTATCGCTAATGCATCTTCTTTTTGCTTTTTCCCTAGTCGCCATTATTCAGACTCCAAAGAAAGTAATGTATCTTTGAAAAACACTATTCGGACGTTTATGAAATATATAGCTATTTTGGTGTTTGCATCTATAAATACCCAGAAAATGATAAAGAAAATAAATTCTAACGCTAAAAAATATATTATCGGTTCAACAAAAGATATTGGGTTTGCAGTTTTTGTTTGGAATTGGGCTTTTGAAAAATCAAGCTATGATTCTTTTAAGACCAGGATAAAATTTCAATTTGAAGATGCTAAATTTTGGGGCCCAGCTGGATATGATGAATATTTGACAAGAACATATGGAGACTATATGACTCCACCACCTCCAGAAAATCAAGTTTCTCATCATAATTTTGAAGCTTATTTATGTGAAAAATAAAGGGAGAATAAAAATGATACATGTTAACGAACATATCAAACATACTGTACGTGTATTTCCTGAGCAAGGGCGATACAATAAATTTCGCTTTGATATGAATGAAAATCCGGATGGTCTACCGGCTGAATTTGTAGATTCTGTTTTAAAAGAAATAACTCCTAAATTTCTTACCGTATATCCTGAACCGAATCGTTTTCTACAAAAATACGCTGATTTTATTGGCGTTAATATTGATAATGTAACAGCAACGAATGGATCTGATACCGGTCTAAGGTATGTTATGGAAACATTTGGGGAGGAAGGAAAAGATGTAGTAACTGTAGCCCCCTCATTTGAAATGTATTGGGTAAATTGTTGTATTTTGGGATATCATCATGTGCCAGTTTCTTATGAACCTGATATGACAATTAAGATAGAAAATATTTTAAATGCAATCACGGAAAATACACGTATTGTAGCCTTATTGAATCCTAATAATCCTGTTGGCAATGTATATACACAAGAAGAAATTGATAGAGTGGTAGAAAAAACTAAAAAAGTTGGGGCAATTCTCATCATTGATGAAGCTTATCATTATTTTTATCCAAAAACTTTTCTGCAGACGGCTGTAAAAAATGAGAATGTGATTATACTAAGAACTTTTTCAAAGGCTTTTTCGATCCCAGCATTACGATTAGGCGTTATTATTTCTAATCCTCAAATTATTAATTATATCAATAATGCGAAATTAACATTTGATGTGAATTCAATTGCTTTACTTTTTGGGGAAAAGCTCCTTGATCATCCAGAAATATTGAGAAAAGTTGTTGAATCTGAGAATGAGGGAAAAGCCTATACACTTAGTATACTTAAACAAAAAGGTTATAAATGTCGCGACTGCAGAGGAAATTATATCTTTGTCAAACCAAAAAATGATGCCAGACAGGTTGCAGCAAGATTGGAAAAAGAAAAACAGGTATTGGTGCATTCCTATGGTAATGAATTATTAAGAGAGTATTTACGTGTTTCTGTTGGGTCAGTGGGTAGTATGAAAATTTTTTTAAAGGCTTTTTTTGAAATTGATTCCGACTTTTGAGGATGTATGTGTTTGAGGATGTATATAGATGAAAAAAGTTATTACCTATGGAACTTATGACCTTTTTCATCAGGGCCATTACAATCTCTTGAAGCGTGCTAAAGCATTAGGTGATTATCTTATAGTTGGTGTAACATCCGATTATTTTGATAAATCCAGAGGTAAATTTAATGTTCACGACGATTTAATGACCCGAGTTGAAAATGTCAAAAAAACAGGCTTCGCTGATAAAATCGTTATAGAAGAATATGTTGGTCAAAAAATAGATGATATAAAAAAATACAATGTGGATATTTTTACGGTTGGATCTGACTGGCGAGGTCATTTCGATTATCTGAATGAATACTGTAAAGTTGTTTATTTAGATCGTACAAAGGGAATTTCCAGTACACAAATCAGAAATGCCCATTGTGTTCGTTTGGGTGTCATTGGTAATGAACGTATTTTAGACCGCTTTTTGGATGAAAGCAAATTTGTCAGCGGCATGGAGATTGTTGGCCAATTTGCCGAAAATGACGATATAACTTCTATATATAAGGCCAAGAAAAGTGAAGATTTACTTCAATATTCTTCAATAGAGAATTTGTTTAAAGATGTAGATGCTGTTTATATCAATACCCCTCTTTCTCAACGTTCTGATTTGATAGAGAAGGCATTGAAAGCAGGGAAACATGTCTTAACAGAGTTTCCATTTTGTCCTGATTCTAAAAGGGCTGAGCAACTATTAACTTTTGCGACCGATAACAAGCTTCTTTTAATGGAGGGGCTTAAGACTGCCTACTGTCCTGCATTTGGCAAATTGATTGCGTTAGTTAAAAGCGGCCGGATTGGAAAGATTTTAAGTGTAGAAGCTAATTTCACACAAATCCTGGGCAAAGAGTTAGAAAATCAGATCCGTATTGCTGGTGGAAGTATGCTATCTTTGGGAGCCTATCCTCTTTTAGCTATTTTTAAGTTGTTAGGATATGATTATAAGAAAGTCGATTTCATCAGTCACCAAGAAAATGGTGTGGATACAATGACACGAATGAATTTTGTGTATGACCATGCGATGGCTTCAGCTTTAGTGGCTATTAATGCAAAAGCAGAAGGAGATTTGGTTATTTCCGGTACAAAAGGCTACGTTTATGTACCGGCTCCTTGGTGGAAAACGGAATACTATGAGCTTCGTTACGAAGATATTAATAAAAATAGCAAGTTCTTCTATAAATTTGAAGGAGAAGGCTTGCGGTATGAAATAGTTGAGTTTATTAAAATGATTCAAGAAAACAGAACTCATAGCCTTTTATTTACAGATACAGATTTAATTGCAGAGGCTAGAATAATGGGGATGTTTTCTTCAAATGAACAAATAGTTTATTGCTAAAGGAGTATGTCTTGTTGTTTTCTCTCATTCTACCTGTTTATAACAATAAATTGGCCGATTTAAAAAGGACTTTTTCTTGCCTCGCTAATCAAGATTCTAAGCAATTTGAGGTTATCGTAGTTGACGATGGTAGTGAACAGGAGTGTAAAAAAACTTTAGATAATCTCTGTGTCGGGCTAAAGTTTTCTATTCAACTATTTCATAGAAAACATGCTGGCGTTTCGGCAGCTCGTAATTTTGGAATTCAACAAGCTAAAGGGGAATATATTGGCTTTATTGATGCCGATGATTATATAATGCCATATATGATTTCTGATGCTGCACTTTCGATAAAGAAGTTTGATTATGATATAATATATGGGCTAATTAAGTTAGGAAATGAAAATTGTGTAGAAAACTTATCCAAAATGGAGGTAGCTACTAAAAAAAATATAAAGGTTGAAATTTTAATGCTTGATAAAAAGAAAAAGTTGTATAGTCATATGATTGATTGTCAGCAAAAGGAATTTAGATTTTCTAATGGCTATGTGGGACGTGGCCCTATTGCAAGATTTGTAAAAAGAAATTTATGTAAAAAAACATTATTTAATGAGAATCTTATATTTGGTGAAGATGAAGAATGGAATCTTAGACTGTTACAACAAAATGTCACATGTTGTGTTATAGATTCCTTATGGTATTTATATCTTTATCATGATGATTCATCTCTACATAAGTTTCGGCCGGATTTCATTCAACTTCACAGAGAAAGATTAAAGATGCTTAATAATTTTGTGAAAGATGACGAGTCTAGAGCTGCCTATTTGTACGAATGCCTTGTAGTTGCCAAAGATATTGTTAACGAATTTTATCTATCAAATCAATATAAAGAGAAGGTTATCGTTAAATATAGAAGCTATATGAGTCTATTAAAGTCACATCCTTGGAATGAAGCATTTGAGATTAAGAACTTCTTAAATAATTTATCCAATATGCCATTAAAGGCACTAGGGGTTTATTGTTTGGTTAAAACTGGCCTAATTTTTGCTTATTGTGGAGTAAAGCGAATTAGAGAATAAATATAATGGAGTTATCTTAAGGATAATATGAATAAAAAAGTTGCTATAGTTATCTTAAATTATAAGAATCCATCAGATACGATTGAATGTGTAAAATCAATTCAATGCTCATCCTATAAGGATTATAATATATTTATAGTTGATAATAATTCAATGGATGGATCTTTTGAACATTTAGCGAAAATATACCCTCAGTATCAAGTTTATGAGACTGGCAATAATGGGGGCTATGCAGCTGGTAATAATTTTGCAATTAAGATTGCTTTAAAACAAAATTATGATTATGTTGCAATTGTAAATAATGATGTAATTGTTGAAAAGGATACGTTAAAAACATTAGTAGATTATTTAAATAAAAATTGCCAGGTAGGTGTAGTTGGACCCAAAATATGTAATTATCCTGATACTGAAATCATCCAGTCTATGGGTTTTCGCGTAATTCTTGAAAAGGGTAGAACACCTGCAATCAATGAAGGGAAAAGAGCATCGTCTATTCATACTATTGTAAATTGTGATGCTTTATGCGGAGCATTTATGTTGATTAGAAAGGAAGTATTCTTTAAAGCAGGCCTTTTGCCTGAGTTGTATTTTTTGTTTTATGAAGAAACCGATTGGTGTTTACATGTAAAAAAATGTGGCTTTTTAATTCAATCTATTCCAAATTCAGTTGTATACCATAAAGGTTCTGCATCGATTGATAAAGTTAGTGGATTGAAGTTATATTATATGAGTCGCAATGCTGCTCTATTTGTGAGACGGAATGGATCAAATTTTCAGTTCTTTATCTATATATTGTATATATTCTTTCGCACACCCTATCGTATATTGATGAGACGAGAGAATTATCATGATGTATTGAGTATCAAAGGCTTTTTAAAGGGCTTAATAATGAGTAAAGCGTAATTAAGGCTTTTTAATAGTAAAATTATTGCAGATAGTTTATTGATGTTTAAATAAATGGGGGGTGCTTTATGAATAGAAAGATTTTACATCTAACTGAAAATATTAGGGCACACGGATTTATGATTACAATTATTATTTATTATAGAAGACTTATCAATAGATTATTTAATTTAATAGTAATTGGCAGAAAGGATTGCTCTATTGATTCTAGAGCTAAAATTTTAGGTATTAACTATATGGAGATTGGTAAACACTTTTCTGCTGGAAAAGGATTATGGCTGGAAGCCGTAACCGAAAGTAACACATATATACCTAAGTTAATAATAGGCAATGACGTCTCGCTAAGTGATTTTAATCATATCGGCGCTGCACATTATGTAAAAATTGGAAACCATGTTCTTTTTGGAAGTAAGTGCTATGTGACCGATCATAATCATGGTATATATAAAGGCGAAAATCAAAGCCCTGTTAAAGTACCTCCAGTTGAACGTAAACTTACCATTAATGGATTTGTTATAATTGATGATAATGTTTGGCTTGGAGATAATGTTGTAATTTTACCAAATGTTCATATTGGATATGGTGCCATTATAGGTGCCAATTCTATTGTTTCTAGAGATATACCTTCTAACTCGATTGCGGTTGGAATTCCAGCACGAGTAATAAAAAGGTATGATAGAAAGCTAAAAAAATGGATATCTATTGAAACAGGAGTGTAAAATATGAAAATATTGATTTTAGGTGGAACAGGATTCTTAGGATCCAATTTGGTTCACAAACTACTTCGGATGGGATATGAAGTAGGTGTATATGGAAAATCTCCCATCAGCATAAATCAATATCTTCAGGACGTAATTCATAAAATCAAATATATTCAACGGGACTTTCAGCGAGAAGACCATTTTGATGAAATCTTAAAGGGGTATGATTATGTTTACCATTTAATTAGCCCAAGTGTGCCTAGTTTAAATAATCCCTTGCTGGATATCAACATTAGTATTATTCCAACAATTAAATTATTAGAGGCAGTTATAAAATCACAAGTAAAAAAAGTGGTCTATTTTTCTTCTGGAGGAACGGTATATGGGATACCAAACCATATTCCTATCCAAGAGAGTGATGCAACTACGCCCATATCAGCTTATGGTGTTCAAAAACTAACAATCGAGAAATATTTGAATTACTACAGCTATATTTATGGATTAAATTATGAAATTTTACGAATTTCAAATCCATTTGGGCCAGGACAAAGGGCGTTTTCCAATCAGGGAATTATTGCTAATGTGTTGGGGAATCACTTTAATAATACTCCTTCGAAGATTTGGGGAGATGGTGAAGTGGTGCGAGATTATATTTACGTTGATGATGTCATTGATGCAGCTGTTAAAGTGATTCATAATGAAAGTAAAATTCATACATTTAATATTGGATCTGGGAAAGGAATGTCTATAAATACAATTTTATTTAGGATGGAACAAGTCCTTGGAGAAAAGATTTCTAAAACCTATACGCCAGCACATAAACAAGACGTTCCTATAAATGTACTTGATATAAGCCAAGCAGAGGACTGTTTAAACTGGTCACCGAAAATTTCTTTTGAGAATGGGATTAAGAAAATGATACAGTCTTGGAATCCTGAAACTAACTGTTTTGAAGAAAGCAAGAGGAGATAATGACAAATACATTATTATCTTTATGTATTCCTACGAATGGTATTTTAGAGTGGGTAAAACCAGTACTGGAAAGTATATATAAAAATACACATATCAATGAAAGTCTTTATGAAGTTATAGTAACTGATAATGGTAGTAACTCAAATTTTGCTGTTTTTATGGAAGAAATTTCTCGAAAACACGATAACTTACTATATAAGAAGACGCAAGCTAATGGCTTTTTGAATCAAATAGAATGCTTTAAATTGGCTAAGGGGGAATATATTAAATTTATTAACCATAGGATGAAGTTAGTTGATGGCAGCCTTTCTTATCTTATAAATTTTGTTGAAAAGTTTCAAAAAGATAAGCCGGTAACCTATTTTTTAAACGGTTCCTTGAATTTACCTCAAACTTCCTCATATAATTCATTTGATTCCTTTATGAATGCTTTATCATATTATTCATCCTGGTCAGGTGGAATTGGGATATGGAAAGAAGATTTTCTGGCAATTAAGGACTTTAACGATATAAGTAATTTGTTTCCCCATTTTGTTTTTTTAACCAGTAATATGAAATCGGATCAATATATTATTGATAATCGGAAATTACTGGAATCAATAGATGATGACAGTTCTAAAAAAGGTAGATATAATTTGTTTTATGCTTTTGCGGTTGAATATCCTGGAATATTATTAGATTTGTTGAGAAAGAAACAGATATCTTCCGATACGTTCCTTCACATTAAACATGAGTTGAAAGGTTTTTTGGCAGAACTTTATTTGGATTTTGTTATACGAAAAAAGAAATGCTCCTATGAATTAGATGGTGCAAAAGAAAATTTAAGCGTTTTTTTTGACTTTCAAGATTTATTGGTTTCAATATCTAAAAAAATAACAAGAAAAGTGCTACATAAAGTAACAGTAAGGTTAAAACTATGATTAAATTATCCGGATACAAATATGATGCTTTTCAAACCATATTGAATCAATTGTGGAGAATTGTTTCTGGTCCTTTGCTACTTGTTAGTATTCCATATTTTTTAACTCCTGAAACACAGGGATATTGGTATACATTTATTAGCTTGGCAGCTTTTTCTGTGTTGGCTGATCTTGGTTTTTCCAATATCATTCTTCAGTTTTCTGCTCATGAATTTGCTTTTCTCTATTTTAATGGAAAAATGGAGTTAGAAGGAGATAATGAGCATCTACAAAAATTAACGGATTTCTTTTGGTTCAGTCTCAAATGGTTATTGAAGATTGTTCTTTTCGTTTTTCCTTTGATTATCATAGCCGGATATTATTTTATCTCATATAAAACAACTTCGAAGGTTGAGATATCTGGTTGGAAACCGGCGTGGGTTATTTACGCATTTGCTTCTGCTTTTTTATTTATGAACTCTATCATCCTTTCTTTTTTTGAAGGATGTAATTTGGTAGGAAAAGTTCAAAAGTTACGATTTACCATTGCTGTAGCGACGACAGTAACTATATTTTTGGGCCTTATACTTCATTTAAACCTTTATGCATTGGCAATGTCCAATGTAGTTAGCTCTTTTGTTGGAATTTATCTTATATATAAAAATTTTAAAAATACAATTTATCAATTCTTACATAGGAAAAAATATATTGTTTATGATTGGTGGCCAGAGTTTTCTGCCCTTATCTGGCGATATGCTATCAGTTGGGGAAGCGGATTCTTGGTTTTTCAATTATTTACACCGATGACTTTTTATTTTTATGGCCCAGTTGCAGCAGGGAAAATTGGTATCAGTATAGCTATGTGGACAGCAGGTTATAATATTGCTATAAGTTGGATAACAACAATAACACCCCAAATGAATATGCTTATCGCTGAAAAACGCTGGCAGGATCTTGATAAGATTTTCTTTAATGGTTTGGCAAAATCGTTCGGGACAATGTTAGTAGGAGGTATTGGCTTTTTCGTTTTAGAATTGCTACTCTATTCCCGAATTACATTTTTCCATCGGGTGTTGGAGCCCTTAGGTATGTTTATATTGTTTGTGGCCTGGTTACTTCAAGTTATTGTTAATGCATTGGCAATATATATCAGAGCTCATAAACAGGAACCTTTAGTTAAGATTTCATGTATAAATGCTATTATAGTTGTTATAGGTACGTCCTTATGCGGAAAATATCTTGATGCACAATTCCTATTTTGTGGTTTCTTGGCAGGGTCAATTATTCAATGCCCCGCTGTTTATCAGATATTTTGCCTTTTCCGCAAACAACATATTTTGTGTAATGGTGTCAAATTATGAAGATATTAAAATCAAATCCCAAATTGTTATTAAAAATTCAATATGTATTTTTGGCTATAGCAATTCTAACTGAACCGATTTATGCTATCCCACAACGTTTTCAAATCCCTTTCTTAGGAGCAAAACTGTCTAATTATTTTATTGTCTTTGGCTTAATTGCTTTTATAATTGATGTGAGTTTATCAAAGAAAAAAGTTGCAAATAAATTAAAATGGTATGTTATAGGTTTGTTCTTTTGGACCATCATCACTGAAATCCACGGTTTACTTGTTTATCCATTTTATAATGAGATTAACCCCGAAAGTTCAACTAAACTCAGTTTATTATTAAAATCTTTTCATAAATGGAATATAGGTAATTCTGCAGTTACAGCAATAGAAAGTAGCTGGTTATGGGCACGAGGCTTTAATAATTCAATAAAAGAACTGATGTATTCTTTTATAGTGTCAATATGGGTCTTTTCTTTATTTAAGACTTCCTTCTCAAAAGGGTTTATTACAATTCGTAAATTTGTTATATTATTAGCTTTTTGCCTAGGCATTTATGCTATTCCAGAAGTTCTACTTTTTAAATTCCATTTGCAAATTGGGTATGACATTTTATCAGTAACAAACCCATTTCTCTATGATGTTGGTAAGTACTTAGACTGGTATCCACCTTTAATTTGGCAGAATAATCAATTGAGAAGTTATTGTACGGAACCATCACTTTTTGGATTTTTAGCTGCTTCCATTTTACCATTCGCCTGGTCTTATTTTATGGCAGAGATTCGTTTATCTAAATGTGTACTTTATAGTTATTTCGTAATGCTTCTTTTTATGACAAAATCAAGAACGGCTAATGCAATTGCATTATTTGATACAATTTTTCTACTACCTTTGGCATTGAATAAAAATTTGAGAAAAATGGCAGGGATTCTAATTGTTTTGACTTTCATTGGATTTGGTATGAATATTGTACTAAACTTTATTCCAAAATATACATTTGTTTCTGAAACGGAAAAAGAAGAAACGTTTGAAGCTTACTATTATGACAATATGAAAAGTATTATAGAGAAAAATTCACGCAGTAATGGATCTAGATTAATTAATATGAAAGCTCATTTACAGGTCTTTATAGAACACCCGATTTTTGGTGTAGGCCATGATTTAAAAGATGGTTATGTACGCAATCATCTTACGCAGGAAGATTTGAATAATGAGGAAATTAGAAATATAACTAATTCATTTAATGAAAAAGGACCTTTAGGCCCTGCTTCTTATGGGAACGTAAATCATTATATCTACGTTCTTATTAATACAGGAGTGGTAGGACTATTCCTGTATTTATTGCCCTTTGGATATGTATTATATAAGGTTTTTAAATTAGGGCTGTGGCATGATTTTAGAATTGTAACTTTAATCATTGCTTTAATGGGAAACCTTGTGGCGCAGATGGCAGGAGAGGGTATGATGTTACTTTATGTAATTTTGGGTTTGCTGTATATAGCAGTAGAGCAGAAATCTGAAATTAAAGATGAGGTGTAAAAACCTGACAGCAGATCTTATCGTTCAATGATTTATTACTACTAATCTTTGCTGATAGGAGAACATCTTTGGAACCGAATTAAAACAACTATATACTGTACGTAATTCCTCCTTAGAAGTCCTACGCCTGGTAGCCATGGCCATTATTATCTTCCATCATTTCATGGTCTATGGAATCTTCCCTGCAGTGAATTTCTAACAGCACCACTCTCTAGGAGTGAAAATTTCCCTGTTGCTGAGGGCCATAGTGTTCTATTCTGTGGTCATTGTCTTGTTCTGGAAGAGTCAGTATATGCTTCCACCGAAAGGGATGATACAAGCACTGTTTCCGTTCTGGTATGGGTATAACTGGTTTGTGGCCTGCTATCCGTTGTTCATGCCGTTGACTCCTTGACAATCCGTTGGTGCGGCCATTTTTATAGAGGGAGCTGCTGCCCAATGTAGCATTTTCTGGATAAAGGATATTTTGAGCTCTTTATGGTGGCAAAGATGATGGCTGTGTATGCAATCTGCCTGGGAATCAACGTGGTACAGAGAAAATGGCTTGAGCCACTCTCCCTGCGCTGGGTGAAACAACCTTGGAATAGGTGGTGTTCCCGCAGCAGTAGAATGCAGGCATAGATGGAATGTCAAAGCCGGTCTGAAAATCTTTAACCGTTATAGAAATATCAACAGCCATGCAATCCTCGGTGGTCTTGCATGGCTTTCTTTGGTATAATCAAGTGTTAGAAGTTTTGTAAGGAGTGATGTTCTTGAAAGGTATCATCTTAGCCGGGGGCTCCGGTACCCGGTTGTATCCGCTGACCATGGTTACGTCGAAGCAGCTGCTTCCCATTTATGATAAACCCATGATTTTCTATCCCCTGACCACGCTGATGCTGGCCGGGATCCGGGATATCCTGATTATTTCCACCCCCAAGGATCTGCCCAATTTTGAGCGGCTGCTGGGGGATGGGAGCCGGTATGGGGTGCATTTGAGCTACAAGGTGCAACCTTCTCCGGATGGCCTGGCCCAGGCGTTTATTTTGGGTGAGAAGTTCATTGACGGGGACCGGTGTGCCATGATCCTGGGGGACAACATCTTCTACGGAGCCGGGCTGACGAAGCATTTGAAGGAAGCGGCGGCCAATGAGACGGGGGCCACGGTGTTCGGATATTATGTGGATGATCCGGAACGGTTCGGGGTCATCGAGTTTGACAAAGATGGCAAGGCCATTTCCATCGAGGAAAAGCCCCAGCAGCCCAAGAGCAATTACGCCGTGACGGGGCTGTATTTCTACGATGCCCGGGTGTGCGAGTATGCCAAAAAGGTAAAGCCGTCCGCCAGAGGCGAACTGGAAATCACGGACCTGAACAAGATGTATCTGGAAGACGGAAATTTAAAGGTGGTAACCCTGGGCAGGGGCTACGCCTGGCTGGATACCGGGACCATCAACAGCCTGTCCGAAGCGTCCGAGTTCGTGAAGGCCGTGGAGACCAGAGCAGGGATCCAGATTGCGGCTCCGGAGGAAGTTGCGTTTGCGAACAATTGGATCGAGAAGGAAACGTTGGCAGAAAGCGCCAAGCAGTATGGCAAGAGCCCGTATGGACAGTATTTGAAGAAGGTTGTGGAAGGGAAGATTATGAGGGAGTAAGGCGCTTGGCGGCCTGGAGAGGTGGATGGCACAAGGCCTGTAGAGGTGGATGGCACAGACGCTGTAGAAGTGGTTGATACAAACACTGAAGAAGTGGATGACACCAGACCTGTAGAGGTGGTTAAGTTGGCTGATGTCGGACGATTTAGTTGCTTTGCTGATGGGTTTTACATTACCGTTTGTACGGATTTGAAATGACTGTGAATCGGTGCGCAAATGGTGATAACAGAGCACTTAACCACCTCTCGCAAGCTTGTCTAAGCCACTTCTTGCAAGTAATATAGCCACCTCTCGTAAGTTTACACAGCCACCTCTTACCAAGTCATTTCACCTAACCACCTCTCGCAAGTTTACCCCAGCCACTTCCACCAAGTCTATTCCCGAAGCAAGGAGCTGAATCCATGAAACCAGTATATTCTTTCCGAGATCTTGTTGTTTGGCAAAAGTCGATGCAGCTGGCTAAGGCGGTTTATAGTCTGGCTCGGAGTTTGCCTCCTGAAGAAAAATATGCACTCAGTGATCAGATGCGGCGGGCCGTTGTTTCGATACCAGCCAATATTGCAGAAGGACAATCACGCAGGACGACCAAGGATTTTGTGCACTTCCTGTACATTGCCAGAGGGTCGAATTCAGAACTGATGACTCACCTGCTGCTGGCGCAATCTTTTGATTATGTAGCAGAGAAGGATTTTAAGGTGCTGGAGCAGAGATGCAATGAGGTAGGGAGGTTGCTGAATCTGCTGATTGGAAGTTTGGAGAAGAGGTGACAGGGCCTGGGGAAGTGGATGACACTGGACCTGAAGAGGTGGATGACACTGGGCCTGGGGAGGTGGATGGCACAAGGCCTTAAGAGGTGGCTGATACAAACACTGAAGAAGTGGATGACACAAGCACTGAAGAGGTGGCTATTAGGGCCTGTAGAGGTTGTTGGGTTATAAAAAATTGAATGATTTGTTTGCTTGTCGGTTGATTTGAAGTCATTGATAGTATGGATTAGAATTGACTTTGAAGTGGTGCGGAACTGATGATAACAGAGCACCTAACCACCTCTTACAAGTCAGTCAAAGCCACTTCTCACAAGTAATGTAGCCACCTCTCGTAAGTTTACACAGCCACCGCTTACCAAGTCATTCCACCTAACCACCTCTCACAAGTTAGTCAAAGCCACTTCTCACGAGTAATATAACCACCTCTCGCAAGTTGGCATAGCCACTTCTACAAAGAAAGGATATTAAACCTATGAACATCATCGTTACTGGTGGAGCTGGATTTATTGGGTCTAACTTCATCTTTCACATGTTGAAAGCGCATCCGGAAGATAGAATTATCTGTTTGGATAAATTGACTTACGCAGGGAATCTGTCTACGCTGGAACCCATCATGTCCAAACCGAATTTTCGGTTTGTAAAGATGGATATCTGCGATCGTGATGCCGTCTATGGTCTGTTCGAAGAAGAACACCCTGACATTGTGGTCAACTTTGCGGCGGAATCCCATGTGGACCGGTCCATTTTGAACCCGGAGATTTTTCTGGAGACAAATATCATTGGGACTTCTGTATTGATGGACGCTTGCCGGAAGTATGGCATCAAACGGTACCACCAGGTGTCCACGGATGAGGTGTATGGGGATCTGCCCCTGGACCGGCCGGATCTGTTCTTTACGGAGACCACGCCCATCCATACGTCCAGCCCTTACAGCAGCTCCAAGGCCGGGGCGGATCTGCTGGTACTGGCTTACCACCGGACCTACGGGCTGCCGGTGACCATCAGCCGGTGCAGCAACAACTATGGGCCGTACCATTTTCCGGAGAAGCTGATTCCGCTGATGATCATCAATGCCCTGCATGACAAGCCCCTGCCGGTGTACGGGGATGGGCTGAACGTGCGGGACTGGCTGTACGTGGAGGACCACTGCCGGGCCATCGACCTGATCCTGCAAAAGGGCCGGGTAGGGGAAGTCTACAACGTGGGCGGGCACAACGAAATGCGGAACATCGACATCGTGAAGTTGATCTGCAAGGAACTGGGCAAGCCGGAAAGCCTGATCACCTATGTGAAGGACCGGAAAGGCCACGACAGACGGTACGCCATCGACCCCACAAAGATCCACAACGAACTGGGCTGGCTGCCGGAAACAAAGTTCAAGGATGGGATCAAGAAGACCATCAAGTGGTATTTGGAAAACCAGGATTGGTGGGAGAACATCGTGAATGGGGAGTACCAGGGGTACTACGAGAAGATGTATGGGAATCGGTGAGTAGGTGGATGGCACTGGACCTGGAGAAGTGGATGACACAGACGCTGTAGAAGTGGATGACACTGGGCCTGAAGAGGTGGATGACACAGACGCTGTAGAGGTGGATGGCACTAGACCTGTAGAAGTGGATGACGCTGGACCTGGGGAAGCGGATGGCACTAGACCTGGGGAAGTGGATGGCACCGGACCTGGGGAAGTGGATGGCACTAGACCTGGGGAGGTGGATGGCACTAGACCTGGGGAAGTGGTTGATACAAACTCTGAAGAAGTGGATGACACTGGACCTGTAGAAGTGGTTAAGTTAGCCGGTGTCGAACGATTTTGTTGCTTTGCTGATGGGTTTGAAACCATCGATTTTACGGATTAGAATTGACTTTGAAGTGGTGCGGAACTGATGACAACAGAGCACCTAACCACCTCTCACAAGTCAGTCACAGCCACTTCTCACAAGTAATATAGCCACCTCTTGCTCAGTAAAATAGTCGCCTCTACCAAGTCTACACAGCCACTTCTCATATGTCTGCATAGCCACCTCTACCAAGTTCATCCCAGCCACTTAAGGAGGTATTGTTATCGTGAAAACTCTCGTCACCGGCGTCAATGGACAG
>Ga0256406_1002574_pt1 | contig 25149 bp, 35 predicted proteins | sample RumenRJG_03DNA_FD_185986 | JGI IMG/M metagenome (GOLD analysis project Ga0256406, IMG submission 185986) | Bovine rumen microbial communities from Lethbridge, Alberta, Canada - RJG_03 | ecosystem: Host-associated > Mammals > Digestive system > Stomach > Rumen | place: Canada: Alberta | collected...
CCATTTAAAGAGATAGTCTTAAAAGGAAATACAAGCCAAGAAGGAACACCAACACCAGATAGTCCAGTAGAAATACAAAAGGTAACAGGAAATAATAAAGTAGTTGTTAGTAATCAGAATTTATTTGATAAAGATAATGCAAATATATTAAATGGTTTTATAAATGGAGCAACTAAAACTTATATAGAATTATCTACTGCAAAAAGTTGTTATATTAGTATTAAACCGAATACTACTTATACAATTTCTAAAATATCAAGCCAAAGATTTGTTTTAGGCACATTTAATACTGAAATTATTGATGGAACTCCAATTACAATACTTGGTTTTCCCAAAAATACTGCTACATCATATACTATCACAACTGGTGGAAATGATAAATATTTAGGAATATTCTATTATTTATCAACAGCAGATACATCAAGTGAAGAAACAATAAGAAATAGCATACAAATAGAACAAGGCTCAACAGCAACAGATTACGTTCCACACCAAGAACAAACCTACCCAATAAATCTAGGCTCAATGGAGTTATGCAAAATAGGAGATTATCAAGACTATATCTATAAAGATAGTGGTAAATGGTACAAGTATGGTGCTATTGGTAAAATAGCAAGTTATAATGGGGAAACAATTACTACAAATTATATTTCAACAACAGGTGGGTTAGACACAGGTTCAACCATTTATTATGTACAAAATACCCCAACAACAACTGAAATAACAGATACAACCCTAATAGAACAACTAGACAACCTAGAAAAAGCATATTCTTACGATACTCAAACAAATATATCACAAACTAATCAAGATAAACCTTTTATTATTAGTTATGGAGTTCAAGGAAAAATAGGTGAAAAAGGTGAAAAAGGTGATAAGGGAGACCCTGGAGAAAATGGTGCACAAGGTCCTCAAGGTGAAAAAGGTGAAAAGGGCGATACTGGTAATAATGGTTTTTCACCTTCTGTTGTTGTAACCCAAACAAGCAATGGTTATCATTTAGCTATTACAGACATCGTTGGTACTACTGAAGTTGATTTAACAAATGGACAAGATGGCGCGACAGGTGCAACCGGACCTCAAGGGCCGCAAGGAGAACAAGGTCCCGCAGGAGCTAACGGCATTAATGGCGTCAATGGTACTAATGGTACAGATGGCGTTACTCCTACTGTAACTGTTACCACAATTACTGGCGGACATAATGTTGCTTTTGATTATGGAAGCGGCGATGCTAGAAATACTAATTTTAATGTAATGGACGGCCAAGGCGGTTCTGGTGGCGCATCATATACAGCTGGTACTGGAATTGATATTACAAATGGTGTAATTTCAGTTTCATTTCCTATTGCTGAGAAAGGAGAGTTTTGATGAGTGAAAATAAATATATAATTGATAAAGACTCTCTGACTGGGATTGCTGATGCTGTGAGAAATAAATTAGGAGAGTCTACATCATATTCTATTGATGATATTCAAGACAGAATTACAAATTATCTTGGAAAGAAATCAATGGTAAAAACAAAATTATTTTTAAGAAGAAAATCAAGCTCTACAACAGAAACAGATTATGGAAAGTATTCAAATTATCTTTGGACTACATCTACATATAATTATAATGTAGGGACTTCTGATCCATCTTATATTACAACTAAAGTCCCAGGTTTAAGACCTGAAAATATTATCTATATGAGTGTTATTTCTTCCAATAATAATGAACATTTTTATGAATTTAGATCATAGCTTTATGCAATGGAACATTATTCAAGTTTAGCGCAAAGTGGAAGTGGTAAGCGGCTAACAACAGCAACAGATTATTATTTTTTCCCAAACGGCTCTAAATTAAAGTCTTATTCTGAAAATTATGGAATTTTAGCTCATTGGGATAGCAATAATTTAATTCTTGATTTACAATCTGTTCAAAAATCTAGCGGGACAATAAATGGGACGATAAGCGCAAGTTCATCGGCTTATTTTACTCCATATTCATTATATATCGTTTATAAGGAGGCTACAGAATGAGAGTAATTGATAGAACAATCTATGCAGATGAGGGGAAACTCTTAGATTTTAAAGAGCCTCGTTATGCATTAGATGAAGATAAAGTGGTAACACAGGTTCATTTATATACTCCTTCTTTGCGGATGGGGCGTATGGATAAACCTGAGAATTATATAGAAGTTAATGAAGAGGACATTGAAGAATAATGTTATACGAACTTTATAGCATTGATGATTTTGGATTACCGCCGTAGATTGAGTTTGAAGCATCTATTGTTATTTAGGTAGATACTTTTGAAGGAGATCAAGAAGATAAGGAATTCTATTAGGATATGTATGGATAGGATTATGAATATTATTATGACGATCTTCTTGGAGATGAAGGCGACGATGGAGGAGAATAAAAATGGTTTTTGATTTTTATACTGAAGTCCCTGTTACATATGATGATGCTTTTACTCACTTTGGATCTGCTTTTGAAGAGACCGCAAATAATTTAGTTCCTGTTGATACAGGATATTTGAAATCAAGTATTTGGGTGTCTCCTGAAGATGAATCAATCGAAATGGGCGCGGACGCTGAATACGCAGATTGTGTTGAATTTGGGACTTATAAAATGGCAGATCAACCCTATTTTTATCCTGCTATTGCGGCAGGTATTGACTCTTTTATGGGGCCTGCAGATGAAGCGATAATGGAAGCCGTTGAGTAGGCTACGGAACAATATTGGGAATGGGTAGATGAATGTATAGAAGAGGCTTAGGAATAGTGTAGAGATGGGCATGGTGGCTTTTTAACCGCTGATTTTGTAGAACAATTTACTTCATTACAATTTTGGGGAGGAATTTTTGGTGCAATGTTTACTGCACTTAATAATATCTTTTCTGATATGATAAGTGGCGGGCATGAAATTAATTATGATCCACGTTAAGGGAGTGAAATATGATAAATAAAATTAAAACAAAATTATATAAAATACTCTCTAATAAATATGAAAATTAGATAATTGATAATGCTTTCTCAAATGAAGATAAATTTCCTTGTATCCAAATTCGATTACAAAAAGGAGATCGAAAAAATAGACATAAAGGATTTCAAAGTGTAATAAAATATTAGATACATATTTTTTCAGATTATGAAGGTGAAAAAGAAATCTTATAGATAGAATCAGAGATTTTTAATTAGTTATAGAGTTTTTATATAATAGATGGAATTAGTTATGTAGAAGAAACAAGTTTTCGTATTATTGACGACAAATCTACAGGCGTGATGCGAAAGCATGGAATTATAATTCTCGCATTTTATTGCGAAGGTGATTATTAGGAGGAGGAAGAAAATGGACAAAATAGTTAGACCTCCCCATAAAGGAATTGATGCTGTTGTTTTAATTAATGATAAAATCATTGGAGGACAATAGAATTGTACTTTAAATCGCCAGATGGTTCCTATAAAAATTACTAATAAAATAAATGGAACTTGGGATGATAGTATCGCAGGAACTCGTAGCTGGTCTATAAATTGCACAGGTTTATTTATAAAAGACCAAGAGGCTTGGAATATCCTTGAAAACGCTTTCAAAACTGGATAGCGAGTTACAGTTAAATTAACTGATGGAACAAAAAATTATACAGGGGAAGCCCTTGTGACACGGATGCCACTTAAAGCGATTTTTAATAAGGCTTATACTTATTCTATTACGCTTTTAGGAGTTGGAGCTTTACAATGATTTATGAAAAAATAAATAATAAAATTTATTTCTTTAAATTAGGTCAGAAATGGTTAATTCCCTTAAGAGATTTTTTGTATAATATAGAAGATCAAGAAAGTCTTCTAAAACATCTATTTTATCTCTTAATAGATGATAAGCATGAATGGGAACAAGTCTATTAGGCTTGCCCAGATGCCTATAACATAATCCTTTTATCTCTTAAATTTTCTTTTAATTTAGATGGTTCTTTGGAGGATATTATACAATATATCCTCCAAATGGACCTCTCTAAAATGGATGAGTTATATTCTATTTTAGTTGGTGAAATAGGGGTACCGCCAACTGAATTTTATTAGATGACGCCGCATGAAGCGGAATTGGCTTATCATGGATTTCTTAAAAGGAAAGAATTATAGGCTAATCTTAATTTAATATCAATTTGTGAAGCCCTTTAGAGTGATTAGGTTTCACCTATTGTACTATTACAAGACCTTGGTTATCGTAAGTCCTCTCTTGAGGAAAGAGAAAGAACTTTTAAAAAATTAAATTTGGAGGACGATTATGGACTTAAATGATATTTTTGCAACACAAGAGATTGTCCAATCTACGATTACACAGTCTATGAGTTCTATTAATAATAATAGATCAGATATACAAACCATTTCTGGTCAGCGGCCAGTTGGGCCTAAAGATAACTTATCTTTAGATGATAATGATACTATGGATAATTTACTTAATAATATTGGATTAGAAGTACAAAGAAGAGGAGGCAATTAATGCTAATTAACGGTATTGACTTGTCTACGTTGGGAATTCAACTTTATGACCGTATCTTGGAAAGTAATCGAGTTATTAATACAGATTAGTGGTTAGAAGGTGATATTCAACCAACTTATATTAGACAACAAGATAAATTTAAAAATATTCAGCTTAAATTTTTAGTATTAAAAAATGATGAAGCTGAAGCCTTCTTAGTCATGAGTAAATTAACATCAATGTTAAAGAAAGCCACAATTATTTTTGATGATATTGATTTAATTTTTGATGTGACAATGCGGGGCGCCGCAAAGCAAACCAGATTAAGTAATGGAAATTTTATTCAAACTTTTACTTTACGAAGTGATTATGCAAAAGGGGCTACAGAAGTTTATACAACTGACTCTGTTGCAACTGATTATTTTAAATTAAAATTACTTTATTACAGAGAAGGTAATGTTCTACTTTCAAGTGAAGATGTTTTAATTAAAGCATCGGATTTTAAAACAGGAGTCACATTTGAGACTCTTGGGATTAACTTAAATAAATATCAACCAGATTATTTCCAGGGTGGCGCAGTTAGTAACTTTAATAATAAGGAACTGACCTATGCTAACTTGAAAGATACTGGAACAATAATCATTAACTATTCTCCTATTGTTTATCAAAAGGAAATTGAATTTTATAAACAAGATGATAATGGAGATGGTTATTCCTTAGTTGAAACTGGTTATGTGCGTTTTACAAAAGATCAGATTGATGCCGCAGATTCACTCGGTGACATTATTGATTTGAGCGCAAACAAACCAAACGGATACAGAGTTTTAACTGACTTCAATTCTGATACTTATATGGACTTTACTTTTGAGAATATTATGAATTATATTTCTATTCTTAGAGTAAGATATGAGAAAATCACAAATGAACAAAGTAAAGAAATTACTGTATCTTATTACACAGAAAATACTGCGGGTGGCTATGATTTAATTAATGCCGCAAATTATGTAATTAAAGAAGGAGATATTGTTCCTGGTTCTAAGATTACTAATTTCATTCGATTAAATCTTTATAAGCCTGAGAAGTATTATGCGGACGGTGCATTAGATGGATTTGATGAAAATACAAATCTTGATTTTAATACCCTTCCAACTGAATTTACAGTAAGATATGCGCTTGTAGAAAATAGTATTTATGTTGAATACTACTATGGTGTATATCCGACTTGGAACAGAATTACAACTTTCACTTATAATATTAAGTACAATCCAGCATACGACAAAGCTGATAATATCTTTAAAGCAGTAGGTATTGATGTTGACAAATATGCCGCCGCAACTTATGAGGATGGTAAACTTTTCAATGTAACTGATACTATTTCTACTTTTGATGATTTAGTTAGTGTTGGAATTTTACAGGTTTATTATGAACCTAAAAAATATGATTTGGTTGTAAAATATTTCCAAGATAATTTACTTCTTGAAACAGACACAATTCAAATTGACGAAACAATGTTCTTTAATGCGCCTGTTTTAGCGCAGATCATCAATCTTAACAAGTATCGTCCAGAAGGATATACATTTGATGAGGAACATTCTTATAGTGGATTGGTAACATTAGGAAACTTATTAGCTAATGCACCTATTGAAGTTCATTATAAAGAAGTAGATGAAATCCGCACCAAGAGCATTGTAATAAAATATAAACAAGAGTTTGCATCAGCTTTTAGTACAATTAACACTTCAATCATTACTATTGAAGAATCTCAAGTTGGCGGTGGAGTAACCCTTCCTGAGTTATTTAATTTAAACGCTTATAAACCTGAATACTATGATGATGGTATTTTAGATGGCGTTTCCGCTTCTACAGTCTTTACTTTTGAGGAACTTCAAGGTACTTATAATGTACTGTATTTGGCTACTGAGTATTCGACTCCGGTTAGGTACTATACGGATGAAATTGCTAATGAAAACTGGGTTGGTTCAGATTCTTTAAAATATAAAATTATTAGCTTTACTGTTGATACAACACTTTTTGATTTAGGATTAAATTTAAATGGATTCAAACCTAGCTATTGCGGCGATGGTGAGGTTCAATACACTGGTCCTGTAAACTTTGCCGCATTAAGAGAACTTGAGTCTATTGATGTTCTTTATATGTCTAATGCAGAGCCTGTTGATCCAAGTGGAATTGATTATCCGCACAGAATTTTATTCTTACAGCACAATGATATGGGTGATTTTGAATCACTTTATCCTACATGGACATTAAATCATGCTTATATTAACACTGGTGTTACTTGTGATGATGTAAGCAAATTAAGCGTGTTAGTTGATACTTATAGAGTATTTGAGACTGAACCGCTTTATAATGTTAATGTTCAAGATGCTTACTTATTTGGTGCAGTATCTCCAAGCAGTAGCTATTACATTAAATATCGTAACAACACTAAGTTCAGACTTAAAGAAGAGCTGACTGGTGTAAACTTATTCAAGGTTGCCGCAGGGCGTGGAACACCTGAGTTAATCGTAGAGGAGACTTCTTCAGAAGGATTTAGTTCTAATACTGGTATTTCATCTTCAACAAGAGATGGATATTCATACGGAACAATTACATTTACTCATTTAGTTCAATCTAATACAGCCCGCATGGACGTACCGCTTTACTTATTTGCTTGTGACTATAATGGTTACTACAGAGGCGGTATCGCTGGAGTCGGAATTAAGAGTTGTAAGATTTATTATGACGGGACATTAATTCGTGACTTTGTTCCTGTTGCTTTCTTTGACAAAATCGGAGATAAGATTGCTCCAAGCAACTGTTTATATGATAAAGTTACTCAAACATTCTTTGAGGATGCAAGAGGACTGAATAGTTTTAATATCATGGATGACCCTGATGTTACTGATACAAATCCAGAACATAACTTAGGTTGCTGCTATGCAAACTATTATAAAGATGGTGTGTTATTTAACTCAGCTACAATCTGGTTCCGCGAAAGTGATTTTGTAAATGGTAAAGAGTGGGTTCCTGTTGATAAATTATTCGTTGATTATTATCAGCCTAAATATTGCGGCGCTGGTGTTATAACTAACTTAGCGGATTTAGGTGGAGTTAGCTTTAATAATGTTAAGAACTTTATCTTTAGAATTGATTATAAAGTGTTAGAGTATTCTATTACTGTTAATTACTATAAAGATGAAGCAAAAGAGGGTAACTTACTTGCGTCTGATGAAATTACTTTAACTGAAAAAGATTTTTATCAAGTTCCAACATTTGGACAGATAGTTCCTATTCAGAAGTATAAACCAGATCGTTATAAAGCAAACTATACTTACGGTGATACTAAAGTTACTTTACAAAGAATTTTAGACCATTCACCTTATACTATTGTATATACTAAGGTAGAAAATCCTCAAACCTATACAACAACAGTCAAATATCTGCGGAAGAGATTTGGTATTTCACCACTTACGCCGCTTGATGACTATGATACAATCGCAACTGAAACGATTACTCTTGATGAAACACAATTTGAAGATGGTGTTTTCATTGATGGTTTTATTGATTTAAATAAACATAAACCGCAATCTGGAGTAGAAAATGTTGAGTTCTATCAAGATGGCGCACCTTATGGCTGGTATCTTGAAGACAATATATTAGATACACCAGATAAACTTCATGAAGAATATTTAGTAATTTACGATCCTGAGATTGTTTCTATTGAGATTAGATACTATACTGATGAAGTTGATGAAGATAACTTAATCGCTACCGATATATGGATGGTTACTATTGATATGTGGCATGATGGAGAACAATTTCAAATTGTCGATGAATTACCAAACAATTATGTCAATAGATATAAACCAGTAATTTGTTGGGGTGGTAAATTAGATAAACCTTCTGAATAGTATACATTTAATTCTCTTGTAACAACAGGTCATATTGATATTGTTTATGAAACAAAGGAAGAGCCGCATGATCCTGATAATGCAGATTGGCCAAGTAAAATCCTTTGGTTCCAGACTGCAGAAGGTGGAATCGATGGTGGAGCAGCATCAGGTAATGCAGACTGGTCTCATTTAGATGCACCTCATCAGACCTCTAATGGAATGCAACAGCTATCTCCGCGTGTGAATATTACTACTCCATACATTAATCTTGGATATACTCCAAAAGAGATTGGAAGATTAAAAACTGAAGTTAAAGCATATGCTTTAAACTCTGGAATCAAAACTTCTCGTGTTAGTCGTTATTCTCTTGAAGGTAATGATTATGCAGGTTTCTTCGGTTATTGTGATTCACTTGATTTATTAAGTGCAAGACAAATAATTGGTAAAGAAAATATTCATGATTTATATTTCAATACTACGCGCGGTGCCGCAGGTAATTTTGTTTATGAAGGTCATACTCCATCTGGCGGATTTGATGCTGGTGGAGAAATTGGTGATTTCCAGACAATGGATGGACATACTTGGCACTCTCATCCAACTACTTATAGTGCAAATGGAACGTATGAGGAAGGTGACGTTGAATCTGTTCGTGAAATGAGTGGACAGTTCAGACGTGGTACAAATTATATTTATAATGAAGAATTATAGAATATTGAAATTTATAAGAATTACGCAAGAGAAGTTAATGATGGTTGGGGCAAGTATATAAACGGTTCTCCGTGGATTCCAAATGCATCAGATATTGAATCACCTGCAGTTAGAGTTAAATACGTTGAAGGCGGACCGTTTAGTAAAAAAGAAGTAGAAAATAAACTTAGATTTGTGGCAGGTAATCCTGTAACTATCACTCTTGATGCTCCGCATAATTATACTGAAGCGTATGATTATACTAACTACTTACATCCTTTATATGATAATCTTACAAATGAAGATCATGATGTCTGGAAAGAAAGAACTAAACCTAAAGGACCGATTAGTTTTGGTATAACAACCAATCCAAGAACTGGTAAAATTAACTGGAAGGCTTCAGGCCTCCTTGGTGTTATTACTGGTATGGGCGCAGGAAGAAATGGGCATATAGATATGCTTGAAGCTCAAAATCCATATAATGAGGGATTTTCCAATTCTTATACTGTTGATGCCACTCTTATAGTTGGTAAGGATGACGATGGAAATCCAATTTATGAACAAACTACAAAAACAATTTCTATTGCATGGTCTGGAATGGAAGTAGATACATTCCCAGTTCCGGCAAGAGTTGCTTTATGGTATATTAAGATGTGGGATCAAGATCGTCTTGTTAGAGATTTAATTCCAGTAAAAGCTGGAGAAAAAATTTATGATTTCGTTGTTCCTTCTGATGGATTATTTGATAAAGTTACTGAAATTTTCTTTGGTAATTCTAACGAAGGCGGAACATATGATGTCTTTGACGGTGATGCAAGAGCAATAAGAACTGCTCCGGTCACTCAACGAGTTATAACAGCAGACCAGGTTGCACCACTTCATGTATGTGATGACTGGACAATTTGGGGCAAGGTTGTTGTAAATTATTATGATGATAAGAATAATTTCTTAGGAAATCAATATGTAACTGTTCCTCTTTACTCAAGAGAAGCCAATGAAACTGTTTATGATATTTTAAGAGTTAATGATTTTAAACCAAATGAATTTTATCATGATGGTGAATTTGATGTAGACTTTGATTTTGAAGGATTTGAATATCAAATGTATGATCCTCAAACTCACTTACTTAGAAGTAATATTATGTATGGTGAGTGGTCTACTGTACTTGATGATGTAGCTTCTGCATACTTAAAGAAAGTCTTTGATGCGGGTGTTGCAAATATCTATTATAAATTATTAACTTTCACAAAGACGGTTGAATATTATCAAGGCAATATAAGAGTAGGCTCTAAAGATATTTTCTATAATATAGATGATATTAATGCCGCAGAATCTCTCGAAGATTTAGGCGTGGATACTGCTTTATATGCTTCTGATGATTATAAACCTGGACGTATTGTATTTAATGAACAAATCTTAAAGGATAATGATATTAAAGCGTTTATTGATGCTCCTTCACCTGTTGTTATCTATGATGAATATACAGCAGAAGAAAAACCTGATTTACTTTATGTGAACTGGTATAGAGGCGGAGCTTATGATGATAACTTAATTACATTATCTGATAATCCTAATTATTTAGATTGCAAATTAGATGCAAGAGTACTGAATCCAAATGGCGCAATTAAATACTTGAATCATTACCATACCGCACTTTATGAAGATGAGAAACAAGATTACTTCATCGCTTATCAAGTTGATGTTGATGTTAATTATCTTGCGGTGCATAAGGGTCCTGGACGTATTTATAATACATTAGCGGAAATCGTAGATAAAGGTAGATATACTATTATCGAAGAGAAACGCGGATGGGGTCGTTTAAAAGAATATCCTAAGGGATGGATCTTATTAGCATATACTCATCCTACTGTTGGTCCTGGCCGCAACCCCGCCTACGATAAAAATCAAAAGGCAATGGTCACAATTCCTTATGCAACTAATATTACAGTTAGTAAGATGACTATTGATAGATTATGGTGCTATTGTCCAGAATATAGTTCATGGATTAAAGCTCATGATATTTCATTTGATCAACAAGGCAAACTTTATAGCGGATTAGGATCTAAAGTCATTCATCTTGATAAAGTAAATTGGAATAATGTATCTAATTGGACAGATTTAGGAATTGAATTAGATAAGTATAAATTAAGATTCCATGAAACCGCAACAATAGATTATAATGGTAAATTAGGATATTCGGAATTACAAGCAGTTCATGCTGTTGATATAGTGAATCCTGAAACCATTTATGCATATAATGTTCTTTATCATAAAGATACTTATATTACAGATGAAACCGCGGCAGGTCGTGCAACCGCCAATACCGCAATTACTGTTTATGAAGATCTTGATAAGACAAAAGTAGCAAGAACTTATAGCGCGGGAGATTCTTTTGAATTTTATGGTTATAATATCATCAATCCAGATATGTTAGAAACAGAACATGGTTTTATTGATGTCGAAGATGATTACACAATAACCAGAGCTTCAGTGCTAAGTAAAGATTATCCACAAATAAAAAATGTTACTAACAATGCAATTGCTGGAGTGGAACCTGGAGAAATACTTAGAATTTCAGAAAAAATTGTTAATAGTGATTATCCTAATGGACGATATATACTTGAAGATACTGGAGGAAGAGTTAAGGAAGTAACTCTTTCAGATGGAACGCTTAAAGATGGACTTGAAATTATTCATATTGGTTCAATAATTCCTACAGGTACTTACTATGCTAAAGCAATAGCTTTAAGTGATATTTCAATTTATGATTCTAATAATGAAATTGTAGATACTATAACAATTGGGACTTCTTTTACTATTAATGATTTTGAAAATAATAAATATTAGGTAGATGGTGGTTGGGTAAAAAATAAAAATATTAAAATTACGGATTTAGGACCTTTTGAAGTAAAAGCACAACGTAGTTTTAAGAATGATTAGCTTGGCAGAGCTTCATTCTCTTGCAGCATTAGTGATTGGAATCCAGATTGGAAGACATTTATTGAAACCAGCTGGAAATATGAAATGATAGATACTCCTGGAGAAGCAACTTGCTCTGCGGATATTCAATCATATTATACGCCTGAACCGGGACATGATGAACAGCCCGCAACAGTATTTGCGGCTAACTCATTATTTGTATTATAGTATAAACAGATAGTAAATAATATTGAATGGTATAAAGTTACATCGAGCGGAGTTGGCGGCTGGCTTAAGGCGAATGATTCTAATTTAGTTGTGACACGGGAACCTACATCTACACCAGATTATACCAAACCAATTAATCCATCGTTATATAAAGATACTCCACTAACATTAACTTGGGATTTCTTTGGAATAGATAAAAACTTATATAAACCTCAAGGGGATTATGATGATGGAATGTTCTTATGGAACCCACGTTCTTATGATAATGTAAATGTTTACTTTACATTTGAAGAATTAGTGACAACAGGAACTCAAGCTGTTTTATATTTACCTAAATATAAAAGATATAAAGCGACAGCTCCTTACGGCTCAAGAACCCCTCTTTCGTTTATGCCAGATATATGTGTTGCTCCAAAAGCCTTAAATGATGGAACAGTAGATTGTGAAATTGTTTCTAATTTTATTGATACGGTTACTTTTGGGGGATTGGGAGACTAGGGTCCAGATAATTCCCATCAACCCGATGCAACAGTAGATAGAAAGTATGATGCCAATTATTATATGGGTCATACAGGTTCCGCATTCGCATACGACTTGAGAAATCAATTCTCTATACCAACAAGTGAAGATAATTATTATATATTAAATATTTCTGATAAAAGAGATTCAACAGTTGTTTTTGCCTATGGAAATGATTTAAATGGTTATGAGTCTGATTTTTATGGAGTTGCTCCTCAAAAAGTAACTAGAAAATGGATACCTAATAGTTTAAGTGAATACGGCGGTGCCGCGGCTGTTGGTTATAATGGTAAAAATGAATTAGTAAAATTAGAAGAAAATACTAATCTATTAACTTCTAATTTATATTGGTTCACACGTAATGACGATGTTGTAAGAACTGGAGATTATGGACATAATAAAGTAGATAAAATTCAAGCATTCGATCCTTTGAAAGTTAATTATTATTATACTACACCAGCAGGTTATCAGTATTCATGGTCTCAACATGGTTTGATAGGTCCTGATACTGATGATACTAAACGAACCTTATATTCACTGAAAGAATGGAAGAATTATTTCTTACAAAGTTATAAACTTCCTTTCCCTAAAGGATATATAATTAATGGGCAAAAATTAAAATAGAATTGTTTTGTAGATATTCTTAATGGTCAAATATATTATCCTGGTGTATTTGAAATTTATGATAAAAGGTAGGTAGTTAATAGAATCATAAGACCTCCAATTATAACCAGACGAACAGAACGTATTGATTATGATACGATGTCCGCTTCTCTTGATGATAGCTTATTATTTAATAAGACAGATGTGAATAAGTTTATAACAACACCATCCGCATTAATAAGAAGCTATAAGCAACCTTCTATAGTATCTACTGAGTCTGACCAATATGTATCTAATTTAGTTATACCAGTATTCTATGAAACTAATGACATTGAAAATGGAATTGAAGGACTCTGGTATTCTGATACAAGAGGATGGATTGAAGCATATAAAGTTAATTTAGTTCCTTCTGGAACATATTCAGGAGTCTTACAAAAATAGAATTTTGATATTGCATTAAAGGGAGAAGGCCATAATCAGGTTGTTAATATTGGGCATTATATTAATCCAATTATTCTTGATACAAGCAGATATTTGGAGAGTGAACAAGTTATTCACGTTTATGCTTCTTATGAAGGCAGATATTGGACTGGTCAAGGATGGATTAGAAAAGAGGATACTTCATCGAATATAAGTAATTATGAGAGTACCAGATATTATGTTGTCATTCCAGCAACATTAAAAGTTTATTCTCATCCTGTGGCAAATGATGCCTATAGAACTGTTACTATTCAGAATGGTGAAAGAGTTACTGTTAATAAATATTTAACAAGAGATGAAGCATGGAAATATGCGGAAGGCCTTGGTTGGATAGAGTCAACAGACACACTTTCACAAGTAATCTAAGGAGGCCCTAAATGAGCAATACGGATTTATTAGATAAAACATATTTTCCTATTGCTTTTGATAATAATGGGGATTTCATAATAACAAACAGCGGGACGGCGGCAGCTCCTTGCCGCCTGACCGTTGTTCCTCAAGATGATATAATGAGACTTGAGATTACGGGATTAAGTGATTAGCCTATTATCGTTCAAAAAGTAAAAAGAAATATGATTTTAGTTATAGATGGGATTGACCGCACTGTGACTAAAGATGGAAGTCCTGCTTTTGAGGATTATGACGCTTGGGAGTTTCCGCGGTTATTACCTGGAGAAAACAAAATTTCTATAACAAATGCGGCGACCACTAGAATAAGTATTGAGTACCAACCTAGGTATATCTAAGGGGGTGCCGCATGATTAAAATATATGATACTGATAAAAAATTTTTAAAATTAATTGATAAATGTAAAGATATGCGTACTGTAGCTTCGTTAGATACGGGGCTACAAACGTTATCATTTAAACTTCCTATGATAGAAGAGAACTTAGCTATTGTTCAATAGGAAGGTTATGTAACTACATCAGATTATAATTATGTGATAAAAGAAGTTAATAAAGATAGTAATAAATCAATTTCTATTTATTGCAATCCAGACATAGAAGAATTGAAATATACTTTAATTCCTGTTTATGATGTAATTGGGACTAATATTCAAGGTGCTTTTGAGGCGGCAATCAATGCCACAACAGAATGGAAACTTGATTATCAATCAACTTATCAAAATCAAGTTGAATATCATATGTTACATCAAACCCCATATGAAGTCATTAAGATGTTAAAAGAAGACTGGGGAGTTGAAGTCTTTTTCGATACAAAAGAAAAGATGGTAAGGGTTTACAACCATATGGGAAAAAATAAGGGAATGTATTTTTCCAATGAACTGCGGTTAAAGTTGTTAAAACAACAAAGTCAGACTTACGATTTTACAACGGTCTTATTTCCTGTTGGGAAAAATAATCTTTCTATTGCCTCAGTTAACAACGGAAGCAGCATAATTGAAAATTTTCAATATTGTGACAAGTATTTACCAAAATATTATATACAGAAAGATATTACTGAAGCGCAACAACTGAAGATGATGGCTGAAGCGTATTTAGCTTATTATTCTATGCCAATCACTGGTTATGCGCTGAGCTTAAGCGGACTGCCGCAAGATATTCAATTAGGAGATGACATCATATTAGTAGATAAGATTAAACGCACGAAACAAAAGCAGAGAATCAAAAAGATTTATCGTTATCCTTTTGAACCAGAAAAAGATAAGGTTGAATTATCTAATGCTATTGTTAATTTTGCGGATACGCTTACTAAGTTCCAAACTGATACAGATAGACAGATTGAGTACATTAAAAACAATCTTGCAACTTTAGAATAAGGAGATAAAAGATGACAGATACAAGTTATGCTATTTTAAACTACTTAAAAGAATATAATGGGTCTACCGCAAAGGTAGTTTCTGGAGCTCTTGAGATTGAGAAACGTAGAGTAGACTCCTGTTTTTCAGCTGCTATTGCTGGCGCGGATCTCGGGTATAGAGATCGCTCAGTAACACCTTCCCGCCTATTTCTTAATGAGAAAGGTCTTGCTTACACCCAGTAAAATAGTTGAGCAAAAATTTGACTAAAGAAAAAATTTTTGGTATAATATAAGTGTAAAAGGAAAAAAGACATAAAAAGATACCTGTCCTTTCTTTAACATATTTTTTTTCCTTATAACATATATACGTACACTGAATTTCGGCATCCTCCGAATATTCGAAATCGAGGAAGTGGGGACCAGCTCCCACTTCCTTTTTTGATAAAAATTTTGGTCAGATTTTTGTAATTTGTAAGGAGGATTTTTAATATAATGTGTATCAATAGAGAAACTCAAGATTTTGTTTTTAGATTAAAAACTAATAAAGTAACATCAGGGCTGAAATATAAAGATGTTGCAGAAGAGATCGGTATTAGTTCAGATTTTCTCTATCACGTTTTAGCGGGCAACCGCAATCTTCCTGAGAAATATTGGGAGCCGCTGAAGCAGTTTTTAGATAGATTTGAAGATGAACATAATATTACAATTAAGGTAGTAGTTGAAAAATTAGGAGGATGTTAAAATGGCAGAGAGACAGACTGGTGCATACCAGACAACAGTAAGGACACAAGAGAAAGGAAGTAAAGATAATTTACTTTCAATTAGAAGCCAAGAGGGAGAAAGAATTGCAATGAAAGTTTTAACCCCAACCGCATTAAAGATTTATTTATATGCAACTTCTAATGCTAATGGTTATCATTTTCTTTTGTGTAGTAAAGACATAACAGAAAAGCTGGGAATTAGTCGTAGGACTTATACAAGTGCGTTAGCGGATTTAATTGATAATGGATTTTTAATTAAGCGGACGGATGGTAGTGAAATTTGGGACTTCTATGATAATCCGCCTATTAGCGATTCAATTAAAGTAAATGTAGTAAAAACAATTCAGTGAGAAAAAAATTGCTCACTTAGTGAGTAAAAAATTGCTCACAAGTGAGATAAAAATTGCTCACATAATATAATAATAACGCAATTAGATACTTAGCCCTTCGGGCACGTATCTAAATGCTAATAAATATAATCTGCGCGCGATTTCGTGGCTTCGCCCCGAAACGCTTGCTATCAAGAGAGAAAAGGACTAGAGATGGATACGAATTACTTTGAAGATGAACTTTGGAAATGTGAAACAATAGAAAACGAAGCTAAAGTAGTCTTACATAATATGCATGTATCAATAAACCAGACACGCGGCAGCCGCATCAACTTTGAATCGGCTTCCCGCCCTTCTTGCTCTTCTCTTGATTCTATTGAGTCAAAATTAAATAATACAGAAGACACTTTTTTTATAGAATAATGAAAGGAGGTTTTACCATGATCGAACTTAAGGAAAAACCTGAATTACAACCTCAACAGCTTGCTTTTGTTGAGATTCTTTTGGGTTCTCTACCATATGATCCTGTTGGAGCATATATAAAAGTTTACGGGGATAAAGGCGATGCTCGTAAGAATAGCAAAAACGCTTCCCAAGTATTAAGGAATCCAAAGGTACAAGAGTATAAAAAAATTAGATAGCAAGAAATACTGGCGGATATGGGATATTCCGCAGAAAATGTCGCTCGTAAACTAATTGAAATGGGTTTCGCTGAGAAGGGCGACACGGTCTACACTCCGCAGGTGCAGTTAAAAGCATTAGATTTATTACAAAAGCAGTTAGGTGTTCAACAGTCTAAGTCTACTATTGATGCTAACGTCCGCGAGCAAGTTGTAATAGTTAATGATTTGCCGGAGGATGAAGATGGAAATAAGACTTAGTGAGAAGATTGGAAAAGGCTATAATGCGTTCTGGAACTTTCGTGGTCGTTACCTCTTGGTGAAAGGGTCTCGTGGTAGTAAGAAATCAACGACCGCCGCAATGAAGATTATATTTTTAATGATGCAGTACCCCTTATCAAATTGTCTTGTGGTGCGGCAGGTATTTAATACGCAACGTGACTCGACTTGGAAACAGCTTAAATGGGCTACATAGAACTTAGGAGTGGGACATTTGTGGAAATTTACGGTGTCTCCGCTTTAGGCTACCTATTAGCCTACTGGTCAAAAGATTTATTTTAGGGGTTGTGATAATCCTTTATCTATCACTTCTATTACTGCTCCTATTGGTTTTCTCAATCTCTGTTGGATTGAAGAAGCATATCAAATAACTTCCGAAGAAGACTTTAACAAAATTGATTTATCACTGAGAGGCTAGCTGCCTCCTGGATATTTCAAACAAATAATATTCACATTCAACCCTTGGAGTGATAAAATTTGGATTAAAAAACGCTTTTTTGATACTCCAAATACTCCAGATAAATTAGCACTTACAACTACATATAGATGTAATGAATGGTTAGGCGAGGATGATATTAAAGTCTTTTAGGAGATGAAATAGAAGTATCCGCGCCGTTTTCGCATTGAAGGAGAAGGTGAGTGGGGCGTATCTGAGGGACTAGTTTTTGATAACTGGAGAATAGAACAATACGATGTAAAAGAACTCGGTAATCTTCCGCTTTGGATTGGATTGGACTTTGGTTGGCAAGACCCAACCGCCATTGCAATTATGCGGGTAGATGAAGAAAATAAAAAATTATATTTTTGTGATGAGTTTTATAAATCACAACAGACTCTTGAGGACGTGGCTGCCTGGATTAAGTATCGAGGATACCAAAAGTGCTTAATATATGCGGATAGTGCAGAACCGCGTTCAATAGCAGAATTAGGTAAATTGGAAATTATGAGAGTGAAGCCCGCCAAAAAGGGTAAGGGTTCTATCATGTAGGGTATCCGCAAATTACAAGAGTATGAAATCTTGATTCATCCCTCTTGTGAAAACGCAATTATAGAATTTTCCAATTATGCTTTTGATAAAGATAAGTTTGATAACTGGACCGACAAACCAATTGACGCGTTTTGTCACTTGATTGATGCAGCGCGTTATGGAACTCAGTGTGGTACTTACCGCAAACAATTACAAACGATGTCCAAACAAGCGTTGGGCTTTTAAGGAGAAATATATGGTCTAGTTTTTTCAACAGTATACTATTGAAGTAACTATCATTTTTCTATTTATGTTTGGGACTGCTTTAAAATAGGGTTATGAACTTGTTCAGTATTTTAGGAATAAGACAGTTGATCATGTTGATAAGATACGAGAGCAGGAGGAAACCTTGGAGCAGGTTATTAATAATATGTAGCAACAACAAAAGCAGCTACAGTCAATTACCGACAAGATAGATGAGTTACTTGTCAGTGACAAGGACTCAATAAAAAGTTGGATAGTAATGCTTTACAAACAGTATAAGAAAGATCCATCTGGATTAGATTCAATGTAGATGGATTTATTAGAACGCCGCTTTTCCCACTATAAGAAGGAAGGCGGCAATAGTTATATAGATAATTTAATGTAGGAATTACGTGAAATTTACAATAATAAGGAGGACAACAATGCCTCAGTATAAAATCAGTAAATAGACGCCTCTTACAACTGAAATCATACGGAAGTTGATTAACAAACATAGATTGAATGAGGTGCCTAGGTTTAATACATTGGATAATTATTATCATGCGAAGAACCCGATTCTGCAAAGAACCAAGTCAGATGAAACTCTTCCATGTAATAAGATTGCTCATCCTTATGCTAGTTATATTACAGATACTTTAACTGGTTATTTTATGGGTGAGGGCGTGTCTTATTCTTCTTAGGACGAGGCTGCCGTAGATGAATTAAAAATGATTCTTGAATATACAGATGAACAAGATGAAAATATCGAAGTTGCAAAAGATATGAGTATTTTTGGTCTTTCTGTTGAATTAATGTATTTAGATGAAGATGCGCAGATTCGATTAAAGAGAATAGATCCGCGTGAAATTGTTTTAGTTTATGATGATACTTTAAATAATGATATTCTTTATGGCATCCGCTATTTTGAGTGTGAAGATATTGAATCTGAGGAATATTATTACAGAATTGAAGTATATTCAATGGATAAAGTTCAACACTACAAGAGTGATGCTAATCTTAGCACACTAAATTTTGAGGGCGAGGAGCCGCATTATTTTGGCTTTGTTCCTATTATTGCTTTTGAGAATAATGAAGATGAAATTGGTGATTTCGAGCCTGTTCTTTCGTTGATTGATGCTTATGATAAGATGGAGTCTGATTCTCTTGATGATTTTGATTATTTCGTTGATGCCTATCTTTGCTTATCTGGTCTTAATGCGGATAAGGACGACGTAGCCGCCATGAAGGAAAACCGCGTTATTCTGTTAGATGAAAATTCTGACGCAAAGTGGTTAACCAAGACTGGTTCTGATGCTACTGTTGAAAATGTTAAGAATAGATTAGATAGAGATATTCATAAATTCTCAAAGACTCCTGATATGAGTGATACCGCATTTGGCGGGAATGCCTCTGGAGTGGCAATAAAATATAAGACATTACCAATGGAAAACGTCGTTGCAATAAAAGAGCGTAAATTTAAGCGTGGATTACAGAGAAGGATTGAATTAATTTTTAATATCGTTGCGCTTAAAGGAACCGCATTTGATTGGCGTGCTATTGATATTGCATTTACTCGTAATCTTCCTTCAAATGATACTGAAATTGCAGATATGGTTTACAAACTTTCTGGCAAGGTATCTAAAGAAACTCTTCTTTCTCAATTACCTTTTGTTGAAGATGTGGACGCGGAGATCGCCAGACTTGAAGATGAACAAGAGGCGAATCCATTCTATGATGTTCGCCTTGGGTTAAATGGAGAAGATGAAGATGGACAAGAAGAAAAAGCTAAAGAAGAAGAGTGATTACAATAACCCAGATAGTTTCCAGGATGAACTTGATTTAGTCTTATAGCTTTTGGAAGGCGCAAAAAAAGTTGAATCAGACTTGGTAAAAGATTATCGAGATGCACTTGAAAAATATGAAAGATTATATTATGAGATATTTCCGTTCTATTTTAAAAATGGGGTTACAGATGAAAGGAAATATAGAGAGTTATATGAATCATTCGTAAAAGGGCAATATTCTGATTCTTATGTGCGGGAATAGCTTGATAAAATCAATAGAGATTTACAAGAATTACAAGTTAATCGTCTTGTTGCTTGGTTAATTTTAGACTATGAAACAACAGTACAGAAAACTGCTGAATCCATAGGTACAACTAAAATTTATATTCCAGCGGATGTGCGGATACGAGTTGCTGAACCGTGGTGTAAAGATGGCAAGACCTTTTATGATCGAATTAAAGCGAATGTGGGAGATCTTGATAGGAAGCTGCGGTATGTAATTCTTAGAGGAATAAAAGCGGGTTGGTCATTGGATAAAATGACTGAGACTTTGCAGCAATTGACGGGCATGGCCGCTTATAAAGCTCGTAGACTTATCAGAACAGAAACTATGGCGGTTTACAGTAAAGCTACGAAAGATGAGTTCTTAGAGAATGGAATTGAGTATGTAGAAATAATCGGCGACGCCGCCTGTGGTGGGATTTGCTTAGATTATGTAGGTGAAGCCATTCCATTAAGGGACGCAATAATTGGTGATGATTTGCCGCCTTATCATCCTAATTGTGCTTGTTCCTTTTGTTCTTATGTTGAATTTGAAAAAGAATAAAAAATTTTTGGTCAGATTTTGATAATTTTCTCCTTCTACTTTTTATGTATAGTAAAGAGATTTGAAAGGAGAAAAAATATGGAAACAATTTGGAAGGGAATTAAAGATTTTCCCAACTATGAAGTAAGTAACAAAGGATAGGTCAGGAACATAAAGACTGGCCGCATGTTAAAACCATATGTTAATTTAGGCGGCGGAAAAGGATATTATAAGGTGCGATTAACCTCTGAACCTTACAAAACTAAACAGTTTTTTGTTCATAGATTGGTCGCAGAAGCGTTTATACCAAAAGAAAAAGAGGAATACACGGACGTTAATCATATTGATGAAAATAAATTGAATAATGTGGTGGATAATCTTGAGTGGTGTACACGTTCTTATAATACTAGCTATGGAACGGCGCAGCAACGCCATTCCGCGACATACAAAAAGAATAAAGGTAAAGATATAGTAAAATATGATTTAGGTGGGCATGAGTTAGAAAGATTCGATACAATAGTAAAAGCTGCTCTTTCTATTGAAGATGGAAAGGCAGAGAGTCTTTCTGTTGTTCTGAATAATGATGCAAAATAGACTTATAAAGGATATATTTGGAGATTCGAAGACAAAATTGAATAACTCATCTAAGAGTATTTTTATAAACATTGAGGGACTTCGGTAACTCTTTAATTTTTATTACAAGGGCGTACCAAAAATACGAACTTTTAAAGGAGATAAATTATGGAAGAAAATAAAGTAACAGTTGAAACTGGGGCAGAAGAGAACCAGGAAGTAAAAACATATACACAAGAAGAAGTTGATAAACTTCTGCAACAGGAGACTGATAGACGAGTAACATCCGCTCTTAAGAAACAACAGCAGAAATTCGAAAATGAGCGCGCTGAAGCTGAGAAGCTTAGAGACATGGATGAGGCTCAGAAAAAAGAATATGAATTTCAAAAGAGAGTTGCAGAACTCGAAGCTAAAGAAAAAGAATTTGCACTTACTCAGAATAAATTAAGTGCTTCCAAGGTTTTAGCGGATAGAGGGCTGCCAGTACAATTTGTAGATTATATCGTGGCTGAAGATGCTGAAACTATGATGACAAATATTAATGATTTTGAGAAAGCATGGAAGGCCGCACTTGCTGACGCTGTAAATGCTAGATTAGCGGCTCCCGCACCAAAGGGGAGTTCAGTATCACAAACAGGTATGACTAAAGAACAATTCGCAAAACTTACAGTGTCACAGCAAGCTGAATTATATAAAACTAATCCAGAGCTGTACAAACAGATGACAGCTCGCTGACATTTAAAGGAGAATATAAATTATGGCACATACAGTTTATGATAATTTTGTATTAGAAAATAAACTCGAAGATTTACTTACTACAAGTGTTAATCTTCAATCTTATATGACTGTTGATACTTCCCTTACACAGAAACCAGGTATGATTAAGACTATTCATGTTTATACTTCTACTGGTGATGTGGAAGATCTTGCGATGGGTAAAGGAAACAGCCAGGACATCGAAGTTACCTTCACAGATAAAGACTACACCGTTGGTGTTACTCAGGGTAGATTCCAGTATTTTGATGAGCAGGAAATGAAAGATCCGATGGTTGTTGATGCTGGTCTTTATGGTCTTGCTACCCGCATGACAAATGACTTCACAAGAAAGGCTATCGCAGAATTTGGTAAGGCTACTCTTACTCTTGATGCTTCTGCTACTGGTCTTACTTTTGATACCGTTGTTGATGCTATTGCCAAACTTGGCGTTGAAGATGAGAAGGGTTATTTCTTACTTATCAATGTCGCTGACAAAGCAGCTGTGAGAAAAGCTCTTGGTGACGACCTTAAATATGTTGAGGATTTCGTTAGAACTGGTTATATCGGTTCTGTTTGCGGTGTTCCTGTAATCGTTTCTAAGGCTGTTCCTGCTAAGACTGCTTTCCTTGCTAACAACGAAGCTGTTACTCTGTTCATTAAGAAAGGTTCTGAAATTGAGCAGGAAAGAGACGCCAACGTTCGTAATAACAAGGTATTCGCTCGTAAGGTTGCTCTCGTTGCTCTTACTGATGCTACTAAGGTTGTAAAGATTACTACCGCAAAATGATGAAATAAACTAATAAAGGAGTCTAATTATGTTAGAAAAAATTAAGATGTTATTAGGGATTGCAGAGGAAGATGAAGGGAAGGATGATTTAATTAATCTCTTAATTAGCCTTTGTAAAGATGAGGCTGTAGATTTCTGCAACCTCCCTGAGTATGATTCTAAATTAGATTCCGCAGTAATTAGTATGGTTATCGAACGATACAATGCCAGAGGGACTGAGGGTTTAACCTCAGTCTCTGGTTCTGGCGTTAATGAACATTATAAAGACGGATATAGTTCTAATATTATATCCGCCCTTATCAAAAATAGAAAGATTAGGTGTATATAATATGGTAATGCGGGATAAACTTATTGAAAAAACTCAACAGTATGAGTCAGACGGCAGTGGTGGCCGCATCCGCATTGGAGAACCCCAAATTAGAGAGATTGAATGTAATGCTTCTTTAAATGCTGACCCAGAGATTGCTGGACAGTATGGGGTTAATGGAGAACAGGTTCTTATCGTTTTCTCTTGGGAAGAACTTCAAAAGGGAACTAAATACATATTTAGGGATAAGAGCTATGCTGTGAGATTTTCGGCTCCGCGTTGCCGCATGGTGTACTCTATACTAGTTGAAGAGAAGGAGTAACGACATGTATACAGTTGATGAAAATAATACAATCACGATTGTAAAGAAGGATACCGCCTATTTTTCTATCTCTCTTGATAATTATGAATTAATGGATGGCGATATTCTTACTTTTACTGTTGCGAAAGAGAAAGAATCACAGAACCCTCTTATCCAAAAGAGAATTACAGAATTTGATGAAGGCTTGGCGGTAATTTTCTTAGATACAGATGATACAAATCTTGACAAGGGTTCTTATTATTATGATATACAATTAAATACTCACGATGGTTTAGTTGATACTATTGTGGGTCCAGCCAAGTTAAAAATAATTGAGGGGGTAACATATTAATGGCAAATGAGAGTATTAAAGCAACGCTTTCTACGTTAAAGCATATTACCCCAACACAAGCGGAAGATAATGGTAAAGAAATTGCTTACGTTCGTATTGTAGGTGATGGTCTTAGCGCATATGAAGTTGCTAAAAGAGAAGGCTATGAAGGAACTGTTACTGAGTGGTTAGCTTCATTAAAGGGTGAGCCTGGTCCTCAAGGTCCTCAGGGAGAAAAGGGTGAGACTGGCCCGCAAGGTGAGACTGGTGCTACAGGTCAGAAAGGTGACCCGTTTACTTACTCTGATTTTACTCCTGAACAACTTGCCGCTTTAGTTGGACCGCAAGGCCCAAAAGGTGATAAGGGTGATAAAGGAGACAAAGGTGACCAGGGTATCCAAGGACCACAAGGACCTCGTGGAGAAAAAGGCGCAACTGGCGAACAGGGTATCCAAGGTATTCAAGGTCCACAGGGGCCACAAGGTGAAACTGGACCAAAGGGTGCAGATGGAGAAGTAACAAGAGAAGAACTAGAAGAAGAAGTAGACAGACTAAGTATGATATATAATGCTTTTCCAACTACAACAGGAGAGGGAGAAGAAGCAAGTATAAATGGAACAGCAGAAGTGCCATTTAAAGAGATAGTCTTAAAAGGAAATACAAGCCAAGAAGGAACACCAACACCAGATAGTCCAGTAGAAATACAAAAGGTAACAGGAAATAATAAAGTAGTTGTTAGTAATCAGAATTTATTTG
>Ga0256406_1002576_pt1 | contig 25142 bp, 14 predicted proteins | sample RumenRJG_03DNA_FD_185986 | JGI IMG/M metagenome (GOLD analysis project Ga0256406, IMG submission 185986) | Bovine rumen microbial communities from Lethbridge, Alberta, Canada - RJG_03 | ecosystem: Host-associated > Mammals > Digestive system > Stomach > Rumen | place: Canada: Alberta | collected...
TCAATGTGAAAGATTCCTATGGACGCAGTTTCTCCATACGTAAGGGCTTCGACCCCAGATGCGAAGGCTATCTCTATGGATGGAACTTCGACGAACAATGGGACAGAGCTTTCGAAATCGACCCGGAATTGGTATTCGTAACCGGATGGAACGAATATACGGCTGGAATGTGGCTGCCAAAAGACAGCTGGAACGGCGTTCCGTTCTCGTTTGTTGATGAGTTTGACTGGGACCACAGCCGCGACATAGAGCCAAACAAAGGCTGGGGTGACCGGGGCGACGTCTACTACCTGCAACTCGTGGACAAAGTGAGGAAATTCAAGGGCATGAGTCAACCACCAGTATCAAGTGGACAGAAAAGCATCAACTTGAGGAACTTCAGCGACTGGAACGACGTGAGCCCCTACTACGCAACTTACAAAGGCAACACTATGCACCGCAATGCCAGGGGCTACTGTGACCAATACTACGTAAATAATTCCGGACGCAACGACATTATCGGAGCAAAGGTTGCCCGCGACAGGGATTACATCTACTTCTATGTCGAGACAGCCGCGAAACTTTCGGCTCCTGACGGGCCGCACTGGATGCAACTGTTTATTGACGCTGACCGCGATAAGACTACAGGATGGAACGGGTATGACTACGTTGTCAACCGCGTGAGTCCCAAAGGAAGCAAGGCTTGGCTCGAAAAGAATATACAAGGCATCTGGATGTGGCAAGAAGCAGTAAAGGTAAAGTTCTACTCTCATGGATCCCAACTCGCCATTGCCATACCGAGAGACTGTCTCGGCATTGGGCACGGCGATATCAACATAGAATTTAAATGGAATGACAACATGCAGAAGGAGGGCGACATCATGGACTTCTACGTCAATGGCGACACCGCTCCCGGGGGAAGGTTCAACTATGTCTACACCACCCGACAGCAGCTACAGTAGCCACCATAGCAGAAGCTAAAAATAACATTTGACCAACAGTCTACTTATAGCCAAAGATATGAGAACGAACATTATTATCGTAGTCTTTGCCATATTGGCCTTGGCATCATGCAAGAAAGCAGGCATCCAACCGGGCGCCGTTAGGGAGGACCGTGCTGCCAAGCGGATGCTGCAGGGCGTTTGGGTGAACGACGACGAGGAAAGCGTGGCTTTCATGGCGAAGGGGGATACTATCTTCTACCCGGATTCCACGAGTCAGCCCGTCTACTTCCAAATCGTGCACGACACCTTAGTGCTCCATGGGGCCAATGTCACTAAGTATCCCATTCTGAAGCAGGCGCCTCATCTCTTTGAATTCCGCAATCAGGCCGGCGACGTCGTGAAACTGGAGAAGAGCAGTGACCGAAATGATTTGCTGCTCTTTAGGCATAAGCGTCCCGTAGCGCTCAACCAAAACACGCTCATCAAGCGCGACTCAGTGGTGAACAATGCCAACGAAGCGTTCCATTGCTATGTCCAAGTCAACCCTACCACTTTCAAGGTGATAAAGGCAACGTATAATGACGATGGGGTGGAGGTCGATAACGTCTACCACGACAACATAGTCAACGTCAATGTGTATAAGGGGGCACAGCGGATATTCTCTCGCGACTTCCATAAGCAGGATTTCCGCAGGTATGTCCCCGCCGACTTCCTTGAAAGCAGTGTCCTGAGCGACATCATCCTGGAGCATGCCGCTTCGGACGGCATTCATTTCTATGCCGTGCTTGCCATGCCCGACAGCCAGATGAGTTACAATGTGAACATAGTCATCGCTTACGACGGACGGTTGAGCATGAGCGTTAAGAACAGCTAAAGAGGTAGCTCCCTGACTATTGATACAAAGCGTGAGAGGCACCCTTTCTAAACTTGGGTTTAGTGAGGGCGCCTCTCGCCATTTGTGTGGAATAACCGTGAAGTCTATTGCTATGCAGCAGATACTGAGACTATTCCCCGGTCTTAGCTTCCGCGCCATACTGCTGGCAACCGCAGATGCTGCCGGCTGGAGATGGGCCGAGCCCCCGAAAGCGAACGGCCACATCCTGCCAGAGGAGCGGCATGTGGCCGTCATTTTAAATGGTTGTCAAACTATAGGGGAGTAGAGCTTTCTGCTTACTTGTATTTCTTGATGTATGCCTCCGCACGTGAGTCTCCGAGTTCTTGAGCTTTCTGCAATGCTGCGATACCTTCATCTTTTTTCTTCAGTTCTATCAGAGCCAGTCCTTTGATGAGATAGGCGTCGGCGGCTTTGGGGTCGAGCTTCAGGCAGAGATCTGCAGTCTGTACAGCCTCTTCGAACCTTGACACTCGCAGCTCGAGTGAGGCCATCTCTGCAAGATAGAGCGGCTCCTGGGGATTGAGATAGATGGCGTGGGCAATGTCGTTGAGAGCCTGCTGGAACTGGTGGACCTGAATCTCTACTTTGTAGCGCGCCTCATAGAAGTCGGCTGTGGCACGACCAAGCATCAGCGTGTCGTACTGGTTGTAGTCTTTCAGTGCGGCACGATACTGCTTCATATCGTTGTAGATTGAGCCTCGGGCAAGGAAATAGGGAGCTGAGATATTGGTGAGTGGACGAGGGCAGAGTGCCACCGCACTGTCGAGTGCTTCCAGAACCTCAGTCTGAGGCAGTTTGAGCTGTGTCTTGCATTGGGCAATCTCGTAATAGAGCTCACTTCCCCGGGCGTCGGTCTTTGTGAGCAGGTTGTATAGGTCGAGGGCCTTCTTGAAGTCGCCCTTGGTAAAAAGAATCTGTGCCTGCTGATGCTGATAGGCAGGCAGTGCCTTTATTTTGTAGGCTTCCTCGGCCTCCGAGAGTGCCTTGTCGAGCGTCCACAACGTAAAGGTGGAATCGGGGGCGTAGATTTGCTGCCGCATCATCAGACGGGCGTATTCGTAGTGCACTTCATCCTTGTTGCTCACCTTCTTGAAGGCTTCTTTCATTGTGGCGTCGGCCTGCTGAAGCTGCTTGTTGGTGAGCTGCCACTCGGCCAGTGCGGAGTATCCATCGACGGCATCGGGGAAGAGTGATATGAAATCGTGGATATGGGCTTGATAGTTCTTTGGTGAGCTTTGCTGTGCCGACATCATCAATGCAAGTACGGCTGACTGCTTGTCGGAAGGCAGCTGTACCCTGATTCCGGTTTGCCTGAGGGCAGGGTCATTGATGGAGAGACTGGCCGGCTGGAAGGAAGCCGGGAAATTGGCGTCGGCAGCATAGCTCTCAGTGGTCGAAGTGCTGAGCTTCTCCCATAATCCCATCACCTGGCCGTTGGCGTTGGTTATCGGGCAGGCTTGCTGGTTGTCAGCCGGTACTGAGGGGAACACGTAGTAGGAGTATTTATCCATGAACTTCTCCACCCGGCCCACTTTGACGGCCTTTACATTGGCTTTGTCCACGGCATATCCTACCGCCCAGGCCGAAGCACCGGCTGTGAGCGGCTGCAGGGCAAGCTTGGCCGCAGCAGTGCGGGCATTGACATGGAACTTGCACAGGTCGTAGAGCTCATTGCATCCTGCCATGGTCTCCACCTGATAGCTGTGGCCATCAGCATCGACGACTATGGCGCTGTCGGCTCCGACAAAAGGTGTCCAAGGACTGATGGCCTCTCCATTCGTGGATATGAACACACCGTGAGAGGTGGCTTTAAGTGCTCCTTTGGAGAACGTGGTCAACGAGAACACGGCCTTTGCCACTTGCTTTACGGGTGTGGGTTGGGCCCATGTCGTGAGCACATTCATGGTCAAGGCCACAGCCAGTGTCAGAGTTCTTAGTGTCGAGGGGGTATGCATGGCGGTCCTTACAACCGCCATGCTCATGTGGAATGTTGGAAACTTTCTTTTCATTATGTTTTAGTCTGCAACTCTTCTGTTAGGGTTGCCGTTAATATTTATTGTAAAACATGAGCTTAGTTCTTAGCAAGGAGCTGCCTTGCGTTCTCAAGAGCTGCTGAGGTAATGTCGGTTCCGCTCAGCATTTGCGCGATTTCTTTCACTCGCTCGTCTGGCTTCAGTTCCACCATCTTGCTGATGGTGCCATTCTGAGTGTCGTGCTTGCTCACGCGGTAGTGGTACTGCCCGAAGGCTGCTATTTGGGGCAGGTGGGTGATGCTGATGACCTGACGGCCGTCGTGGCCCATCTCCTGCATGATGCGTGCCATCTGCTCTGCAATGCGTCCGCTTACGCCCGTATCAATCTCGTCGAATATAATAGTGGGCAGACTTACGGCACCGCTTATCATGGCTTTCACCGACAGCATCACGCGGGCAATCTCGCCGCCCGACGCCACTTCGCTGATGGGCTGTAGCGGCATTCCCTTGTTGGCTGAGAAAAGAAAATCCACGCAGTCGGCTCCCGTAGGAGTGAGTCCGGCAGGCTTGATGTCGATCTGAAAGCTTACGTTCGGAATGCCGAGGGGGATGAGGCGTGTCTTGAGTTCTTTCTCGATCTTTTCTGCCGACAGCCTGCGTTTTGCGGTGAGCTTCGCTGCCAGTCCGGAGGCTTCTGCTTCGCTGTTTTTGAGCTGTTGCTCCATTTGTTCAATCTCACTATCGCTGCTGTCGATATTGTCGAGTTCCTTTTCGAGTTGGACTTGCAGTTGGAGGAGGCCGAAGACATCGTCGCACCGGTATTTCTTCTCGAGGTTGTAGATGAGGTCAAGGCGTGCGTTCAGCGTGTCGAGCTGAGCGGGATCGAAATCGATATTCTCCACGTCGCGAGCCACCTCCGAGGCAATGTCGCTCACCTCGATTTCGCTGCTGTCGAGGCGCTGAGCCAGTTCTTTCACCTGGGGGTAGACCTCCTCGATGGAATGGAGGGCTGCTGCGGCCTCGTGCAGCTTACTGGTCACACCGCAGTCTTCATCCCTGAGCACTGAGTCGGCAGTAAAGAGTGCGGCCTTGATTTCCTCGGAGTGTGAGAGCGATGCTGTCTGTGTTTCCAATTCTTCCTGCTCGCCGTCTCTGAGTTGAGCGTCCGATAGCTCCTTGAATTGATATCTGATGAATTCCTCGTTGGTGCGTGTCTGCTCAAGTTCCTTCTTGTAGTCGTCAAGCTTTTTCTTCAGTTCTTTCCATCTGTTGTAGGCACACAGGTAGTTGGAAAGTTCATCATTGTCGTGGGCAATGATGTCAACCACCTGGAGTTGAAAGTCTTGCTCATTGAGCAGTAGGTTCTGATGCTGGGAGTGAATGTCGATGAGCATGCTGCCTAACTCCTTGAGCAATGAGAGCTGTACCGGTGAGTCGTTGATGAAGGCACGGCTCTTTCCATTGCTGCCCACCTCTCGCCTCACTATGGTGTCTTCAGGGTCGAAGTCGATGTCGTTGTCGTCGAACACCTGCGTTATGCGGGCTGCGGTAGTAGGTTGTGCGTGCTCTGCTTTCAAACTGAAGTGAGCCTCAATGATGCACTTCTTGGCGTTCTGCCTTACCATTGCGGTGTCGGCTCTATGCCCTAAAAGCAGACCGATAGCACCCAGGATGATGCTTTTACCGGCACCGGTCTCCCCGGTAATGACCGAGAATCCAGGGTGGAAGTTGATGCTTACTTCATCGATGATGGTGAAGTCCTTGATGTAAAGTTGCTTTAGCATAATTCTAACACAAAGTATCGGCTACCTGCTCGCACTTCAGTCTGGAGAGTTGTGAGCCGCAGCATCATAGTGTTGGTTATTCCTTTATCTTGTTCCATGCATTGCTTTGAGCCGCATTGATGCCAAAAAGAATCTCGTACACCTTATCCTTCTCCTTCGGGGTTCCTTTGCCTTGATAGATGTTGGCTATCTCGTCGCGCTTGTAGTCTGTCCAGATGAGTGGCAACTGGCTAAGAGGTTTGTCGGTGTGACATTTCTTCAGGTCTTCCTCTATAGCCGTGGAGATGTTCGTACGTCCTCGTTCGGCATTCGTCGACATTTGGTCGAGCCCGTTGCGGTAGTAGTCGTACTGGAGTTTGCGGAAGGGAGCCATCGCCCCATCAAGATAGTCATTGATGATGGCAAAGCGGTTGCGGTCGTTATCGAATGATTTCCAACCTGTGAAGTTGAGGTTTTGTGCATTGGTAACGAGATTCATGCAGCGTTGAAGCACGTCTTGTCCTGCATTGAGGGCAAACGAGTCGAGGTCCATGCCTATAATGAGATAGGCGTAATAGGCAAACAGTGCCGTGAGCTGATTGTCTACGCTCTCGTCGTTGTATTGCAATTGGTCGAACTGTGCATAGTCGAAGTTGAATTCGTTGTCGGTGTTGCTATACAGGGTTGTATTATAGATGGAGCCGTAGACTGGGCGCGAGGCCTGGATTAAGCATCGCGCCGTGAACCGGTTGCTCGATTGGTCGTACTTCGTCACCGTGATATTGAAGGTGCAGGCGATGCGCTCATTCTTGCGGAATTGCAGGCTGGTCCACTGTCGTTGGTTTACGAATCGGGTGAGATTGTCCTCCAGGTCCTTGAACACGCTGACGTCGGTGCCTTGAATTTGGGCATGGTTCACCTTGATTCTGGCATTCAGTTCCTGTGCTTCAAGAGTTATTCCACTAAGAAGGCAGGCTACGACGAGGGCAACGTACTTCCACGACATATCTCTTATTTCCTAATGATTATTGAACTCCCTCAGACGGATACGGGTAAGCACTTGCTTGGTGTTTTGGGTAAAGTCGGACATGAGCATCCAGTTGTAATAGCCGGGGTCGCGGCGCAGCACATCAGCCACGGCGCTCCCCTTGTATTTACCAAAGTTGAATACTTCCTTCTTCATCGGCTTGCCATTGTCTCCCATAACGGGCTTTCCTTTGTCGTCGGTCACCTCTTTCCATACGATGCGCCCTGCGAAGTCCACATTGTCGTTCATTTTCGAGAATTCGGCAAGAGCATCCATGTCGTTGGGCAGAGCCCTGCTGGGTTCCTCGGCTTTGGCTGGGTCATATTTGTCGAGTTCGCCTTTTAGCACACAATAAGTGGCCTCGGTGTCCTGGTCGGCCCGGTGCGCCTCGAAGTCGTCCTCCATCTTGTGCCCGCAGTAGAACTTGTAGGCAGCCGCCAGGTTGCGCTGTTCCATCTTATGAAAGATGGTTTGAGCATCGATGAGGCGGCATTTGGTAAAGTCGAAGTCGATGCCGGCTCGCAGGAATTCTTCGGCCAGCAAGGGCACATCGAAGTGGTTGCTGTTGAATCCGGCAAAGTCGCATCCCTGAAAGGCCGCGTTCAGCTTGGGAGCCATTTCCTTGAACGTCGGCTTGTCCTGCACGTCGGCATCGTGGATACCGGTCAGTTCTGTCACTTCCTTCGGTATCGGCTTACCCGGGTTGACGAGCTTATTGCCTCGTTCTTCGTGACCATCGGGGTAGACCTTGATATATGAGATTTGAATTATCCGGTCTTTGACAAGATCGAGTCCTGTAGCCTCCAAGTCGAAGATAATGAGAGGCCTCTTTAGGTTGAGTTTCATCTATCGGCCTCCTTGCTTAGTCATTGAGCAACATAGGCATGATGAGCATCACCACATCGCCCCCGTCCGTCTGGACCGAAGGCTTGACAATACCTGCACGGCTGGGGTCGGCCAGCAGAATGGTCACTTCGTCACTGACAAGGTTGGAGAGTATTTCGGTCAGGGCGCTACCCTTGAAACCGATATCCATGGGTTGTCCTTGATATTCACAGTTGACCGACTCAACAGCACTGGTGTTGAACTCCAAGTCCTCTGAGGATAACTTTAAGCTGCCGTTGGTTATATGGAAGCGGATAAGCTGGGTGCTGACAGTAGCGAAAGGAAGCACACGGCGGATGGCACCGAGGAGTGACAGCCGGTCAATGGTGAGCTGGCAGGGGTTATCCTCGGGAATCACGGAGTTGTAGTTCGGGTATTTCCCCTCGATGAGCCGGCATAGCAGCATTCCGTCGGGATAGCGCACCTCGGCACTGCGCGAATCGAATTTGATGACCACATCGCCACTATCTTTAGTAAGCACCGTACGCAACAGCGTTGCCGGCTTCTTCGGCAGTACAAATGATGCAGGTACTTCGCTCTTGATGTTGAAGTTGCGGTTCCTCACCAGTTTGTGACCATCGCTGGCTACGATGGCCAGGCATTCAGGTGTAAGGTCGAAGTAGATACCGTTCATTACAGGCCTTAATTCGTCTTGAGCCGTAGCGAAGAGTGACCTCGAGATACTTTCGTTGAGAATCCCGCCGTCAATGGTGATTACTGTAGAACCATCGGGTACCGACTGGAAGCGGGGATAAGCTTCGGCACTCTGTGCCGTAAAGTTGTAGACTCCATTCTGGTAGCCTATCTTGATGCTGAAATCATCAGTGTTGACCTCGAAATAGAGGGGTTGGTCGGCCAGTTCCTTAACGGAATCGAGAATCGTGCGGTTAGGCACACAGAAACTACCCTCACCATCGACTTCGTCAAGGGTAAGTGCTGTTTTCATCACATTCTCGTTGTCGCTTGCCGTTATGCTCAACTGGTTGTCGCTGACCTCAAAAAGGAAGCAATCCAGTATGGCCAGTGAGTTCTTGCTGCTTATCACTTTGGATAGTGTCTGCAAGCGGTTATTGAGCGTGCTGCTTGAAATGGTAAATTTCATTAGTTATCGTATTATAGTTTGACTTATCGTTTTTCTAACCGCAAAAATACAAAATCTCTACGTGAGCGCAAAAAAAAGAGGGAGAAATGTTTCGTATTCTGAACAATTTTACTAATTTCGCATCGTTAGAGAATAAACACACTAATAATAGGTAATAATGGAATTACAAGGTAAAGTAATCGCAGTGCTGCCAGAACGTGGCGGCGTCTCATCCCGTACTGGCTCCGAATGGAAGGCACAGAGTTTTGTCATCGAAACCCATGAGCAGTATCCGCATAAGATGGTGTTCGACGTCTTTGGGGCCGACCGTCTCAGGCAGTTCAATATTCAGGTGGGAGAAGAAATCGACGTGCAGTTCGATATTGATGCCCATGAGTACAACGGACGTTGGTTCAATAACATACGGGCTTTTGCTGTGAGTAAGCTCAGTCCTGAGCAAGTGGCACAGGTTGCTGCCCAGCCTGGTGCTCAAGCTTATGGAGCAGCGCCGTCGGCAGCACCTCAGTATGGTGCTCCTCAGGCAGCTCCTACACCTCAGGCAGCCAATCCTCAGGCTACGGATTCTTTCCCTCCGGCAGACGATTCTGCCTCGGGTAATGAGGATGACCTGCCATTCTAAATCGTTATTGCACTTTCAAACAAAAAGAGCCCCGTACAAGTTTGTACGGGGCTCTTTTTGAAACTGCCGGCATGGATAGTTCGAATCCAGCTGGAGTTGCTCGTAGGGACGAAGCGATGTAGGGATGCCGTGGAAAATCCCTACATCTGCTCTGTTGTGGGCTGCACGGCGCCTTACTTAATGTTAGGTTCTTCAAGTCCGTAACCGCCTTGCTTGTCGATGACCTTCAAGTAGAGGCCCAGCAGGAAGGCAATGACACCCAATCCTACGAAAACGAGCATGGGCACCGTATAGTCGTATTTCAACGGGTCGGTGACGTTGGGGTTGCAGGCATGAAGTACACTTCCGATAATCATCGGGAAGGCATATAGACCGATGTTCTGAATCCAGAATATCAGCGCATAGGCCGAGCCCAGAAGCTTCTTGTCGATGAGCTTAGGCACCGAAGGCCATAGAGCTGCGGGTACAAGCGAGAAGCTGATACCCAGGATGATGATGGCAGCCAGCGTGATGAGCACGCTCTGAGTGGCCGGCACTATGAATGCAAAGGTGAGATGGCAGACGATCATCAGCAGAGCACCGAGAATGAGCATGGTAGCTCCTTTGCCCTTGTGGTCGAGATAGTTACCCAATAAAGGAGTGACGAGTGCAGCGCCGATAGGGAACCAGAAGAACACCCGGCCCGCTGCCTCGGCAGTGTAGTGGAGATTGCACTGCAGCATGTTGATAGCATACTTTTGGAAGGGGAAGATGGCCGAATAATAGAGTACGCAGAGCAGAGCTACAACCCAGAACATGCGCAGGCTCAGAATCTTGCCGATGTCCTTCACCTTGAAGGGATCGTCCTTCTCCTCCTTGGCGCCCTGGGCGTCGAGCTTCTTGTCCATGAATCCGTAGGTGATGAAGCTGATGAGGCCGATGCATACCAGCAGCAGGCTCACTGCTACAGGTCGGCTTACGCTGACGGGGTTGATGAAGGCGATGACGGGAGCACCCACCATGACGACGGCAACGCCTATACGGGCAATGGCCATCTCAACACCCATGGCGAGAGCCATCTCATGCCCTTCGAACCATTTCACGATGCCGCGGCTCACGGTGATGCCGGCCATCTCAGAGCCACAGCCGAACACCATGAAGCCTATAGCGGCTAACTTGGCCGAGGCTGGCTCTCCGGCGTACCAGGGTGTAACGTTCCACCAGGATTGTGGCAGATTAAGGATACCGTCCATAAATGTCTTCACTGCCGAGGTCTCGAAAGTGTCGGTGACGGCATACCAATTGATGAAAGCACCGCACACCATGACGGCTCCCGACAGGATGGCCGTGAAGCGTACGCCCATCTTGTCAAGAATGATACCTGCGAAGATGAGGAAGAACACAAACACATTAAGAAAGGGCTCAGAACCTGCATAGTGGCCGAAAGCCACAGGATCCCAGCCGCGCTGTGTTTGGAGCAGTGCCTGAAGGGGGGAGAGTATATCTACAAAGATGTAGGCGAAAAACATGGCTCCTGCCAGCAGGACAAGGGCCGTCCAGCGCAGTGCCTTACTGTCGCTGAGCTTTGTGTGGATTTGTTCTTGCATAATCAATACTTTATATTATCCATAACATACTTATTCGGGTGTCACTTCTTGAGCCAGCGGTCGAGCCAGTTGAAGAAGGTGCGCTGCCAGAGGATGCCGTTTTGAGGCTTCAGCACCCAATGGTTCTCATCGGGGAAGATGAGGAGTTCGGCGGGTATACCGCGCAGCCGGGCGGCATTGAAGGCTCCCATGCCCTGGTTGGCATTGATGCGGTAATCCTTCTCACCGTGGATGCACAGGATAGGGGCAGTCCATTTGTCGACAAACTTATGGGGGGAGTTGTCGTAGGTGCGCTTGGCATTGGCGGTCTGGTCTTTGTTCCAATAAGCGTCGTCGTACTCCCAGTTGGAGAACCATCCCTCCTCGGTGTCGGTGTACATCGACTCCAGGTTGAAGGCGCCGTCGTGGGCGATGAAGCATTTGAAGCGTCCGTCGTGATGACCGGCAAGGTAGTAGACCGAGAAACCTCCGAACGAGGCTCCCACAGCGCCTAAGCGGTCCTGGTCGACAAAGGGCAGATTGGCTGTGGCATCGTCGATGGCGCTCAGATAGTCTTTCATGCACTGTCCGGTCCAGTCGCCGCTAATCTCCTCGTTCCATTCTGAGCCGAAGCCCGGCAGACCGCGCCGGTTGGGGGCTATGATAACGTAGCCGTGGGAAGCCATGATGGAAAAGTTCCAGCGATAGCTCCAGAACTGTGAGACGGGGCTCTGCGGGCCTCCCTCACAATATAATAAGGTGGGATATTTCTTGTTGGGATTGAAATGAGGCGGCAGGATGATCCACACCAGCTCTTGCTTTCCATCGGTGGTCTTCACCCAGCGCTGCATGATGCTCGCTGGTGCCAGCTGACTGAAGATGTGGCTGTTCTCATCGGTCAGTTGCACCAATGCTGACGACTGTGCTTTCTTATTATTGGGTGTGAGAAGATAAAGGTCGTCCGGTCGAAGCATGGAATGCTTGGTTACTATCAGACTCTTGTCTTTCAGTCCGGAGCCTAACATCTGGAGGGAGCCGAAATCAGCCCACTCGGGCTTGCTGATTTGCATCACGTGCCCCGTGAGATCGGTCTGGTAGACACCTTCTACTGCATGCCGGCACCCTGTGAAATAGAGGTTCTTGCTGTCGTTGGACCAGATGAAGCCATCGACGTTGGAGTCGAAGCTCTCGGTGACGTATTTCTTTTCACCCGTCAGAAGGTTCATCACGCAGAGCCGGTTGCGGTCGCTTTCGTAACCGTCGTTCTTCATACTTTGCCAGGCGATGTACTTGCCGTCGGGCGAGAATGAAGGGTTTACGTCGTAGCCCACCTGCATGTCACCCTGCTGATGGTTTACAACCTGATTGCGCATGCTCTTGGTCGGGTCAATCTTAGGCTCTTTGTAGCCTTCTGGCTTGCAGAGGTTGCGAGTGGCCTTCGTAGCAACGTCGTAGAGGTAGATGTCGGCATCTGTGGAGACTGCGTAGTTAACGCCGGTCTTCTTGCGGCAGGTATAGGCTATCTGCTTGGAGTCCATGCTCCAGTTCAGCTGCTCAATGCCACCGAAGGGTGCCATGGGGCACTCGTAGGGCTCTCCTTCAAGCAGGTCGATACCGTCGTCTATATGGTTGGCCGTGACTGAGGCAACAAAGGGATGAGCCACGCTCTCCACATAGTGATCCCAGTGACGGTAGTTGAGGTCGGTGACGAGTCGGCCTGTAGCCTTGGGCAGGTCTTTGGGATTCTCCTTGATTGACTCATGGTAGGGCAGACTCTTAATGAGGATGACCTTCGAGCCGTCGGGTGAGAATTTGAAGCCCTCGATATCGATTTTCGAGTCAGTAAGCTTCACACGGGCAGAGCCGTCGGGATTCATTTTCCACAGTTGGCCGTCGCGCAGGAAGGCTATCTTCGAGCCGTTCTCAATCCAGGCGGGGTCGCTTTCGCTTTTGGCGTCCTGGGTCAGCAGTGCCGGTGCCAGATTGACTTTTGGCGACTTGGCGTTCACGCTTTGGCGATAGAGCACCGTATGGCTCTTGTTCTCCTTGACGCTGTAATAGCTCACCTGGTAGACCACCTGCTTGCCGTCGGGCGAGGTGGCATATGCGCCGATGCGGCCCATGGCCCAGAGGGCCTCAGGTGTCATTAGGTCGCTTGTCAGTTGAATGTTGTTCTTGCCTATATTCACAGTTCCTTGAGCAGCAGCGCCTGATGCAGAAAGCATCAGAGCCGCTGCGATTATCATAGTCTTGTTCATAGATGGATGTTTACTTGCGGTGCATTTTCTTGTTGAGCTCCTCGCGTTTGCGCTGCATCTCTTCCTGTTGCTTCTGCATGGCCTGCAGCCGTGCTGCAAGTCCGCTCATCTTCTGCGGGTTATTCTGGTTCTCTTTATAGCGTTTCTCGAGGATAGCCAGCAGCTTGGCGTCGTTTGTCGTCTTGCGTAAAGCCCACATGATGAGTGCCGACATGATGAGCGAGACGAAATAGTAGAAGTTGAGTCCTGACGAGTAGTCATTGAAGATGAAGAAGAACATCAGCGGCATAAGGTACATCATCCACTGCATCACTTTCATCTGTTCGGCCTGCTGTCCTACCATCTGGTCCTTCTGCATCTGCATCGTAAACCAACTGTAAATGATTTGGGCACCGCAGAAGAGAATGCAGGTGAGACTCAGGTGGTCGCCGATGAGCCACAGATTCTGATTCCATTCCAGGATGGGGTCGTAGGTGGAGAGGTCCTTCATCCATAGGAAGCTCTGCCCGCGAAGCTCAATAGCATTAGGCACGAAGTTGAACATGGCAATCCAGATAGGCATCTGGATGAGCATAGGCAGACAGCCTGAAAGCGGACTGACGCCGTACTTGGCGTATTCGGCCATCATGGCTTGCTGCTTTTGCATCTGGTCCTCGGGCTTGTTGTACTGTTTTGTAGCTTCATCGAGCTTAGGCTTCAGAACGCGCATCTTGGCCGAGCTCATATAGCTCTTCTTCACCATGGGGTAGGTGATGAGCTTCAGGAGCAGGGTGATAAGAATGAGCACGATTCCCATTGGGAAGAGCTTGGAGAGCCAGTCGAACACATAGATGGTGAACCAGCGGTTGATGATGCGGAAGAGTGGCCATCCGAGGTACACCAGGCGCTGCATCTCGAGCTGCTTGCCGAAAGCGCTCTCCTTCTCCACCTTCTTGAGCAGGCGGAAGTCGTTGGGACCAAAGTAGAACTCAAACTCTGAGGGAGTGCGCCCCGAGGGGTCGAAGGTGGTGCGCATCTTGGCATGGTACTGCTTCAAGTAGCCGCTCTCTTTCTGCTGGGGAATGGAGGTCAGGAGCGAGTGCTCGGCAAAGTCGTTCTTGGAGATGATGACAGCCGAGAAGAATTGGTTCTTGAAGGCCACCCAGTCAATCTTCTTGTCGACGTCCTGGTCATCCTTCTCCGAAGTCTCACTAAGATGCTTGTCGCCACCGTCGCTGAAATGGTAGGTGAGGGTAGCGTAGCGATTCTCAAAGGTGAATCCCTTTTCCTGCTGGCGGCACTTGTCCTGCCAGTCGACCAGCATGTTCTGCTTACCCGGCGCAAAGAGTCCGGCCATACCGTTCACGCTCAGCTTCATGTGCAGGAGATAGTCGCGGCCCAGCGTGTAGTCGATGACGATGGTCTTCCCCGGGGCTGCGGTGGCCGTGAGGGTCAGCGTGGAATCGGTGAGGTTGGAAGGGGTGAAGTAGAGGTCGGCAGTAGCTATGTTGGCCTCCTTGGCCTCGAAGATATAGTTGAGGCTTTGGTCTTTCGGTGTGAACAGGGTGACGTCGTTCTTGCCGGTGATGTTGTCCTTGTAGTTCTTGATGACGGCCTGGGTGACCGTGCCCCCCTTGGTGTTCACGGTGAGTTCCACCTTCTGATTGCGGAGCTTGATGTCGCGTGCCTCACCACGGAGCGCAGAGTAGAAGAGGGCAGAGGTGTCCTGCATCACTGCTGCCTTTTGAGCCTCGTGCTTCTTGAGAGCAGCCTGCTTCTGGGCTTCCTTCTTCTTCTGGGCATTGATTTGTGCCAGTTGTTCCTGCCGGGCCTTTTCCTGTTCTTCTTTCGAGGGCTGGGCCCAGTAGCTGAATCCTATCAGGACCAAGGCTATGAGAACAAAGCCGGTAATACTATTCTTGTCCATTGATGATGATTAAAGAGGGTGAACCTGCAGACTTGCACAGGCTGCAGGTTCCCGGATTTGATATTTTGTTTGTTGGTCTATTGCTTATGGTTTGCTATGGCTGTCTTGACGAAGTCCACGAACAGGGGGTGGGGCTTGAGGACGGTGCTCTGGTACTCCGGGTGGAACTGTGTGCCGATGTACCATTTCAGAGAGGGTATCTCAACGATTTCAATGAGTCCGCTCTCGGGGTTACGCCCGACGCAGTTCATTCCTGCACGTTCGAACTCCTGCTCGTACTGGCTGTTGAACTCATAGCGGTGGCGGTGGCGTTCCTGGATGTGTTCTTTTTTATAGATGTCCAACACCCTTGAGCCTTGTGAGAGCACGCACTCGTAGGCTCCCAGTCGCATGGTGCCACCCATGTTGGTGATGTTCTTCTGTTCCTCCATGATGTCGATGACATTGTGCGGAGTCTTTTCATCCATCTCGCGGCTGTTGGCGTCAGCATAGCCGAGCACATTGCGAGCAAACTCTATGACCATCATTTGCATGCCCAGGCAGATGCCGAATGTCGGGATGTCGTGGGTGCGGGTGTAATGGGCAGCGGTAATCTTGCCTTCGATGCCGCGCTGGCCGAATCCGGGACAGATGACGATACCGTCCTGCCCCTTCAGCTTCTCGGCTACATTGGCTTCAGTGATATTCTCCGAATTGATGAAGGTGATGACTGTCTTATGGTCGTTATAGGTGCCGGCTTGGGCCAGGCTCTCGCGGATGCTCTTATAGGCATCCTGCAGGTCGTATTTGCCCACCAGTCCGATATGCACCTCTTCGGTAGCATTCTTCATTCTTTCCAGGAAGTTCTTCCAGGGGCCGAGCGTCGGTGTGGCCCCAATGGGCTCGCCCACTTTCCTCAGAATGGCTGTGTCGAGTCCCTGATTCTGCATGTTAACCGGAACTTCATAGATGCTGGGCAGGTCCTCACTCTGGATGACACAGTCGAAGTCCACGTTACAGAAGGCAGCCACCTTCTTGCGCAGGTTGTCACTGAGGTGCTTCTCCGTGCGCAGCACCAGCACGTCGGGCTGTATACCCACGCTCTGCAGTTCTTTCACGCTGTGCTGTGTGGGCTTGGTCTTCAGTTCGCCGGCTGCTTTCAGATAGGGAATATAGGTGAGGTGCACGTTTACGGCCTTGCGGCCCAGTTCCCATTTCATCTGGCGGATGGCTTCCATGAACGGTGCGCTCTCGATGTCACCGATGGTACCGCCAATCTCGGTAATCACAAAGTCATAATGCTCTTTCTGTCCCAGCAGGCGGATGTTGCGCTTTATCTCATCGGTGATGTGAGGCACCACCTGGATGGTCCTTCCCAGATAGTCGCCGCGCCGCTCCTTGTCGATGACGCTCTTGTAGATGCGGCCTGTGGTCATGGAATTGGCCTTGGTGGTCTGAATGCCTGTAAAGCGCTCGTAGTGACCCAAGTCGAGGTCGGTCTCCATACCGTCGACGGTCACATAGCATTCGCCATGCTCATAGGGATTGAGTGTGCCCGGGTCGATATTGATGTAGGGATCGAACTTTTGGATAGTGATATTATAGCCTCTGGCCTGCAGCAGCTTACCGATGGAAGAAGAGATGATTCCTTTGCCAAGCGAAGAAACAACACCGCCAGTGACAAAGATATACTTAGTTTCAGCCACGATGATATAACTTTAAGAGATGAATGATAACTATATAATGTGGTGCAAAGATAGTATAAAAAAGCCGAACCGACAAGCAAGTTGTAGATTTTTCTTTCTACCTTTGTACTCGTAATTCAATAGCTATGCGAATTAGATACTTGCTCTTCGTGCCGCTGTTGTGGCTCTCGGCAGCTGCCAGCGCCTACGGTCACCGCACTCCGGTGCATCCCACCGACACGGTGGCACCCTTTGTCAGGGCCTACGTGGACTCCCTACAGCACTATAAATTGTGCCTCGACTCGGTACTGACATCCGACAGTGTCCGCCTCTTCTCTAATGTGGATATCTCGGATGGCCGCTATTCCCCGCTCTTTCTGCCGCTCACTTTCTACCATGGTGTCAGCCAGCGCAAGTTCGCCTTGGAGAGCAGTGAGGACTGGTCGTCGTTCTCTCAGGTGATGGATAACGCCTTGCTCCATGTCTATCTCTCGCGCCCCGATTTGGTGACCAATACGCAGAGCAGACTGGCCGGGGTGCCGATGGTGCTGCCCGAGCAGCCCAAGCCCATAAAGAACAAGACCAGCATTGTCGACAAGGTGGACCTGGCGCCCGACGAGCCCCATACGGAGCCGGTCACGGTGATGCTGCGCCGGCCCAATTTCTGGAAGTTCAGTGGTGACAGCTATCTGCAGTTCATTCAGAACTATGTGTCGGGTAACTGGTACAAGGGTGGCGAGAGCAACTATTCCATGTTGGGGCGCCTGAACTTCTCGGCCAATTATGACAACCACCAGAAGCTCAAGTGGGACAACCGGCTGGAGATGCAACTGGGATTCCAAACCACGAAGAGCGATACCCTCAGACGGCTCAAGACCTCGACCGACCTGCTACGCTACACGGGCATGCTGGGGGTGCAGGCCCACAAGAACTGGTACTATTCCTTCCAGCTTATCGCCACTACTCAGTTCCTGCGGGGCTATCGCAACAACGACACGAAGGTGTACTCCGACTTCCTCTCGCCGCTGAACCTCAATGTCTCTATTGGTATGGATTACCACCTCAACTGGCTCAAGGGCAAGCTCACGGGAACCGTGCATCTTGCTCCGCTGGCTTACAACTATAAATATGTGGGGCGCGAGAATCTGGCTACAAGCTATGGCATCAAGAAAGGCGATCGTCACATCGACGACTATGGTTCTGAGGTCAACATCAACTTCAATTGGCGTTTCTCCAATATGGTGCGGTGGAGATCACGCATCTATGGCTACACTTCGTATAAACGGTCTGAGGTGGAGTGCGAGAACACCATCACCTTCCAGCTTACGAGGTTCCTCTCGAGCAATCTCTATTTCTATCCCCGTTTCGACGACAGCCGCTCGCGTGATAGCCACCACGGCTATTGGGAGTTCAAGGAGTACCTCTCTTTCGGATTCAACTACAACTTCTGACCCTTGCGGCCTGTGTGCCAAAGCCATGAGAGCCTTGCCTCAGGGAAAGCTTTAAGCATTTTCCCCTTGAGGCAAGGCTCTCAATCGTTATTATGCTGTGTGCCGGAGAGCAGCTTCCCGCCCGCCTTACTTCAGCTTTCTGAGCTCCTGAAGTTGTGCTTCGAGAGCGGCAATCTTTTCCATAGCGTCACTTTCCTTCTTGCGCTCGCGGGCCACGACGGCTTCGGGAGCATGGGCTACAAAGTTCTCGTTCTCCAGCTTCTTCCTCACTCCCGTGAGGAATCCGTTAAGATGTTCCAGCTCCTTGGTGCCTTTCTCTATTTCGGCATCCACGTCAATCATGTTGCCTAAGGGCACGGCGTATTCATCGGTGCCCACGAGGAAGGCACTGGCATCAGCACCCTTTTCCTTCACTACCGTGATGACCTTCAGATTGGCCATCTTCTTGATGACCTCATTGAAGCTTTGGTAGTGGTCCTTGCCCACAGCTTGCAGTTCGAGTGCTGTCTTGGGGGCAATGTTCTTCTGGTTGCGCACCGTGCGCACCCCGGCCACGACGAGTTTCACATTCTCCACGTCGGCCAGCAGCCTGTGTTCCTCCTCGCTGAGGGGGGGCAGGTCGAGCTGTGCCGTCATGATGCTCTCACCGGCCTTGCGCTCATAGAGATTCTGCCAGAGCTCTTCGGTGATGAACGGCATGAAGGGGTGCAGCATCTTCAGGAGTGTGTCGAAGAAGCCGAGTGTAGCCTCGTAAGTGGCGCGGTCGATGGGCTGGGCTTCGCCGTTGGAATATTCGGGCTTCACCATTTCGAGATACCAGGCCGAGAACTCGTCCCAAAACAGGCGGTAGACGGTCATGAGTGCTTCGCTGATGCGGTAGGTCTTGAACTGCATCTCCATGGTCTCGCCGGCCTCCTTGAGCTTAGCAGCGAACCAGCTCACAGCCGTGCGGTTGGCTGCCGTGGGCTGAGCGTCGTCCACCTTCCATCCCTTGACAAGCCGGAAGGCATTCCATATCTTATTGTTGAAGTTGCGGCCCTGCTCGCAGAGGCTCTCGTCGAAGAGGATGTCGTTGCCGGCAGGCGCACAGAGCATCATGCCCATGCGCACGCCGTCGGCTCCGTACTTGTCGATGAGCTTCAGTGGGTCGGGCGAGTTGCCCAGGCTCTTGCTCATCTTGCGACCGAGCTTGTCGCGCACGATGCCCGTGAAGTAGACGTGCTTGAAAGGCATCTGCCCGCGGTATTCGTAGCCGGCCATGATCATGCGGGCCACCCAGAAGAAGATGATGTCGGGGCCCGTCACCAAGTCGCTCGTGGGGTAGTAGTACTTGATGTCGGCGTTGTCGGGGTTGTTGATGCCGTCGAAGACCGAGATAGGCCAGAGCCAACTGGAGAACCAAGTGTCGAGACAGTCGCTTTCCTGCTTGAGGTCGGCTGCCGTCAGGGCCGGGTTCTTCTGCTGTGCCAGCTGCAGTGCCTCCTCGGCGGTCTCAGCCACCACGAAGTCGCGTTTGCCATCCTCTGTGGTGAAGTAGTAGGCCGGTATGCGGTGGCCCCACCAGAGCTGGCGCGAGATGCACCAGTCCTTGATGTTCTCCAGCCAGTAGCGGTAGGTGTTCTTGTATTTCTTGGGATAGAATTCAATGTCGTCGTCCATCACCGGCTTCAGTGCAATGTCGGCAAAGTGCTGCATCTTGAGGAACCATTGTGTGGAGAGCTTCGGCTCTATGGGCACGTTGGTGCGCTCGGAGAAGCCCACCTTGTTGTCGTAGTCTTCCACCTTCTCCATCAGTGCGGCCTTGTCGAGGTCGATGGCTATCTGCTTGCGCACGTCCATGCGGTCCTGCCCTACATAGAGTCCGGCGGCCTTCGAGATGGTGCCGTTGTCGTTGAAGATGTCGATGGTCTCGAGGTGGTGCTTGAGTCCCAGCATGTGGTCGTTGACATCGTGAGCCGGAGTGACCTTCAGACAGCCCGTACCGAACTGGATGTCGACGTAGCTGTCCTCGATGACGGGAATGACACGGCCCACCAGCGGCACGATGACGTGCTTGCCCTTGAGCCACGTGTTCTTCACGTCGTCGGGATTGATGCACATTGCTGAGTCGCCCATGATGGTCTCGGGACGTGTGGTGGCCACGACGGCATAGTAGCCCTTGTCGTCCTTGTGCATCACGTTGCCCTCGTCCTTGCGCTCTATGGAAGCCTGGTCCTCCGGAGCCACGTAGTACTTCAGATAGTAGAGCTTGGAGTGCTCGTCCTTGTAGACCACCTCCTCATCGGAGAGGGCTGTCTGTGCCTTGGGATCCCAGTTCACCATGCGCACTCCGCGATAGATGTAGCCCTTGCGGTAGAGGTCGACAAACACCTTGATGACGCCTTTGGAGCGTGGCTCATCCATGGTGAAGGCTGTGCGGTCCCAATCGCACGAGCAGCCGAGCTTACGGAGCTGCTTGAGGATGATGCCGCCGTGCTCATGTGTCCAGTCCCAGGCATGACGGAGGAATTCTTCGCGGGTGAGGTCGGTCTTCTTGATGCCCTGCTCGGCCAGACGGCCCACTACCTTGGCTTCGGTGGCGATGGAGGCATGGTCGGTGCCGGGCACCCAGCAGGCGTTGAAGCCTTTCATGCGTGCGCGGCGCACCAGAATGTCCTGTATTGTGTTGTTCAGCATGTGGCCCATGTGGAGCACGCCGGTCACATTGGGCGGCGGTATGACGATGGTATAGGGCTTGCGTCCGTCGGGTTTTGAACTGAAGAGCTTGTTGTCAAGCCAGTACTGATACCATTTCGACTCCACGGCCTGTGGGTCATACTTACTTGCTAATTCCATATCTGCAATGTATCGTTCTGAATGTGTGAATCTTATTACTCCGTGCAAAATTACTCAAAAACTTTGTAACGGTGCAGAGAAAGCCTTAAAAAATGCGTTCCACGGCCCCAGGGTGCCCGAATGTCGCGGCTTCAGGGGTGCTCTGCCCGGCCTTGCCAGTACCCTTCAACCTGCTGTCACCGAGGCTCACCACGAACGTGGCAGCATCGTGTCACGAACGTGGCAGGACCGTGTCACGAACGTGGCATGGTTGTGTCACGTTCGTGGTGAGGGGGGAATGACGAGGTGTAGAGTGCATGGTGCCGGCAGGTGGAAGGAGCCGGTGACACGGGGTGCCGGGGTGGCGGGCTGGCACGAAGAGCAGAATGCCGTGAGAAGTTTTCTGCCTGTGGGCTTGTTACTCTGATTGGAAATGACTACCTTTGTAATTCGAACAAACAATTAATATTATGATAAGCAATGGTACTCAACCGGCTTTCTGGCTGGAGGTGAGGAAAGAATATGTGGTTGACAACTTTGAGCGTCTGCTCTCCTATCTGCGTTATTACACCTATACCCGTGGGGAGGACGAGCAGAGCGATTTCAATAAGAGTCTGCAATGTCTCGGCGAGGTGGTGGCCGATTTGGTGGATGCCATGTCGGCCGACTGCCTCTATAAGCATGTGGGGACGGAGTGGGGCGACAGTTGGGAGCTGAATGTGCGCATGATAGGGGCCTATCTGCTGGCCTCCGAGAAGAAGGGCGTGCAGCAGCGGCAGTTGCTGCTGAGGCTGGCCGACTTCCTGCTGCTTTCGGGTAATGTCGACGTTCCCTCGCTGTCCGACTGTTATGATTTGGTGGTCCACTGTGCCCAGGGGTGCCCCGTGGCCGGCTATGGCTTCTCGTGGGATGACCTGAGCACTGCCACCTTCCGGGGACATTTGTTCGCGGCCAAGCTCGCTAAGACAAGGTTCGGTGAGCCCCCGGCCTCGCCTTTCGCCTACTATGAGGGCAAGGGACTGCTGAAGATGGAGGAGGGCCGGTTCCAACTGGTCTGCATGAATCTTGCACAGAGCCTGAAGAACCGGCTCGTGAGTCAGGTGAACGTGAGGCCGGACTTCGACATCATGGTGGCCGAGGGCGACAGAACCCGCAAGACGGAGTTCCCCGACCTGTTCCTGCTCTGCAACAATCTTTTCAACGAGCAGATGCAGGTGCAGCCGTCGCCTCAGGAGACGCTCAAGACCTATACTACGGGCGACACGCTCACCGTGAGGGTCACCTATGTGCGCAATACGATATATGCTGAGAGCATCGACCCGAGATACGAGAAGCTCAAGGGAAAAGTCTATGTGATGTACAATCTCTTCTTCATCCCGCCCGAGACTTTCTACAGTGCAATTCGCCTGGGCGACAAGCTGCGGGTTAGAGTCACCGACCGTGATGACTTCACGTTCAGCCTTGATGAGGAGTTCGATGCCTTCTATGAGCAGGAGGCGCGCCACTATGTGGGTGAGGTCTGCGACGCCGTGCTCTTTCAGGTTTTTCGGGGCGGCACCCGCTTCATCAGCCAGGACGGATTGGTGGTCAACGTGTTCCACGACGACAGTGTCCGGATTGACGGCTCCCGGGTTTCCCGGGTGAGAATCAAGGGGTGCGTGCGCGACAGAAGCAACCATGTGGTGGTGAACGGCGAATTGGCCGACGGCGTCGGCGAGTGCGTCGAGGGGCAGGACTTCAAGCGGGACGCCCAGCAACAGCTCATCGAGGATTTTGTCGACACCAGTGAGGAAAGCAGCATTCAGGCTCCCTCGCCGAAAGGCATCGCAATGCCCGTGGAGGCAGTGAGGCTGCTCTCCCACCTCTTCTTCAGTATGACTGCCACCGCAGCCGACAGCTATGCTGCCTACTATCGGCTCATGGCGTCACGCATGCTGGCCCGGCTGACCGACAGTACGGCCGATGAGGCCTTCCTCTCGCATGAAATCAACTACCGAAACGCCATCGTGAAGTTCGCGCAGGGCAACTCGGCCCGCACCCTCTCGCTCCAGGCCGATGATGCCCTCGATGCCTCGCCGCTGGCAAAGGCCGAGGACAAGATTATCAGTATCCTCACCGACTACAATGACAGCAGCGACACCACGCGCACTCCGCATAATAAATTCGACGATGAGAGCGCCGGCTATCTTGCGGAACTGGTCAATGCGTCGAATACGCTGAACGGCAAAGCTGATGTGGTGGAAATCAACCGTATCAAGAAGGCCATCGCCACCTTCCTCGGGGTGGGTGACATCTATCAGAGCATCTACCGCGAGCTCACCTGGTATGGCGACGAGAGCGATACGCTGGAGTTCAAGAAGTCGCTCGTCTACTCGACGGCCGAGGGCATGCTGCCCGACATGGCTACCCATAAGTGGGCTATCCTCAGGACGGTATGCGGATTCTTCAATACCATCTCCGGGGGCGAGCTGCTTTTGGGCGTGGACGACCATGGCTACAGCTGCGGGCTGAAGAACGACCTGAGCTATCTGCACGCGCATGGATACATCAACGAGGAGTCGATGGACAAATACAGAAACTATGTGAAGCTGATGCTCGACAAGGCCTTCAGCAATGACCGGCGGACGGTGAACGGTCCCGACATCACGGCCAATCACGTGGACTTCAGAATTGAGCGCAACAAGGAGGGCGATGAGCTGTTGCGTATCCAGGTGAAACCCTATGAGCGGGGCATCATCTGCTTCTCTAAGGACCTTGCGCGCCCCGACAACATTGAAGAGAGCTACTATCGCTCCAGCGGTTCCACGCAGCCCATGACCAAGACAGTGAAGGATGAACTCACCAGGAAGAAGGCGCTGATGAACCTGGGCTGATTGCGGCCCGCGGACTGGCGCCCGGAATTGGGCGTCGGCTCCGTCGGACGGTGCCCTTCTTCAGCACATGAGGGCAGATTATGAAGGCCAGGAGGGCGAAGGAAGGCTGGGTGATGGGGAATTTTGCGTGAAGCATTGAGGAAGTCTGGCCCCATGTGGCTTCGAGGGCCTTTGCAGGCTTGAAGCGGCACTTTTTGAGGGCTGTGGGGAAATACTTGTGTTTTTAATTGTATCTGTCGGGGATTATTCGTACTTTTGCAGTATTATATCATAAGGTATTACTTCTTTCAATTAAGGATATATGAAACAGACAAAGATTGTGTGCTCTATCAGCGACCGCAGGTGCGATGTCGACTTCCTGCGCAAGCTGTTCTTCGCGGGCATGAATGTGGTTCGCATGAATACGGCCCACGCCACGCCCGAGGGAATCAAGACCATCATACGCAATACAAGGGCTGTGTCGCCTCATATCGCTCTGCTTATCGACACTAAGGGGCCCGAGGTGAGAACCACCGACGTGGAGGCTCCGATAGAGTATAAGACAGGTGACGTGGTGAAAATCTTCGGCCGTCCCGAGATGGTCACCTCGCACGATATCATCAATGTGTCGTACGCCGATATTACCAGGGATGTGAAGGTGGGCGACCATGTGCTCATCGACGACGGAACGTTGAGCTTCGTCGTCATGGAGAATGTGGGACCCATGCTGGTGGCACGATGCGAGAACGACGGTGTGCTCGGTGCCCACAAGAGTGTCAACGTGCCGGGCGAGCATATCGACCTGCCCGCGCTCACAGAGAAGGATCGCCGCAACATCCAGCTGGCCATCGATGAGGATGTCGATTTCATTGCTCACTCCTTTGTGCGGAATGCTGCCGACGTGAAGGCTGTGCAGGATATCCTCGATGCCCACCATAGCGATATCAAGATCATCTCGAAAATAGAGAACCAAGAGGGTGTCGACAATATCGACGAGATTATCGATGCTTCTTACGGCATCATGGTGGCCCGCGGCGATTTGGGCATTGAGGTGCCCATCGAGAAGATACCGGGCATCCAGCGCCGCATCATCCGTAAATGCGTGCTTCAGCGTAAGCCCGTCATCGTGGCCACGCAGATGTTGCACACCATGATTTCCAACCCCAGGCCTACTCGTGCCGAGGTGACCGACATTGCCAATGCCATCTACTACCGCACCGATGCACTCATGCTGAGCGGCGAGACGGCATCGGGCAAATATCCCTTAGAGGCCGTGCAGACCATGGCCAGTGTGGCCGAACAGGCTGAGAAGGACCGGTTGCCTGAGGCCGATGCAGAATTGGCTAAGATGGACACCAACGACCAGCGCCAGTTCCTTGCTCATTGTGCTATTGAAGCCACGAAGAAACTCGGTGTGAAAGGCATCATCACCGACAGCGAGACCG
>Ga0256406_1002577_pt1 | contig 25136 bp, 16 predicted proteins | sample RumenRJG_03DNA_FD_185986 | JGI IMG/M metagenome (GOLD analysis project Ga0256406, IMG submission 185986) | Bovine rumen microbial communities from Lethbridge, Alberta, Canada - RJG_03 | ecosystem: Host-associated > Mammals > Digestive system > Stomach > Rumen | place: Canada: Alberta | collected...
GCTGCACCGGCAAAGAAGAAGCCGATCGAGGAGATTACGGATCAGCTGGAAAAGGGCGTGCAGGAGATCTTTGAGAGTGACAAATACAAAGAATGGCTCTCTACGATGTCCAAGTTCCATCACTATTCGCTGAACAATACGATCCTGATTGCCATGCAGAGACCGGATGCCACCTCGGTAGCCGGATATCAGTCATGGAAGCGGAACTTCGGTCGGCAGGTCCGCAAGGGAGAGAAGGGGATCCGGATCATTGCACCATCGCCATATAAGGTGAAGGCAGAACAGGAGAAGAAAGATCCGGCAACCGGAAAACCGATTCTGGATGCCAACGGCCAACCGGTCAAGGAAACGGTCGAGATTGAACGACCAGCCTTCCGTGTGGCAACCGTCTTTGATGTCAGTCAGACAGAAGGCAAAGAGCTGCAGACACTTGGCGTGGATGAGCTTTCCGGTCAGGTGAAGGACTTTGATCTGTTCTTTGAAGCATTGAAGAGGACTTCGCCGGTACCGATTGTTTTTGAAGAAATCGCCGGCGGAGCAAAGGGCTATTACCAGGTAGTCGATCAGAGGATTGCCATTCAGGAAGGAATGAGCGAAACACAGACTGTAAAGACGGCGATCCACGAGATGACGCACGCCACCCTGCATTCCCTGGAAAAGATGAAAGCAGACGGGAAAGAGAAGAACAGTCAGACCAAAGAAGTAGAGGCGGAGAGCGTCGCTTATACCATCTGCCAGCACTATGGAATCGATACTTCCGATTATTCCTTTGCCTATATCGCAGGCTGGTCTTCGGGGAAGGAAACAGCCGAGCTGAAAGCGTCTCTGGAGACGATCCGCAGCACCGCAAGTGATCTGATCACCAGAATCGATGCACAGCTGGAAGCATTGATGAAGGAGCGTGAGGCTGATATTCAGCAGACAGCTGAGCAGCCGTCTGTCCTTGGGGCCTTGCAGCAGTTATCCGTCGCTGAAAATACAGAGAAGCCGAAAGAGTACCGCTATCAATGCAATCATCGTCCGCCGGGACCCGGTGCCGTGCCCAGAGAAGGGCTGGAGTATTGCGATGATGAAGGATCCGGCAGATATGGCGATGTGGTATACAATCGTCCGCTGACAGAGAAAGAACTGAAGAGCTTTGAACTGGATCCGGTAAAAAGCATGAAGCGGGAAGTCAGAGATCCGGAGCGCTAGAGGGAGGTGATCCAATGAAGACAGACGAACTGGCACGGCGCCTGGATCAGTTTGCATATGATTTCGATCCTTACGGTTACATGGATTCTATGGATGACCGGGAGGCAGGATTTGAACAGATCAAAGCAGATCTTCTGCAAGGGGATGCAAAAGGGATTCAATCATTTCTGCACGAAGCAATAGAGGACATGGAACCGGATGATGAATTATTTGGAGAGGCATCTTCTCTGCTGAACGAACTGGAATCCTATGAACGTTCAGATCGGAGAGCATCTGTTTTGGATTCCATTCGGCAGGCAGAAGGAATGAGCAGTATCCGGACAGCAGATAATAATAAGATGGCACTCGAACCGGAACGCTGAAAGGAGGAGGGCAGTGTCAAAAGTATTTAAATGGGATGAGGTCAACGGTCAGGGATCCGAACAGGAACGTGTAGAAGCTTTTCTGACAGACACCACTGATACCTATGCAATTCTGCAGTTGCGGCATGAACCGGAAACGGATGAAGAACGGTTCATGTCTTACAGCGCGCTGCACAGGAAACAGACCGAACCTGACGTTGATCATTATGAAATGGTGTATGCGGCTCCGCTGATTCCTTATGCGGATCAGGAAACGATGCTGGAGGATCTCTACCGGAGATTCAACATAGCCCGCCCGGAAGATTTTCACGGGCACAGCCTGTCGGTCAGTGATGTGATTGCCATCCGGCAGAACGGTGTGCTCTCAGCACACTACGTGGATACGATCGGCTTTCAGGAACTGCCTGGGTTCTTCTCCGGCAGGAACCATATCCGCACCCTTGAGGATATGATGGAGCAGAATGATAATCAACTGGACGGAATCATCAATAATCTTCCGGAGGAACCGCAGCCATGCAAGTGTGAGGTTAAAAAAGAATCCGTACTCGATCAGCTGAAGGACCTGAAGGAATCTGCACCGGAACCTCCGAAGGACCTGGCGGAGAAGCTGCTCGAAAAGATCAGAGAGTGAGGTGATGAAGTGAAATTTACGAAGGATGAGAAAATGCTGATGATGCTCTACAATCCGGGATCGCGCACCGGACTGATCAAAGAACTTTCGAGAATACGGGGAATGCTGACGAGGGAGGACAAGGATCTGAAGAAAATGATGAACGGCCTTCTGCCGAAGCTTAATCAGATCTCGGATAAAGATTACGATCAGATCCTGGATTCCTGTCTGTGAGTGAAAGTACGGAAGCAAAGCGCGATACGTTTATTTCTCTGCGGCTGGATCCGGATGAGGTTGAGCGGATTCAGCAGAAGATGGAGGAAGCCGGCATGCATAACCGCAGTGCCTATATCCGGAAGATGGCACTGGACGGATACTGCATCAAGCTGGATTTCTCAGAAATGCACGAGCTTGTCCGGCTGCTCGGCATCTGCAGTAACAACCTGAATCAGTATGCGAGAAGGGCAAATACGGACGGGAGCATTTACCGGGAGGATATCGAGGATCTGCAGGTCCGCTTCAATGAACTGTTTGAGGCAGGTCATACGATCGTGAATGAGCTGAAGGCTCTGGCGTGATTTCTCAGAAAGCAAAACGACATCCTTGCGGCTTGTGATCTGATCTTATATTCTGCAGACAGAAGGAGGTGCCGCAATGTTTATGATCCGAATGATTCTGAAAATATTCTCTCTGCCGCTGATTGTGATTACGGCGTTTGTCGGTGCGATCCTGAAGCTTCTGACAAATCTTTCTGCCTATGTGACCGGACCGTTCCTGATCTTCATTGCCATCTGCGATATCTACAGTCTGGTCAGGCAGAGCTGGCGGGATGTGTTCCTGCTGACGCTGATCGGTGCGGCACTCTTCGTGATTTATCTTTGTGCCGGTATCCTGATTGGATTGATGGATGATGCCAGAGACGGCCTGACCGGTTTCCTGCATTCGTAAAAACAGAATAAAATCGAGAATCACCTTCCGGGGATCGTCTGCATGTCAGATGGTCTCCGGATTTTTTATAGGGAGGTAATATGGCAGCGACCAAATTGATTTCCATGCATAAGACAAAAGGGAAGAGTTCAGTTCAGAGCCTGCAGGACCGGATCGATTACTCGGAGAATCCGGACAAGACGGAGGATGGCAAATACATTTCTTCCTATGCCTGCCGACCGGAATCCGCAGCTCAGGAATTCGCACTTTCCAAGGAAGAATACCTGCGGATCACAGGCAGAGTCTACAAGGGAGATATCCTGGCTTATCAGATCCGACAGTCCTTCAAACCCGGTGAGATCACGCCGGAAGAAGCAAATAAGATCGGTTATGAGACAGCGATGCGTTTTACCAAAGGGGAACATGCCTTTGTCGTATCGACGCATACGGACCGCAGGCATATCCATAATCACATCATCTTCAACTCCGTTGCCTTGGACTGTACGAAAAAGTTCAAGAATTTCTTCTTTTGCGGACTGGCTCTGCAGACGCTGAGCGATATCATCTGTCTGGAACACGGAAAATCCATCATTCAGAAACTGCCGGTCGGGCAGCGGAAGAAGCGGAAAACATATCCCAAACGGCATTCATTCCGCGATGAACTTCGGGGGCAGATCAGTTATGAGCTTCAGAAGAAACCGAAGTCCATGGATGCATTTCTTTCTTCATTGGAGCAATCCGGGTATGAGATAAAGCGAGGAAAGCATATCGCCGTTAAAGGACATGGGCAGAAGCGATTCATCCGTCTGGATTCCCTGGGCGAAGGATTCTCCCAGCAGGACATTGAGCAATACATTCAAGGCAATACAGAGAAACGTCCGGTCCGAAAAAGAGATGATCAGATGGATCTGCTCATCAATCTGCAGGACAAAGTTCTTTCAGGAAAAGGCCCCGGTTATCAGCGCTGGGCAGAGAAGTTCAATGTCAAGCAGATGGCAAAGGTTCTGCTTTTTCTGCAGCAAAACAATATCCATGATATGAAGGAACTGCGGAGGCTTGCCTCGGAAGCATCCAGAGGTGCGGATGGTTTACATGAAAAGATCCGTTCCATGGATGGTCGGCTAGAAGAGATCCGCCAGCTGAAGAATCACATCTTCAATTACTCCCGGACCAAGTATGTTTATGAGGAATACAGGAGGTCCGGATATGATCCGACCTTCCTCACAGAGCATGAAAAAGACATCCTCAAGCATGAAGCTGCCAAGGCTGCCTTTGATCAGCTGCCGGATAAGAAGATCCCAAAGGTAAAGGAACTGAACGAAGAATACAGCCAGATTGTAGGAGAAAAGAAAAAGGTTTATGCGGAATACCGCACAGCCAGGAATAAAGCGAAGGAACTGCAGATTGCACTGAAGAATGCTGAGATCGTCCTGGAAGATGAACGGGAACGGAAAACGTTCAAGAAGAACAATAGGGATCACAGCCTTTAAATGACTATGGTCCCTCATTATTCGTTTATGGTTTATTCTGCATTTGTTTCTTCGTCTCAATAATATCAAGGATGTGAGATTTATTATCGGTAAGTACAACCGGGTCATCTGAAGGAAGCACTGCGGATATTTCAATTAAGTCTGGTTCTGAAATATCCCATTCATTTTCTATTCTAATGCTTGATATATTCTTAGTTATAGCAAGTTCATAGAATAATTTTGGCTGCCCGGTTTTCTTATCGATTATTGCTGGGAATAGTTTAAATTGTTTCCAATTTGAAGATACCGATTCATACATGTCGATATTATTGTTGTTCTCAGCCTCCATATTTTGGAAACGAACAGGGCTCATAAATAGTTTAGGACCTTTACCATCTGGCATTCTTTGATCACCGATTGCTACTCGGTACCAATAAGGATGCAATTTATCATATTTCTTTATCACTCGTATTCCGATATTATCCTCTTTATCATATGTGCCTATATCGCGGATCCACTCTTGAAATATGTATTGACAGGATTCATTTTCAAAAAGCAAAGCTATTCCATGTATGTAGCTTGGGTTAAGGAATAACAAGCCACGCCAATGACTTTGATCCCAGGCGACAAGGTTAATTACTGAAGAAGTTTGTATCTCTGAATTTGAGGAGATATCTTGCCTGATAGCGTCCGGTATTTTCTCAAAGATTATTTTGGAATGCTCTACAGTAGTATGGTTAGTAGTGGCTTCGGATTTTTCGTTTTCTGAAGAATACATAGGTTTGTGGTCTAGGAGCATTGATGTGACATCGCAATCCTCAACCAGTTTCTCATATGAGAATACATTTATTCCTAAAGTTTCTATAGCAATAAACACACTGTTGGCAAACGACTCAGTTCTTTGAAATATTTCATCTGATTCTACCACTGCTTTGAACTTTTCGATGCTATTATCGTCATTAAACATTAAATCGCATATTGAGGCAATCAAAGACAAAATGCAATTTGAGAAATCCTCTTGTTGTTTAAGAATAGCAGAAGAATCATAGTCTCCAAATTTCATGGTGATGTAATTGCTTACGGGCCCTACTTCACAAAGGGCAAATGGCTGTTGCCCTGGAACATGTTGCAGATGTACAGTAATTTTTCCGGTAATAGATACCAACTGTTGAGAGACTGCGGTTCCAAAGAAACTTTCAATGCATGCTAAGACTGAACTGCTGATTTCAAGTTCACCATGCGAAAATGGTCCATCTGCGTCTACATATATGTGGCATCCTAAAACTGAAGTTTCAAACTCCAAGGAGCCTTCTACACCATACCAAGGTTGTGCTTTCATTTGCTCAAGAGCAGGTTGATTTTGCCACTTGCCAATAAAGCTATCTACATTATCCTTGCTTCCGCCATACTCTTGAAGCAGAACTTCATTGTAATGACCTAAATCGTAGTTTAAGGCAATATTGGAGAAGATATATCCATTGTTTTCAAGATATTCTGGTAGCTGGAGCAAATGTGTTTCCGTTTCGTGAGGCGTTCTAAAAATTTGAATACCGAGTAAAGCGTCATAGTGCCTATCTTCATTTTCAGTATTAGGAATTTCTTGTGGGTACAAAGATTTTGTTATTCCAAGAAATCGATCAAATATTAACGAGTTAATAACATGACCAAGCTGTAGTTCAACATACTTTAACGCGCTAGCACTGGCAATCATGGCAGGAGACATTTCGCCGTATTTCATATATTGATTCATGCAAAGGCAGAAATCAAATATATAAAAGTTCCTTGCAGCCCATAATAAATTTTCGCTTTCAAATAGTTTAGCAAGATGGAATATGACCTTGATAAGCAGGTCCTTATTTTCATTGTTGTATAGACTTATTAGGGTTCTGCTGTAATAAGAAATTGCTTTATACGGCTGTTCATTTTCTATGGTTTCAGCACGCTTCACCAACATTATGGCAGCAGATTGCTTTTCTTTTTTTGCGGAAGCTACAGAAACTGCCTTCTCAAATAGAGCATCGTATTTATTGCTCGCTGAAAAGATAGGCACTTCAACGATCATTTTGAAAATGTTTTCGAGGTTTAGGTCAATATGAAGATCACTTTGGTCAAGTAGTTTTATTAAGTCGTCAATAATTTCATCCAGTGGATCACCTGTAAAAACCCTTATGGGAAAATATGCTGAATTGGCTTCAAGGATTGTGTTAGGCTTTGAGGCATCAGAAATATAATGATTGTATTCTTCTTGTATGACTTTTAAATGTTCTCTTGCATTATAGAAAGACGCTAACGCTAATGGATCGTTGTCATATCGCTGGGAAGAATCAACATCGGTGTTCATCTTTGCCAATACCTTATCGGCAGACAGCTTATATAAATTCATCCACATTGTAATAAGGTTTTGGAAGAGATGGATGTTTTTGGTTGATGTTGCTAATCGTTCATATTCTTCATAGAACCGAACATATTCGTCTGGATCGTCATACCACCAAAATACTGTACGGGATGCTTCATAAATTGCGGATGCTTTATCAATGGTTAATCCATAGGTATTCGCTATTCTTTCACTCCGACGAATTAATCCTTTTACTTTTTCGTAAGGGTATTCCAATTCTCTAGCGAGCGTAACATTTTCAAGACTTAATTTGACAAGTTCCGATGATTTGACGTCAGACGCTTGCATTCTTTGTTCGTTAGCTTCAAATTGTTGCTGTCTAACAGCATCTTTTGCACCTGTTTTGATTTCATCTAAAAAGTTTTCGGATAAGTGCAAAGTTTCAACTGCAATACGAGTGTTATCACGATTGCCAATTACCTTGTCAATAAACCAACTTCGATCAAGTATCCTTACATCAATACTGAATTCTTTACGTAGCTCATCCTCGGCTTCAGCTCTTTTTTTGTCAGGAATGAATTGATTAGACATGAAGAAAATCTTTGTATAATTTCTTCCTTGATCTGCATTGACTTTTATGATTTTTGTTACGTCAGACTTTATTTTTGGTTTCCAATCACGTTTTGCACTGATAGCGAATGCCCATCTTTCTTTTCCTGCAGAGGGAGAACCACAATACCATTTCTCGGAAATATACTCAGAAACAGGATATGTTTCAGAATCCACCTTACTATCTCCACCGCCGGTCGGACCAGTATGGGGAATTAGATTTGGACATATTTCGCTTTGGGCAATGCGCCTGCAGAAATCTTCAAATTCATTTTCCTTGTTATTACTGGTTAAAGTGTCCAAGTAATATGCAAAAAAGTCCTGGTCCAATTTGCTTACACGAATTACAACACTATCGGAAAATTCTTCAGGGTACCGCTCTTTATAAAACTCTCTTGGAGTCATCATATTTTGAATTCCTCCTGTTAACAGCTCTTTGCCGCAGGCAAAGTTCAAGGGGATTGGGGCGCTTCCCCAACAAGCTAAGGTCCTTCGTGACACGAAGACACTGCTTGCCCTACTTATCAGGTATTCTTTTCATTAGTATTACTGTAGCAAAGCAGACTATCTTAGTCAAACTTTAAAAAATGCATTTCAAAAGGACCGTTTTTTTGATATATTTAATTTGGTAGTAATGGACTAATTACAATGTTCACAAATTTATAGTTCAGGAACTTTTGAAAAATATATGAGGAGATTTGACAGATGAATAGAAAACCCTACTCATCAGCCATCAAGAAAACCCCGTTCAAGTATCCGATTGCAAAGAAAATTGCAAAACTGATGCTGGATGGGCTTGATCGGGATGAAGTTTATCAACGCTGCTTTGACGAAAACTACATAGAGGTAGAGTCGGTAGAACGTAGGCGTGAGATTACTAATGTAATTTATGGACGCCTTTGCTCGCTTGACGAATTTCTCCTGAATCAGTTTTACAACGCTGATGTCACCACCTCAAAATTTATCCTTGTCTATGCCATCGCAAAAACGGATTCGTTGTTCTTTGACTTCCTGTTTGAAAAGTACAGGGAAGCTCTCATGAGCGAGAACAGAAAATACTTATCCATGGATGATTTTGATGACTTCTTTGAGAGCAAGAAGCAGACAGATCTGATCGTTGCTAAGTGGGGAAAGTTTACGTTGGAATGCCTGACAAAGGGTTATCGGAATATCCTGGTTGATTCTGGTTTGGGGAGAAGAGAGCGGAAGAACATCATTGTAAGTCGTGTGATGATCCATCCGGCAGTCGAAGAACATATAGAGCTGATTGGTGATAAAGATTTTCTAAAGGCAATGCTGGGAGGCGATTGAAATGGCAGAACGATCTCTGAATGAAAGGTTTATAGATCTTGAGGATCGCATGATCAGTGTCGAAGCATTGACCAAGTATGGAACGGCAAATGATCTCCGTTTTTATATATTTGATTACGCTCCTAAGGATGAGCTGCTCGTCAGGAAGGAAGTAAAAAAACTGAAGGATCGGAATCCTTCGATAGTAGAGTTTGATCTTTATGAGATGATGCTCGACATCATAGAGTCAGAAGGCTATATGGATGACGTTCTCCGCATGGAAACAGAATATGATAAGGATCTGCTTTTGCGAGAGGTATTCCAACCGCTTCTCTCTGTGGAGGAAGAAGAAAATGCCTTCCTGGATAAGTTTAAAAATGGTGTGGCGGATGACGGAGAGAGCATCGTATTGATTACCGGTGTAGGAAAGGCGTTTCCAATAATACGTAGCCATACAATCTTGAATAATCTGCAGAGCATCTTCCGCAGAAATCCCGTAGTAATGATGTATCCGGGAAGATATGAAATCAAAGAGAAGATGACGCTCAAGCTTTTCGAAAGACTCGATGACGATAATTACTACCGAGCTTTCCCACTGGTTGAAAGGAGAACAGCTGAAAATGATTATTAAGGATTTGTTCAAAAAAGATATCTCTCGATCCATTCAGGGTGTCGTTACGATCGGTAACGAGGACGAGGAACAGAAGTGGCAGGAGCTCGAAGAGTACGTTTGCACAGATGAAATCACAAAGAGCATGCGTACATTCTTCAGGCGGTACAGAGAATCGATCAATCATCCTACGGAAAAAATCGGTGTGTGGATTACCGGTTTCTTTGGATCTGGTAAATCTCATTTCCTGAAAATACTTGGCTATATTCTGGAAAATGAAGAAGTTGCCGGATGGCCTGCGGTGAAATATTTTGACGATAAGATCAATGATCAGATGGTTTTAGCTGATCTGAAGACATGCGCCAAATCAAATAATAAGGTCGTTCTGTTCAATATTGACAGTAAGGCAAAGTCAGATTCCAAGAGCCGTACACAGGCAATCATGGATATAATGCTCCGCGCCTTTAATGAATCTGTCGGATATTGCGGAACATCTCCATGGGTCGCAGATCTGGAGCGTACTCTGGATAATGAAGGAAAACTCGATGAGTTCATTTCCAAGTTCGAGGAGTATTCCGGGAGAAACTGGGTTCAGACAAGAGCAAAAGCCCTGCTGAATCGGGATTATATTATTAAAGCACTTGTAGCTTCACGTAATATGAGTGAAGAAAGCGCCAAAGAGTTTATAGAAGATCAGACAAGAAACTTCACGAACACCACAGAAGATTTTGCAAAAATTGTCGATGATTATTGTCGGAAGAATAAGACCCGTGTCATCTTTCTCATGGATGAAGTGGGTCAGTTTATCGGTGACAATACACAGCTGATGCTGAATCTTCAGACATGTGTCGAGGATCTTGGTAAGTATGCCCGTGGCCAGGCTTGGGTTGTTGTTACATCTCAGCAGGAACTGAAGGCAATGATCGATGCAACCTCTGACAAACAGCAGGACTTCTCGAAAATTCAGGGCCGTTTTGACACCAGACTTCTTCTAAGTGGTGCTAACGCCGATGAGGTCATCAAACGCCGTATTCTTGAGAAGAAGGATGAGGCAGTTACACCGCTGAAGGCAATTTATGATGCCAATAGCAGCAAGCTCGCTAATCTGATTCTGTTCCAGGCGAAACCTACATGGTCCGGATATAAGGATGCAGAAGAGTTCAAGGATGTATATCCGTTTGTCTCATACCAGTTTGAATTATTACAGAAGGTCTTTGAAGCTATTCGTGAACATGGTATGAGTGAAGGCCGTCATCTGTCACAGAATGAGCGGTCCTTGCTTTCAGCATTCCAAAATTCTGCTAAGGCAGTCGCAGATCGGGAGTCCGGAATCCTTGTTCCATTTGACAGTTTCTATTCAACAATCGAGGAGTTTATAGATTACGATATCAAGACCGTTTTCTCAAATGCGGAAAGACGCAGCAGCCTTGATCCGTTTGCAATTCGCGTTCTTCGCATACTTTTCATGATCAAGTATGTGAAAGAGATGCCAGCAACAATCGACAGACTTGCTACTTTGATGGTTGATAACATCAATACCGACAAGGCTGGATTGAAAGACAAGATCCTGACAGCTCTACAACAGCTGGAAGAGGAGACACTCATCCAGAAAAACGGCGACGAGTACGATTTCCTTACGAATGCCGAACAGGATGTGAACCGTCAGATTATTAACTCTGCCTATAACGAAGGTGAAGTTAAGAGGACCATTTTCGATATCATTTATGATAAGGTGCTTGAAGGCAACAAGTATCGGTATGAAGGTCGGTATGATTTTGGCTTGAATCGTTTTGTCGATGACGAGATAAAAGGATCTTTCAGCCAGGAGAGCATCACGATTAAGGTGATGACAAATTTCTCCGGATTGCGGCAGGATACAGAATTCGGAGCGGAATCCATTCGCTCGAATTCCATTGTCGTCGATCTTACGGAAGGCGCTTTTATAGACGAATTGATCAGAGCAGATAAGATCGCAACATTCAAGAGGAACAACAGCGCTGCTATGTCTGCTGCTTTGACAGAGATCATGAGCAAGAAGTCTGCTGAATATTCCGATCGCTTAAAGAGGGCTGAGGATATTATTCGTACAAGTCTGCGGACAGCACCGATATATCTTGCCGGTGGAAAAATCGATATCAAGCAGAAAGACGGCAAGGACAGACTGCAGGATGCGCTGAAAGAAATGGTCGGCCATGACTACTTTAAGCTTCCTCTTGTCACCAGTTTCTATTCTGATCAGAGAAGCATTTTGTCGATGCTGAATGATAATCAAATGACTTTGTCAGGCGATGATCTCTCGGCAGATCCAAATAAGAATGCTTATGATGAAATCTGCAGTAAGGTCAAGGATGATACTGGCCTGCACAGAAAGGTTACGGTGAAGAGTCTTCTTGACTTCTTCTCCAGAAAACCATATGGCTGGCGTGATCTGGATATCCTTGGAATGATCGGCACACTCTGGAAACATCATAAGCTGCAGGTGTACATCCATGATAATGAAGTGGATGCGCGGAATAGTTCCTTTAAGAATGATCTGGCTAGGAAGAATAACACGGATACGATGGTCATTCGCCTGCAGGAGAAGATTGACGAACAGATACTGTATTCTGTGAAGCGGATTATGAACAATACCTATTCAGAGAATCTCCCAATGGAGGAGACCAAGCTGAAAGAAGGCGTGATCGACTTCTTTACCAGAAAACGTGACTTCCTTGGCAAAATTAGACAGCGTTATGGTTCATCTTATGCCGGAAGCACGGTTGCTGCTGAAATCTATCAGGATTTTGACGCGATCCTGCGCAGTTCAGATACGTTATCCATTTTCAATGAGATCATTGCTCGCAAGGATAGCCTTGAAGACAATGCGGAAACTCTGGAACAGTTGGAGGCTTTCTATAAAGACGGCAGCAATCAGCAAAGGAACTATCAGGATGGAAAGAAGATCTGTGAATGGTATGCACAGAATCGCTCGCTTCAGGATCTTTCCAAACTGGAGCCGATCGTAGCGAAGATGAATGAGATCATTGCCATGGATATGCCGTTTACAAGGATGAATGATCTTGCCAACCTCGTGTTCCAGGCAAGTACGGTCAAGGCAGAAATCATCAAAGCAAAACTGGAAAGAATCAAGAAGAGAATCGAGACAGATCAGGATACTGTGAGCAAGGAGCTTTCAGAGGCTCTGAAAGCTGAATTGACAGATGATCAGAAGGATCGCCTGCAGGCTAAAGCTGACCAGATCGCCAATCAGTATCAGGGATGGCTGAATACTCTTACTGTTGATACGCCAAACATGGATTCCTATGTTACGGCGAGTGCAAATACGGTAAATGATTTCCGTAGATTCATTACAAATGTGATGAACGAGGGCGGAGAACCTTCAGTCCGCACGAAACGTGTTCGCATCATTGACTGTGTTCCGACTGTCAATAAGAAGATTGCTTCCACAGACGATGTTGACAGGGTTGTAGATGCCATCCGGCAGAAACTTCTTGCAGACTTGGATGAATACGACGAGATCGACCTGGGATAAGGGGTATGACAGATGGATAAAAGAATATTACAGACATATTCTACATGGGCAAAGGAAAATCTTGAAAATCAGATCGAAGTATCCCTGAAAGCTCTGGGAATAAATGATGAAACAAATATAAAAAAGGCAAAGATTGTCGGTGATTTTACTGTTATTGATGGAGATCCGACTTCCTATCCGGCAGATCTGTTAGGAAAGAGAAACTATATCATCAGCCTTGTCAACAGGATGGGATACAGGAATGTCATAGAAGAATTTGCATATACGTGGTTTAACCGTTTTGTGGCATTGCGCTTCATGGAAGTACATGACTTTCTTCCGCATGGCTTCCGGGTCCTTTCAAATCCGACTGGCGGAGTAGAACCGGAAATTCTGAAGAACCTGAATCTGGTAGCCAATGAACTTAAGCTGGATATGGATCTTTGCAATGAATATAAGCAGCAAGGCAAGATCGAAGAACTGTATCGATATGTCCTGCTTAAGCAATGCAGTGCACTTTCCGGTATCCTGCCGATGCTTTTCAGCACGGATTATTCATATTTAGATCTATTGCTGCCAAAGACACTTCTGAAGGGAGATACTGTATTAACGAGGCTCGTTGCTATCCCGGAGAGCGCATTCCTTGAAGATGTTGAGATCATTGGCTGGATGTATCAGTTCTATATTTCATCAAAAAAGGATGAAGTTTATGCTTCCAAGAAAACAATAACGAAGTATACGCTGCCTGCAGTTACTCAACTCTTTACACCGGACTGGATCGTTCGTTATATGGCACAGAACTCCGTTGGAAGACTGTGGCTTGAGAGCTATCCGGATTCTCCGCTCAGATCCAAGATGAAGTATTACGTCGAGGATGCGGAGCAGACACCGGAAGTCCAGAAGAAGCTTGAGGAGATCCGTTATAAGAATGTGAATCCGGAGGATATCCGGATTATTGAGCCATGCTGTGGGTCCGGGCATATTCTTGTTTATGTATTTGACCTTCTTTATGAGATGTATGAGGAACGTGGATACCAAAAGAGGGATATCCCGACACTGATCCTGACGAAGAATCTCACCGGACTGGATGTCGACAAACGTGCGGTACAGCTCGCATCTTTCTCCCTGATCATGAAGGCAAGAAGTGTTAACAATCGTTTCTTTGATGAGAAATATTATGTGGCGCCTCATGTCTATGAAATGCAGGATTCCAAGTTACTAAAGGACATGGGCTATAGGAAGCAGGTCAATGATCTTAAGCTACTGAATAGCGATGAAATCAAGCTGATCGACTATCTCGTAGATACATTTGAAAACGGCAAGACTATCGGTTCCCTGCTCAAAGTTAAGCCGATAGATTTTACATGCTTGAATACGGCCTTGGATAAAATTCACAAGCAGGCAGTTCAAACCTTGTTTAATACAGAGTTCCTGAGCTATGGGATGAAGAGATTGAGAGAACTGTCACAATTAGCGAAGGTACTTTCAGCGAAGTACGATGTGATGATCACGAACCCACCGTATAGACCTATTTCTTCGATGGAGGATAAGGTTAAAGAGTATGCATCAACCTTTTATCCATATAGCAAAACAGATTTATTTGCCATGTTTATGGAGACAGAATTTGTTAGAAATAATGGATTTACGGCAATGATTAATATGCATAGCTGGATGTTTCTTTCAAGTTATGAGAAGCTTCGGAATTCTTTGACGTCCACTATGGAAATAGTATCTATGGCGCATTTGGGCCCTCATGCCTTTGATACCATTGGTGGAGAGGTTGTTCAAACCGCGGCATTTGTGTCTAGGAGATGTAAAGTTTCAGGTTATAAAGGGACATATCATCGGCTTATTAAGGCACAAACAGAAGACGAAAAGGAACAGTGGTTTTTAAGTAAGAGATACGTCTTTCATAGAGAATTATCTGCTTTCCAGATAATCCCAGGGAGACCTTTTGCTTATTGGATTAGTATAAGAGCACTTAACGCTTTTTCAAATAAAAATCTAGGGTCATATGCAGAGATTGTTTCTGGAATGACAACTGGAAATAATGATATTTATTTGAAAGCCTGGAATGAAGTTGAGTTTACAAAAATAGCATTCAATAAGAAAAGCCTGTCAGAGATAGACCTCACAAAGACAAAATGGATTCCATATCATAAAGGTGGGGAAATGCGTAAATGGTATGGCAACCATGAATATGTAGTGAACTGGTCGAGGTCTAATGAATTTAACAGAGCCAAAACAACTATGACTCATGTTTATCTTAAACCATGTATCACTTGGTCAGATATTTCAGGTACCTCATTCGCAGGAAGATATTGTTCAGGCGGTTTTATGTTTGATGTGAAAGGTTCATGTGCATTTGCTGATGAGGACACACTGATTAATCTGATTGGAATTTTTAATTCGAAAGTTACCCCAGTTTATGTAGAAGCACTCAACCCTACTACAACAACACAGGTTGGGGATTTAAAAAGAATTCCATTAGTAAGGCCCTCTGGGCAAACAAAGGAAAGAGTAAAAGAACTTGTTAGAGAAAATGTCAGCATATCAAAGTTTGAATGGGATTCGTTCGAATTTTCATGGGACTTTCAACGTCATCCATTAAGAAATAGTAAACGGTATATAAGAGATGCTTTTTCAATTTGGGAATCTGAATCTAAAGACAGATTTAACAAATTAAAGAGGAATGAAGAGGAACTTAATCGTATTTTTATTGACATATATGGCTTGCAGGATGAGCTGACTCCTGAAGTAGAAGACAAGGATGTTACTGTCCGTCTTGCCGATAAGGAACGTGATATCCGTTCTCTGATTTCTTATCTCATCGGAATTGTGATGGGGCGTTATTCCCTTGATGTTGACGGACTTGCATATGCCGGTGGTGAGTGGGATGCATCGCAGTATGTCACCTACCAGCCAGACGATGACGGTATCGTTCCTATTTATACAAAGCTTGGCATGGAAGATGGTCTGACGACAAAAATCATCAGGCTTATAAAGTTGATATACGGTGCGGATACCTACCGGCAGAATATCGACTTTATCGCCGAGGCGCTTGGCAAGAACAACAATGAGTCTTCCGAAGAAGCCTTGAATCGATACCTGAACGATGGCTTTTACCAGGATCATTTGAAGATTTATCAGAAACGTCCGATCTACTGGATGTTCTCCAGCGGTAAAAAAGCTGGCTTCAAGTGTCTGATCTACATGCACCGCTACAACGAAGATACATTAGCTCGAATCAATGCAAAGTATTATCTGCCGGAATCAACACGGAAGAAAAATGAGCTGGATGAGTTGAACGGACGGATCACTAAGGCCGAGGGCAGGGAGAAGACTCGCCTTGAAAAAGAACGTCAATACCTTGCTGCAGCATATAATGAGGCACTTGAATACGGACAAGTACTGGACCATATGGCGAACCAGTATATCAAGATCGATCTGGATGATGGCGTGAAAGTAAATTATGCAAAATTCCAGGGAGTTCAGCTGGTAACGGACAATGGGACCAAGGTCAAGAAAGACCTGCTTGTGCCTTTGAAGTAAGGAGACACGATAAATGGCAAGCATAGATTATCAGGAGGCCAGGAAGGAGATCGTCAGACTGTTTCAAGAGAATGATGGAAACGGTCGCAAGATCATTTTCTGGTATGATCCTCCGATGAACTTTAAGGAAGATGTGACCTCCGACAGTTTTGACTGCTGCAAGGTCCTCGTCTGTGATAAGAATGAATTTGCAGTTAAGAAGACCATTGAGCATGACGATATCACTTCAAACTATCTCATATATATCCCGCATGAAAAGCCGGCAGATAAAGAGAACTGGCTGCTGGATGTGCTGATGTACAGCGAGGAATATTATGCCGATACAGTAGCGCTTACCATGCGCCGACTTGGTCTCACCAATACAGATCTGCGCAGAGTGATCGAATGGCATTCAAAATTCTTTGATGCGGAAGGCCGCATTAAGAAGCTTGGAAACTACATAGAACTCAGTGATTCTGTATCTGCTTCGGATCTCCGTATGGCGATGATGTGCGTTCTTGTAAAGGCATCTTCGCGTTCTATCGAGAGCGTTCTGACAGAGCTTGTCTTTGATGATGCTGACAGGAGCAAATATGCAGATCTGAAGAAGTTTGGCTTTGAAGAGTACCTTTGGGATGAGATCTGCCGTTACTACAACTATGAGGGAGATCAGAAAATCAGCACGTTGACAAAGAAATTTTTGTTCACGGCACTTCTGGAGCAGAGAGCTGATTTCGGAGATCTGCCTTCCTTCTATCAGCAGTATCAGATTGATGGGCCTGGAAAGATGGATGCCAAATTCTTCGTGGACAAGATCAAGCAGGACAAACGGTATACGGACCTGCAGAGAGATGTCGCACTGGACCTAAAGATCGAAGGGCTTTTAGTTGCCAGGGATGTCATCTGTGTTCAGGAAGCAGATATATTCGAATGCATTGACTGCGATATCATCAAGAAGATTTCCGCCAGCCTTGTCAACGGCAGTCTGGACTATGATACTTTCGAACGGGTTATTTCATATCGCTTAAATTCCATGTGGTATGAAAGACATAAGGCAGAATATGAAATACTCAGCTGTGCGATGGCTTTCTTTAAGCGTATTGAAAAGCCGATCCCGATCGGACTGTTGGCAACTGAATATGTAAAAAAATATGCTGACTCTTTGTATTTGATTGATACCTATTACCGCAGGATTTGCGCAAGTTTCAATAAAATAGAAACGCCGATTCCTGAGCTGGAAGAGCTGCTCAGCCGAGTGGAGGCAGTTTATCAGACAAAGTTCCTTGATCCACTTGGCAAGGCTTATAGTGATGCGCTCAAGGAGCAGGGAGAATGGAAGTTCACTGGAATAAAGATGTCTGAGAACTTCTATCAGGAGGTGCAGAGCAAGAACTATAAAAAGTGTTTTGTCATCATTTCTGACGGTCTCCGTTATGAAATAGGACATGAGCTTTATGAAAAGATCAAAGCTGATCCTATTCTGAAAGGTACAGAAGATATCAGTTATGCTGTAGCACCTCTTCCTTCTGAGACACGGTTCGGCATGGCATCTTTGTTACCGCATAGACTACTAGCCTATGCAAATAAACTTGTCCTTGCGGATTCGCAGTCGACGGTGGACACAGCCGCAAGAGATGCGGTCTTAAAGGCAAAGAAGAATTCTTATGCTGCTATCCGGTATGACAAGATCAATAAGATGTCCCGGGCTGAACTCAGAGCCTACATGTCAGATAAGTCGCTGGTATATATTTACCACAACGTGGTCGATGAAGCTGGTGAGCATAATGAAAGCAAGGTCTTTGATGTTGCTGAAGATGCGGTCAATGAGATACTGCTCCTGATCAAGAAACTTTACAACAGCCTGCAGATTTCCAATTTCTATGTAACGGCGGACCATGGCTTTATGTATCGTCGGAATGAGATCGAGGAATCACAGAAATACAGCAATGTTATGTCCCTGCACGCTACAGAGGCATCCAAGCGATATGTGCTGACGGACGATCAATCGATGGAGATTCCTTACACGGTGGAATTCAATCTGACAGGAGTATCGGGCGGAAATTATAAGATTATTACGCCGTATGGCTATGATCTTTTCAAGACACAAGGCAGTGGATTGCAATATGTACATGGCGGATCTTCTCTGCAGGAAACGATCGTTCCGGTTATTCACATCGGTGAACTTTCTGCAGCAAAAGGCAAGGAAGACGTAACTCCTGTCGGCGTACGGTTGAAGAGCATCACCCGAAAGATTACGAACAGAAGTTTCACCTTGGAATTTGAACAGTATGAAAAGGTGGAGGAACGTAAACAGGCAATTACCTGCGAGACTTATCTGGTCGATGAAGACGGAAATAAGGTTTCAGGTGAGTATCGATTTGTAGCTGCTTCTGAAAGTGATGACGTAGATTCCAGAAGTACGAAGATTCGATTCAACCTGATGAACATAGAGTTCGACAGAAGCAAACGCTATTATCTGATATTGAGGAACATCGCAAAACCGGATGAGTATATCGAGAAAGAGCAGTTCACGGTGGACATCCTTCAATTCAAGATGTTCTGACGGAGGTATCGTTCATGGATGAGTTAGACAAGAAGGTATTTGAGCTATTCTCTGGACGGGTTGTGCCAAAGAGGGCGACAAAGAAGATTAAGGACAGCGCTAATGTTCCTACGTATGTCCTTGAGTATCTGCTGGGAAATTACTGCACTTCGGACGATGATGAAGAGGTAGAGGCAGGGATTGAACAGGTCAAGAGGATCCTGGCTGACAACTATGTCCGGCCGGATGAAGCAGAACAAGTAAAAGCCAAAATCAAGGAAGAGGGCAATCATACAGTTATTGATAAGCTCAGTGTGAAACTGAACGAACGTACCGATCAGTATGAGGCAGATTTCCTGTTCCTGGGAATCAAAGGCATATTTGTTAATCCAAAATATGTGCGCTCTTATGAGAAGCTGCTTGCCGGAGGCATCTGGTGTATTGTGGATCTCTCATACTTCTACGATGAGGATGAGAAGAAAAAGAGTCCTTTTATCATCAATGAGATTACGCCTATCCAGATTCCAAATCTGGATAAAAATGAGATTATCGAAGCCCGTAGTCAGTTTACAAAGGATGAATGGATTGACTTGATCCTTCGTTCCTGTGGTATGGAACCTACGCAGTTTGATTATCGAGTTAAGTGGCACCTCTTGGCCAGAATGGTTCCGTTGATTGAAAACAATGTAAATATATGTGAACTGGGACCGCGAGGAACCGGTAAATCCCATATTTATAAAGAGTTTTCTCCGAATTCAGTGCTGATCTCCGGCGGACAGACCACCGTAGCAAACCTTTTCTATAACATGGGACGCAGGCAGGTTGGCCTGGTAGGACTTTGGGATTGTGTTGCCTTCGATGAAGTAGCGGGTATCAACTTTAAGGACAAAGACGGCATTCAGATCATGAAGGATTACATGGCTTCTGGATCCTTTACGCGCGGAAAGGATGCGATCCAGGCGAATGCATCGATGGTGTTTGTCGGCAATATCAATCAGAGCGTTGATTATCTGCTTAAGACATCCCATCTGTTTGAACCGTTCCCGACAGCTATGATCGATAGTGCATTCTTTGACAGAATGCACTGCTATATCCCTGGCTGGGAAATTCCGAAGATGAGACCAGAGTATTTCACGGATAATTATGGTTTTATCTCTGATTACCTTGCGGAGTTTATGCGCGAAATGCGGAAGGTTCCGGAGACGGATGCATTTGATAAATACTTTAAGCTCGGCAGATGCCTTAATCAGAGAGATACCATCGCTGTCAGGAAGATGGTTTCCGGACTGACAAAGCTTATTTATCCGGATGGGAATTACACCGAAGAAGAGATTGAAGAGATCCTGAAATATGCATTGGAAGGAAGACGCCGTGTAAAGGAACAGCTGAAAAAGATCGGTGGCATGGAATTCTACGATGTACAGTTCAGTTATATTCGAAATTCCAATCTCGAAGAGGTTTCTGTACCGGTGCTTGAGCAGGGTGGAGGCAAACTGATACCGGAAGGTGTCGGCAAGCCAGGGCATGTGTACACCGTAGCAAATGGCACGAATGGTATGATGGGATTATTTAAATTTGAAGCGACAATGACGAACGGTAGTGGAAAGTTTGATGTGACCGGTATGCAGAGCGCGAAGGAAACCAAAGAATCTGTGAAAACAGCGCAGAATTATTTCCGGGCAAATGCGAAGCAGATCAGTGCCTCTATCTCGACAGATAACAAGGATTACATCATGGCAATTCAGGATTGCCAGGGGGTAGGACTTTCCGGAAATGTGTCTTTGCCTTCTATGGTTGCCTACTGCAGTGTTGCACTGAATAAACCGGTATTACCTCAGTTATGTGTGCTTGGTTCTATGAGCATCGGCGGCACCATAAACAAGGTAGAAGAACTGGCGTCCACGCTTCAGGTTGCCTTTGATGCTGGAGCAAAGCGGATATTGATTCCAATGAGCAGTGCCGGAGATATTCCAACAGTGCCGGCAGAGCTTTTTGCAAAATTCCAGATCTCGTTCTATAGCAGCCCAGAAGATGCCGTTGTAAAGGCTCTAGGAATGGAATAACACCGGACAGACATGTTCTGACCACATAAAAGGCGCAGTCGTTCTGAGCAGCATGGATGTAGAAAGCAGGATATTTAATAAATGATTTTGTGATCTGAAGATCATGAATGACTAAATGATGGGGGTTACTAATATGCAAACTGATCTGAAAGTGAAATATACCTGGGTGCCATTTTTTCAGGAACTTGCCAATTGCCTGCTTCCGTACAGAGGCCGTGGGCAGGAGCTGCTTGAAAAAGTGGATGCTGCTTATACAAGAGCAAAACTGAAGAATGATAAGCTTAAGAACAATCTGAGCCTGAAGCAGTTACAGAAGTACAATGTAGATCCGAATCAGGTGGATCCCTTTACTGTCCTGGGGACGATTAACAGAGGACTTACAGAACAAAACCGCCTGCTTCTCTGTGAAGCATTCAAGTTGGTGTTTGATTTGAAGGCAGATGTGCCTACCGATTTTAACGGTATTCCTATCTTTCAAAATCAAATTGCCTGGATCATTGCCGAAGATTATGATGTCTGGGATATCTTTGAAGCTGCCATCAATTATGCTGATAAAGGTACGGAGAAAGAGAAGTTTGTAAAATCGTTCAACACCTTTAAAGACAGAAAAACAGGAATTCGCTACCTGACTTTTGGTTTATTCTGGATCCGTCCATATACATTTATATCTCTTGATACCCGGAACGAAGAATATATAGGCAAAGTAGTTCCTGAATTGTCTGGCAAAATCCGTAATGGCTATGATGGTGAAGAATATCTTGAGATCTGCCGAACGCTGACTGGACAGTATGATTCTCTGAATGATATTCATAATCATGTCGAGTTATCCATGGCTGCATACGGACTGAGCCAGAACTTTATATTTCAGTGCAACCCATCTAAGTATAATATGCAGGATGCGATGAAGCATTTGGATGAGATGGTCTACTCAGTGAATAAGAATTACGTGAAAAAGATCGCGCCATATATGAATGTTTACATCTGGCTTTCCGGTCCTGATGGCGGGGTAGCTGCTAAAGCAATGACAATCAGCGATGTTGGCGCGTATCAAGATCCAGAAGAAGAAGAAAAGTATTATTTGGATGGAACACAGGAAGATTTCTCTTTGAACAATGTCTGGATTCGTTTTACCAAAAAGCTTGTTAAAGTAATTCCTAAGGAAAAAATCAAGAACCATCCTGTATTAAAGGACCTAAATATCTTCAAGTTTTCGCAGGGAACGACTTTCCCGATCACTCGGGAACAAGCTGCTTCGCTTGATGAAATGATCGAAGGAAAATATGTTGAGAAACCTGCGGAAGCTGTTGAACAGCCAAAAGAAGACCCTGTAAATGAAGAAGCATCTGAACTAGACGAATATAGTGAAGATGATTTCCTGAATGAAGTATATATGGAGCCGGATCAATATCACGCCTTGATTAATCTGCTTGAAGCCAAGAAGAATATCATTTTGTGCGGTGCGCCTGGTGTCGGAAAGACGTTTACAGCAAAACGGCTTGCATATGCCATGATGGGTGTAAAGGATGAAAGCAGGATTAAATTTATTCAGTTCCATCAAAATTATTCGTATGAAGATTTTGTTGAAGGATATCGTCCGAAAAAGGACAGCGATGGATTTGAACTTGTGGACGGTGTATTTAAACAATTCTGCGATCAGGCAAGAGGAAAAGATAATAAATACTTCTTTGTTATCGACGAAATAAACAGAGGGAATCTTAGCAGAATTTTCGGAGAACTGCTGATGCTAATAGAGGCTGATAAACGCGGCAAGGCTGAATATACAGCAGATCTTGCCTACAGCAAACAGCCTTTTACAGTACCGGACAATGTTTATATCATCGGTATGATGAATACTGCGGATAGATCCCTCGCCATTATTGATTATGCCCTGCGTCGTCGTTTCTCCTTCTTTGAAATGAAACCGCAGCTCGATGCTTTGGAAAAAGATATTTCCGAATTGAACGATCAGCGCGCAGAAAATCTTGTTGAAGCGGTGAAAAAGTTAAATACGGTCATTGAGAAAGATCCGGCACTTGGATCTGGTTTCCAAATCGGGCATAGTTATTTCTGCAATAAAAAGGATGAAGAATCGGTTGATGCATGGCTGGATCGTATTGTTAATTACGATATCATTCCGATGCTGGAAGAGTACTGGTTTGATAACAGACAGGTTTTTGAAGAAGAAAGCAGAAAACTGAGAAAGGCAATTGATGGCTTCGCCGAGCAGTAACATACTGATTCATAATATCTATTACATGCTTTCCTATGCCTTTAAGGTTCTTAATGAAGGATCCTATGAGAGGATTTCGGGAGAGAATTTTGATAATGCCTATGACTTGTTTGCCTCCATATTGGCGAAAGGTATCTCCAAGCAGCTGAAGCAAGGGCTTTACCGGGAGTATATTAATCAGAGCGAAACACTTGCGACAATACGCGGCAAACTGGATATCAACGGAACAATCCTGAACAGAGTCCGTAACAGCAAGCTGATCGCTTGCGAGTATGATGAGCTGTCCGAGAATAATCTGCTGAACCAGATTCTGAAGGCAACAATACTGATTTTGTTGAAATCCGGTGCAGTAAAGGATGAACGGAAAGCCGAGCTAAAGATAGTCATTATTTTCTTTGCGGGTGTTGATGATATTCTTGCGGATAAGATTCAATGGCAAAGAATACGGTACGGTAAAGAAAATGCTTCATACCGGATGTTGATTAATATCTGTTTCTTTGTGCTGAGTAATCTGGTGATAAACGAGAGCACTGGAAATTATGAATTCCGTAAATTCGGCGGTGAACAGCTTTCTGCACTGTATGAGAAGTTCATATTGGAATATTACAAGCAAACTTATCCGGCACTGAATGTCGGCCTGGATATGAGAGATCTTCATATTGATCCATCCGCAAGTGATGATGGTGTGGTAGCTTTCCTTCCAAAGTATAAGACGGATATTTTGCTGCATAACCCTGTAACAAATAAACTTTTGATTATTGACGCTAAATTCTACTCCTATATTCTGACTACATATAGAGATGCACATAAACTTCGCAACAGTCATCTGAACCAGATTATGGTTTATGTTTGGAATCACGAAGCTGATAACAAGTACAGTGATGTAGAAGGAATGCTCCTGTATGCCAAAACAGAAAATGAAAATATCGAAACTGGAAAAGTTACCATATTGAACAGGAGATATTACATAGAGACTTTAGATCTGAATGTTGAATTCAGAAATCTTAGGATTCAACTGGATAAAATAGCGGAAATGATTCTATCTGCCTAAAATATTTCTGAGTCCATAAAACCTAAGTGAAAGGAAGTAGAGATTATGCCTGACACATTGCGAGATCTACTTCAAAAACGTGTACTGTCGATAAATCTGAATGAGTATCTGAGAATAAATTATGCTTTAGAAACAACAGATACAGCAGAAACTTCTGCCGGGCATTCATTTGTGAGAAAGAGTCAGATTCCCAGAGATGATATCAGAACTCTTGATCAAATTCTCTCAGAGATAAAAGGACAACCTCATTTTTCGGAAGCGGTCATGCAGATAATGAAGCAGAAGCAAATGTCGGATTCACAGGTTTACAAAAGAGCTGACATCAGCCGAAGCGTGTTTGGCAACATGAAAGCAAATCCACTGTACCAGCCTTCGCGTGAAACAGCGCTTGCAATTACGGTAGCTCTTCAGTTGGATCTTGATTCGTCAGAAAACCTGCTGGCTGCAGCTGGATATTCGTTTTCCAGTGCCAGCAAAACGGATCTGATTATTCGATGGAGCATTGCTCACGGAATTGATTCAGTGGAGCAGATTAACGACCTTCTTGATGCTTATGAACTGCCACGTTTAATGCGCAAAAGTGATAAATCCATTACCTGATTCATGTTCATTGGCAATGAACCACAGACTCGTTTCGAAGTGCTAATCTGTACCTGTAAGGAAGAGAAACAAAGGTATAGCATTCTGGTGATATGTCAAGATAAATTTTCGGGAAAATCGAGACGGGTTTTCTAAAAAAGGGCATACTTCACCCGCACCCGTAATTAAGAGTTTTAAAAACGGGCGCTATAAGGCTTCATTA